>Ga0265313_10002012_pt1 | contig 18244 bp, 12 predicted proteins | sample 4123metaG_FD_203122 | JGI IMG/M metagenome (GOLD analysis project Ga0265313, IMG submission 203122) | Rhizosphere microbial communities from Carex aquatilis grown in University of Washington, Seatle, WA, United States - 4-1-23 metaG | ecosystem: Host-associated > Plants > Roots > Rhizosphere >...
GCCAGTCGCCTGGCCGAAGCGATTGCCATGAATCCTTTCACCACCGACCGAGTGGAAGTAGTCCGTCTGACGGTCCGTTTGGGTGTGGCTTCCGTTCCTGAGACCTGCCGGGATCTGGGTCGATTAATATCGGCGGCGCGCCCGCAAAATTCTCAAAAAGACTGAGTTTCATTTTGAAGATTCTCGCCGTTTTTTTTGTTGATTCTTCGCTTAAGGTGGTAAATAAGGGTTACGGCCTTGTGCGTTGGAAAATTTTTTTTCAGCGTCAGTTGTCTTTGCTAGCGCATGACAAGCGAGGCTTGAAAAGGAGGTTGGGTCAGTAAATACAGAGCCTTTTATAAAGCTTTGTATAAGTTTGTTAATCTGCTTACTAATATGCGGCCATCATTAGAACAAGGCCCATAAGCATTTTTGGAGTTCGGAGTACGTGTTCTGGGAAACGGCGGACTGATCTGCCCGTTTCACAAGGCGCGGCAAAGTATAATTCCGAGGGGACTCCATCTTAAGGAGTAAAGGGAGTTAAAAGATGGGAAAAGCAGTAGGCATCGACTTGGGAACGACCAACTCTTGTGTTGCCGTTATGGAAGGTGGTCAACCGGCGGTGGTTTCCAACTCTGAGGGTGGTCGAACGACGCCTTCGGTAGTAGCCTTCACCAAGTCGGGTGAACGGCTGGTCGGGCAATTGGCCAGACGCCAAGCAGTTCTTAACCCAGAAAACACCGTTTATTCGATTAAGCGATTTGTGGGACGACGCTTCTCTGAAGTGCAGTCCGAACAAAAAATTGTGTCCTATAAAGTCAAAGAAGGCGCCGACGGCGGATGCAAAGTCGCCATTCAAGGCAAGGATTATTCGCCGGAAGAAATCTCGGCAATGATTTTGCGTAAGTTGAAAGAAGACGCCGAAAAGTATTTGGGTGAAAAGGTCACCTCGGCAGTAATCACGGTCCCTGCTTATTTCAACGACTCGCAGCGCCAGTCCACTAAAAACGCCGGAACAATCGCCGGTCTGGACGTACTTCGTATCATCAACGAGCCGACAGCAGCGGCCCTGGCTTATGGTCTGGACAAGAAAGACAACGAAATTATTCTCGTATTCGACCTGGGCGGCGGCACCTTCGACGTGTCGATTCTGGAAGTTGGCGACGGCGTATTTGAAGTTAAGTCCACCTCCGGTGACACGCACCTGGGCGGCGATGACTTCGACCATCAAGTTGTCACCTGGGTAGCCGATGAATTCATGAACCTTGAAGGCATCGACCTGCGCAAGGACAGACAAGCTCTGCAAAGACTGACTGAAGCAGCTGAAAAAGCAAAGATCGAACTTTCATCAGTAACTGAAACCAACATCTCGCTTCCCTTCATCACAGCTGATGCCACCGGTCCCAAGCACTTGGAGATCAAATTGACTCGTGCTCGTTTCAATGAACTGACACGCAGTTTGGTCGAACGTTGCCGCAATCCTATGGAACAAGCATTGAAAGATGCCAAGCTGGGTTATGAGCAGCTCGACGAAGTTGTATTGGTAGGTGGTTCAACCAGAATTCCTGCCGTGCAAGAACTGGTCAAACAAGTTACCGGCGGCAAAGAGCCCAACCAATCCGTAAACCCGGACGAAGTTGTCGCTGTTGGTGCTGCAATTCAAGCAGGCGTATTGGGCGGCGAAGTGAAAGGAGTTGTACTCCTCGACGTTACGCCGTTGTCCCTTGGTATCGAGACGATGGGCGGTGTGTTCACCAAGCTGGTTGAGCGCAACACCACCATTCCGACCAGAAAAGCGGAAGTCTTCTCGACTGCCGACGACAACCAGACGGCTGTCGATATCTATGTATTCCAGGGCGAACGTCCGATGGCTCGCGACAACAAGCTATTGGGCAACTTCCGTCTGGATGGTATTCCGCCGGCAGCCAGAGGCAACCCGAAAGTCGAAGTTACATTCGACATCGACGCCAACGGCATCATGAACGTCACCGCGCGTGACCAAATGACCGGCAAAGAACAAAAAATCACCATTACCGCTTCCACCAACATGTCTAAAGAAGACATCGAACGGGCTATGCGCGATGCCGAAACCTACTCGGCCGACGACCGCAAGCGCAAAGAAGAAGCGGATGTGCGCAACGAAGCAGACAGCATCTGCTACGCAGTCGAAAGACAAGTGCGCGATCTCGGTGAAAAGGTCTCCTCCGGGGAAAAGGCACGGGCAGAAATGTTGGTTGCCGACCTCAGGCAGAAGCTCAAGGACGATGCAGATCTCGAGTCGGTCAAACAAATCATGAACGAACTCAGAGGCGCACTGGTTCTCTTGCAACAAGCAGCTGCCCGCGGCACAGATGAAGCCGGTGGAATGGAAGACTACACCACAGGTGGCGATGCTGGCGGTGGCGCCGGTGGTGGCTACCAATACGGTAATGGCGGCGATGGCGGCGGCGATGCCGGCTATGCCAGCCAGAGTGGAGAAGATGTCGTCGATGCCGAATTTAGGGCCTCGGACGACTAGTCTCAACTAATCTAGATTTGTAGGGTCGACGCCATGCGTCGACCTTGCTTTTTAGGTTTTGATTTAGGGGCAGCCAGCGCCGGCGGCGCCCATTTCTAAGAAAGCGTTGAGGTGCGGAACAAAAAATCAGGGACAGCTGTCTTGACAAATAGGTGGATTAGGTCTTTGTTTAAGTTATAGACTCGCAATCGCAGATTGCTTTGGACTTCGGTCGAATTTGAGCATCGATGAACAAATCAGAAAGTGCATTTAGAAAACCGTGGAATCAAGCGTTAGCGGCTTTGGGCTTAGGCCTTTGCCTCTCGTTGACCTTGCCCGGCCAAGCCATGGCTCAAAACGCCAGCACTGGTCCGAGTATTTCCGATGTGGAAAAGCTGGAAAACAAGATGTTTTCCAGGCAATATCCCAACGATCCACCAGAAAAGCGGGTGGAAAGGCTGGAACTGCTGGTTTTCGGGGCTACCCAGGCGGGCGGATTGGATGAGCGCTGGGCGCGTCTATCCCAGGCCATAAAGGACAGGCAGAATCCTGAATCGACGATGCCGCAGCCGAAGAGTGCCGAAAGCCTGACTGCGCCTCCAAAATCGAGTGCCGCACCGCCCAAGGCCGGCAATTACCCGGCTGTAGACTCGCTTGAGTGGCGGGTTTTAAAGAAAACATTTCGTCAAGAGCCAATCAGCGACAGACTTTCGCGTCTGGAGACCAAATTGCTCGGACAGGCAAATCCAGGCATGGCATTGGTTGACAGGGTCGAACGCCTGAAGAAAATCGGAGCAACAGTTGCCGCAGGCAGCCAGCCTGCCAATTCCGCCAATTTGCCGCCTGCCATTCTCGGACCGATGCCTAAAGCCGTGCCGCGCGGCATGCCTTTTATGTTTGGCGATGCCGATGACCAGGCTACACCCAGTCCATTTTCGATGCGACCGTTTTCCGGCATGGATGACTCATCCAGTTTTGGCCAAATCAACCGCATGATGTCTGAAATGATGTCGCAGATGAACCGCCAGATGCGCGACTTGAAGAATCTGCCGCCCGGTGTCTATCAATACAAGATCGATCCTTCAGACCCTGGCTCATCCGGCCTTTCGCCTTTCAAGACCGTTCCTCTACAACCCTTTCAACCCTCGAAGCCCGGCCAGGCTACGCCGGTGCCGAATTTAATCCCTAAAAAGGCGCCCACAGTGCAAGACGTCTTGCCTCCTTACGCCGATCCCAATTCAATCTAAAGCATAAATATGAACGACCATGTCCTTGTTCCATTGCCCTGAAAGTGTGGCTGGCGGCAAAGGTGGACCGGCATTTTGCAAAAGAGCGCTTGACATTAACGGGCTCTAGCTTGTTTGCCCCGACAATTCTCTAAAATAGTCAAGTGCTATGGCGGCTATAGAGGTTCGTGTTGCCCGCTTCAGTAGAGACTATTAGAAAGCCGGAAGCGCCGGCTGCCAATAAAAAGGACAAGCGCCGGGGCCTGGTCACGCGCATGCTCTGGTCACTGGCAATTTTTGGCGCCATAAATGCCGGGCTCTGGACGTTGGCTGGGGACGGCAAGAAATCTCAAGGTGACGCCAATTGCTGGAACAGCGCCGCATCCGTTGAAGAAACCATCAACAGCTTCAAGGCTTTGAAGGACAAACCCGATGTCATTTTGCTGGGCTCTTCACTGGTGATGTTTCCTTTCTGGGCGATGGATGTGGAAGAAAATAAAGGCATTGCCGACATCTTTCGCTATCACAATTCAGAAGCGCTCAAGAAAATGCTCAAAGCGACAGGACATGAGCAGAAAACTGTATACAGCTTGGCAGTCTTCGGACAAATGGCGTCAGACGCTTATTTGATCACCAATGAATTCGTAAAAGGCGACAAGACTCCCAAAGTGATCATCTACGGTATCGCTCCCAGAGACTTCTACGATCACAGCCTGGCGTCGCCGATGGCGACATTCTCATTCCAGAAAATAGTCAATCTTTCCAATTTTCCCAATTACGCAAATGCTTTTTTGCCTGACTTCAACAAGAAAGCGGACTGGCTGGCCATGCACCTTTGCTACTTCTACGGCAAGAGATGGCGTTTGCAGATGGAGACCGACAAAGCAGTAAATAAAGTCTATTCGGTTTTCGGCATCGCTGATGCCAATGCCACTAAATCCGATACCACGGCCCAGGGCGGCTTTATGATGGAAGGTTCCACCGAACAACGCTGGGAAAATAGTGCCAAGGAATACAGAGGGCGCTACAAGGAAATTGCCGAGAAAGATCATTCATTGCAAATGAGCTTCCTGACTCGCACTTTAGAGAATTTGCGCAAGCATGGCGTCAAGGTTGTGCTCGTCAACATGCCTTTGACGAAGAGAAATCTCGATATTCTTCCGCCCGGTTTTTACGCGCAGTATCAAAAAGAAATCAAGGACGTCGCCAATATGCCCGGTGTGAAACTCGTCGATCTTGGCGATCGCAAGGATTTTACGGATGCAGACTATTGGGACACCACCCACCTCAATCACGGCGGTGGGCACAAACTTCTGAAACACATTGTTCCAGCCGTGGATGCAATGCTTTGAACTTTTAAAAGGCGCGCCTGCGAAATGGTGAGCCAAAGGCAGTGATTTTGCGAATCGGTTCGCGCAGGAAAACTGATTCCTTCTGGCGCGAAATTGCAGAAACGCCGGAAAGATCGAAAATGATCTTGTCGCCGTTGTTGAAGACGACTGTGGTGATGCCGGAGAATTCAATCGCTTGTGCGATGATTTCACCGCCCTTATCCAGCCCGAAGGTCGAGTTGTCGCCGGGGTTTTCCAGGGACGGTGTTATTTGTCTGACAATGGGATTGCCCTTCCCGTCTTCCATAATCCAGCCGAGTGTTTTGTAGATAATCAGCCGATCTTTGTTTTTGAACTCGAGAATTTCCTGGTCCGGCAATTGCTTTAGCGTGTCGCCCGTTTTCAATTTTTCCGTTCGTTTTTGCGGGCTGCTCTCTGCGTCATCAACCTCTTCCGGCGCAATTTTCTCGCCTTCTATTGTGGTTGCGGTCGATTCATCGAAGGTAAAAGGTGCCGCCAGACCGAGGCGCTGATTGGGCATCTGGAAGCTGGTTCTCATATTGCGCGGTAGACCGCCGCCACCGCCATAATATCCAAGTCCGGTCGGCTGCGGTGAATAGGAAGAACGCAGGTTGGAAAGAAATGCAGCTGATTGTTCGGCATTGCCCGGCATACTTTCCTGCTCTTCAGCCGAAGAGTCGAGGGCTTCCTCTTTTTTTCCGTCTTCCGGGATAACAGGATCGTTCATCTATCAGGTCCTGTGCAATTAGAGTCAGCTGTGCGGTCTGGTGCAAACAATTTAAAAGCTTGCGGCGTGCGCATCTAGCCGACAGTATTCCTAATATACACCTTCTTGCCGGTGGGCAAGCAAGAGACTCTTTCACCATACGCCGGAAGTGGCACCGGCAGCCGCTTTGTTAAGATTATTGCTCTCTCAGGCTGACCGAGATGATCTTGTCGCCTTTTTGAATGCGCTGCACTGCGTCCATACCATTGAGCACGCCGCCGAAGATTGAATACTGGTGATCGAGCCTGGGCTGCGGCTGGAGAGTAATGTAGAACTGGCAGCTGGCTGAATTGGGGTTCTTGGGAAAACGGGCCAGAGCCACTACGCCTGGCGCATTGTGACTGAGTTGAGAGGATGTTTCCAGGGGAACCATTTTCGGTTTGCCTGTTTTTGGATCGTTGTACAATCCGGATCCGTCGCCGTTCGGGCAGCCGCCCTGAATGACGAAACCTGGCTCCACGCGGTGAAATGTCAGCCCATTGTAAAAACCGGCTTGCACCAGTTCCATAAAGTGTGCCACTGTGCGTGGTGCTTGCTTGCGGAAGAGTCGAATCAATATTACGCCCTTGCTGGTTTCCATAACGCAAAGCGGGTCGGGTCTCGCTTCACTGGACTGAGAAGGTGCAACTCCGCCCGGGTAAACAGGTGGGCGCTCGTTGATAGGCACTCGCGGATTGCCCTGATTGGCTGAGGGCGGCGGCTGGGAGACTCCGGCCTGGGCGGGGCTGTAAATCGGCTGTTGCGATGCTGCACCCTGTCCGGGCGCGGGTGTCTCAGGATTAGGGGCGATCGTGGCGGCAGTGGCAGCCGGCGCAGGCACAGTGGCCGGCTGTGGGGCATTGGCAGAGGGAAAAGTGACGTCCGGCGGGATCATGTCCGGGTCTGTGCGGTCGGCAAAGGCAGAGGGCGTCCCGCCGCAGATTACCGAGAGGGCGGCAAGAACGGCAGTTATGAGGATTTGGCGCTTCAACATCTTGATTCTTTCCTTTCTCACACTCACCAGTGCCGCAGATTCTAATTCTGATTCTAAGGGCAGATACCGAAAAATGCCTGCCCTTTAGATTTCAAAGTCTCGAAAGACCTTTACCTGTGGGTGCAGGGCTAGAAAGGAGGCGGGAATCTGGGCTGTCACTTCACCGGATAAAGCCTTTGTCAGTGCCGTTTTCTTCTTTTCGCCTGAGGCGATGAGAATGATTGAGCGACTGTCCAGAATCGTTTCAATCCCGATTGTGATTGCCCTGGTCGGTACTTTGTCGGGGCTGCCGAAAGCAGGGGCATTTGCTTCTCTGGTCGATTGAGTGAGCCAGTGACAGTGCGTCCAGCTCAATTGGGGGGTGCCCGGCTCATTGAAGGCAATGTGCCCGTTGGTGCCCAGACCGAGAACGCAAAGGTCAAGACCGCCCTCACCGGCGATTACCTGGTCGTAATTGTCCTGATACCTGGGGCTAAAACGGCTTTTCTGAGGGAGATTGGTTTGCTTGTAGAGATTGGACTCCAGAAAATAGTGAAAGGACTTATCTTCGTCCACGTCTATGTAATCGTCCAAAGCGAAGCATTTGGATTGGGACCAGTCCAGGGTGCCTGCGTGAGACCATTCGGAGAGGATCTGATAACAGCCGACCGGAGAGCGCCCGGTCGGCAATCCGAAGTTGCTGTTTGGCTTGATTTTGAGCTGCCTGGCAATCGCCTCCGCCACATTGAGGCTCATTGCGTCGTATAAATTGGACACCCTTAATTCCCGGTTGAGTAAATCTCTGGATTCTTTGCTCTTCAATATTAGACCGAGAGCAGGAATTTGCTTATTGTCGTTAAAATAAAACAGGATAGTCGCAGTTATCAGTATCGATTCCAAAGAAAGCGATGTGCCGATCTTTTCTGGTTTTCGTGTTTTTCATGCCTCTACTTCACAAGCTGTTTTCCATAATCCTTATTCTGGCAGTACTGACGCCGGCTTTTGTCTTCGAGCAAGCGGACGCGCAGGTGATCAAGCGCAAATTGCCCAAAGCCGGCTTTCAACCCCTGATGCATACCGGCACTCCCGGTGTAGGCTACAGCGGCAGCGGCAGCGCCGCTGGGCAGCAGATGGTCTCAGGAAGCTCGCAAGGCATGCACCTGGTGCCTGGGTTGGACAGGGGCAATCGAGCCTCTGCAAACGACTGGTACGACCCCGGCGAGCCCGATTTGAAGATGCAGTGGGTGCGCTGGGAACCGCGCAAGATGCCTTTGAAAGTCTGGATCAGCCCGGGATTGCAATTGCCATCTTTGCCTTTCCAGGAATTGAAAGCGACTCGCGTCGATACTGTCGCCCAGATGTGCTTTCAGGGCACTGAGCCCAACCCGTTTGCCGGTCTTTCTCAAGTGACCGGCTGGACAGATGAAATGGGGGAGGCGGTGGCCGCCGGAATTGAAATGTGGAAGCCTTTCGAGCAAGAAGGTCTCTTCTCTTTTGACTTCACAGGCAATCCCAGAGAAGCAAATATCCTTGTCTTTTTTAACGATAACTTTCAAGGCGCCACCGAACCTGGTGGCATATCGACGGGTGGTTATACCTGTGCGCAAGCGATCCCTTTTGCCAAGATCACAGAAGCATTGCAACAAGGAAAGAATCCACGCACTCCGCCTGTGGTTATGGAGCTGTCACTGGGAGTAAACAGCACTATCGAGAAATTGAAAGCGGCCACCGCTCACGAGTTTGGTCATGCCCTCGGTATCAAAGCGCATTCACCTTATAGAGACGACATCATGCATGAAAACCGTGTAGTAGAACAGCTTTCCCCGGCGGACAAAAATACGATCCGGCGTCTCTATCGCTCGCGCACTCAGTGGGTGCTTTAAAAAAGGGCGATGCATGGCATCGCCCCTACGACAGACAGACCCTAACGGCCTCTCAGAGTTTGATCCAGCACTGCATTGTTGAGATTCTGGTCCAGGTAGTCTTGAATCCGTTCGTCCGACTGGAGATGCTGTGACATCTTCCATTCGTCGTCGTGGACTTTCAGGCGTTGTCCGGGTTGAAGCGATTTTACTTTCGGATCATATTGATCGCGGTTGAAGCCGTTCAGCTCGGCAATCTGTGATGAATAATTGACTACATCCGCTTCTGCCGGTGTTTGTCCGTTTTCCCGGGAAAGTATATGGCGGGCAATGCGGTCGAAGCCCTGCCCCGGTTTAACCGCGTATAGAGAATTTTCCTCGATGGCGGCTTGATCTTGGCGAGTCATTTGTCTTGCTTCTTTGAGGACGTCCAAATTGTGGTGCTCAGTTTCGCATTTGGCTTTTGTCTGTTCCACAAAATAACTGGACTTGGCATTGGCGGCGACATCAACCTCTGCAGGGCTGCTGAAGCCGGTTCCTTTAGCGACGGTGTCGTAGGTCAAAATGCCATCGCAGCCCATGGTATCGCCCTGACCGCGCTGTTCGACGCGGCGCATTTCGGAGCTGCCCCACTTCTTGTAGAGAGCATCGATCGCCTGTCTTTCCTCGGTGGTGTATATGGTGTCACCCTTGTCGTGCGCTCTGTCATCGGCTTTTCTGGCGTCTTTCAGATCCCAGTAGTTGATCGAGATCTGACCATCGTGATTTCTGGCCAGTTTGTTGAAGAGCTCACCATCGTTGGCAAGCAATGGTTGCACGACGTCCAGCGAACGTCTCTGCTTCTCAATGCCTTTCAATGTGGCGTCGATATCTCTTCCTGTAAGCGCGTCTTTTTCATGAGAACCGAGCAAAAGAAATCCGCCTTCGTGATCGAATTTTGCATGCCTGATCGTTTCATACTGCTTCATGACACTGTCTGCCATCAATGCATCAAACTTGCTGCCGGCGCCGTTTTGAATATCGGATTTGGTGACGTCGTGACCCAGCTCTTTGTATTTTTCAGCCAGCCAGACGACGGCCATTTTGTCCACCGCCGAGTCCGAAAGTGTGCCTACTCGGCCTGTGGCGCTGTCGCTCATGCTGCTGCGCACGGCGCATCCGGCACTATTTTCAAAATCTTGTCTGAATTTGGCATAGGCTTCAAAAGCCGGAGTGTTGACCTCTACGCTTACTGGTTCGCTGCTTGCGTTTTGAATTTCTCGTGCCATTTTGCTCTTCTCCGCTAGAAACTTTTAGTCGTGTCTTTCGCCAAATTCGTCGATGCGCAAACGCTTTGTTTGTGCGCTCATGCGAACCGGGGGTTCGACTTCCAAGGTAAGTTTCCTGTGTGTTAGCAACGTGGCAGTTGTGGGAAGACTACGTAGCTCGTGCTCAGCTGCCGGACAGGCTTTGCGCGAATCGGCGCTGGGCTGTGATCGTATTGAGACAACCGTGTTTTGTGTTGCCACCAAGAAGACATAGGCCTGCTATTGAGAGGCCTACAGCTTGGAAATCGGCACTGTCAAATGCACGTCGCGATATTGTTCTGTGGGCGGCAGAAAGTTGGGCAGGTATACATCGGCAGATGCATTTAGATCTCTGCCCGGCACTTTGATTACGCCGTGCACTTCGCCGTGGGCATTGATTTGTTTGCCGGTAAACTCAACTTTAGCTATCTGGTCGGGCTTTCCGGGCATCTGGATTTTGGCTGCAATACTGGCCGGCAGCTCCATAGTGAAGTCGCGATCGTTTTTCAAAACTACTTTCAATTTGATCTGAGAGCGTGACGGCACCACTCCTTCCAGTTCAAAACGCACCGTGCCGCGAGTGTTTGCGGCATTTTGCTGCATCGTTTGCTTGACGGCATTCAGTTGCTCGGGGCTCAAACCCTTCACCATTGCTGCATGAACATTGGGCGGCAAGGCGGTCAAACTAGCCAGTGTCTCAGGCGAGAGAGACTGCAACTTCATCTTGATGAAGTCCGGTGCCGCTGGGGGCACAGGAGAAATGGGCGGCAAAAGATCAACAGGAGGTGTTTGGTTCATAGGCGGCGCCGGAGCTAAATCGCTAGGAACACTTGTAACAGAAGAGGCAGGTGCCAGGCTCTTTAATGCGTTATTGGCGTCAGCCAGCTGGGAGGCTAACTGACGATTTTGTTCTTCCAAACTGCCGATGCGTTGATAGGCTTGCTGCAATCCTTGAGTTGGAACAGGTTGGGCGGCGCCTGCTTGAGCTGAAGCGGCCGGTGCGCTGTCTGTTTTACCGGGAGCAAATCCCAGTCTGGAGGCTGCTGCACTGGCGGCCATAGTGGTTGCCGTCGAGACGTCGGCTGCTGAAAAGGATTTGAAGCCGCCCTGCATGAGCTGAGGCAAAGCCTGAGCTGCTGACGTCAGATTGGCGCTGGACAGTCCGCCCGGGAGGGATTTCAGAGCGAGACCGGCCAGAGTATTGCTGGCGGCCGGGGCTGCTGCTGCCGGTGGGGTTGTACTGGCGGCTGCTCCGGCCGTGACCGGCGTTTCGGTGGTCAGACCGGACGGCAGTGGTGGCAGAGCTGGAAGCGGCGGCAAAGGCGGCAGATTGAGTGATGAGCCGCCACTGGAACTGGCCGATGTATAGCCGAGCGCTTCATGAGTTTGATCTTCCACTTTTTGCATGCGTTTTTTTTCACTTTGCTGGAATCCTCTTAATTGGCCGAGGAATCCGGAAAGACTGTTGACTTGGCTGGTCGTGGAGAGCGCTCCCGAACTGGCGCTGGTTGCCGCTTGAGCCGCTGCTGCCGCTGCTGTGCCGGACGGACTGGGCAAAGTAAGGGCGGGCGGCAATTCACCGGGGCGCACTTGCGAATTGAATTGCGGCAACATCGATGGTGGCGCACCAAGTTGTTGCTGACTGAGGAAATTGATCACCTGTGGTGATGCTATACCGCCGGCTTGAGGCGCGGTAGGCGGCATGACCATTGTGGTAGCTTGTGTTTTTGCGGCCAATTCTTGCAGTTTCTTGGCCGCTATGGCATTTTTGGGTTCTTCGCGAATCACACTCATATAGGCATCGTGTGCTTCCGAATAAAGTCCCAGGCGAGTCGATAGATCGCCTTCGTACAAACGGATTTTCACATCTGTAGGAGCAATGCCTGAGGCTTCCACTATCTTTGAATGCGCTTCTCTAATGGCACCATTGGTGTCCAGTGTCTGTGCTGCCTGATAGGCTTTCATCGCTTCCTGACGGGCAAGAGCGAGTTTGAAACTTTGTCTGGCCGCTGGAAGATTGGGATTATCGGGCTCCAGCCTTACTACTTGTTTGTATTCGGTTTGCGCCGACTTGAGATCGCCAGAGAGTTGATATGCTCTTGCTAATCCCAGATGCTGACTGGCATCGCGCGGATTTTTCGCGACCTGTCTGTGCCAGAGATCTATCAATGTTCTTCCGGCCACTTTGTCATCTGAATTGATGATGAGCGCGCGGCTGAGATCGTTGTTGGCGCCAATCACATCGCCTTGCGTGTAGCGCAAGCTGCCCAATTGCCTCAAAGCGGCTCCGGAATTGGGATCGAGTTCGAGGGCTTTTTGGAATTCGCTTTTTGCCGTTTCCTTCTTCCCTTCCTTAAATAGCATCGTGCCGGCGCCGATATGACCTTCGGCCGATGATTTGATGGCAAGAGCGGCTCTGTATTCAACCAATGCTTCTGAATTCTTTCCATCGCGGGCCAGCGAATCAGCCATTTTTAAACGCACACTGTCGCTTGTATGGTCGACGCCTTTCTTTTTCAGCCAGTCGTTGAGCATGGCCGATGCAGTCGTGCTGCCGGGTTCGACATTGAGCGCTTCGCGTGCGGCTTTGATGGCATCATCGAAATCCTTTGAGGCCACCCAGGCTTTGCCGTGGGTTATCAGCGTTTGCACGAATTCGGATTTGAGAACCTTGTCTTTTGGAAAGGCTTTCACATAGTTTTTGATCAGCGTTTGCGCTTCTGTAAATTTGCCTTCCTTGAGGAGTGCGTCAAGTTGCGTCGCTGCATGCGCCACTTGTGATGAGATGGCCTGTGCTTGCGGGCTGCTCAAAGCGTCGTAGCTCATACGAGAAGCAGTTGTGGTCGGCTGCGACATCGGCGCCAATAATCCCATAGGCGGTGCCACAATTGACGGCGTCACGGCCGGCGGCGGCGGGATCAGCCCGTTTTTGGATTTGGCAGGCGTGCTTGTAGACGGATATGAGGGCACGGAGATGTTGAACGGCATAGGCGATGGAGACAGCCCACTCGAGTCATAGCTGGAATTTGAATAGCTGGGCGTGTCGCGCATTTCGGAGTCATAGTGCCGTCTGTACCTGGTGGCCGGCACAATGATTTGTTTGGCATGGGCAAAATCGGCCGCCTGACAGGGCGGCAGGCAAAGCGGCTGAGACGACAAGCCAAGCGTTTCTGCGACCAGGCAGGAGCCTGGAAGGACGATGAAGAGAAAAGCTTTTTTTAGTCTATCGTTGGTCACAGTGTTTTTGTCAAAACAGAATTTCTTGACCCATATACAAGCACGTAGCAAACCGGGGTTTGCTCGGGCCGTATAGCCGTTTGTTTGCTGATTGGTGATATCGGCAACGCCAAGGATATTCTAGTGACAACCTTAGAATAATCAAAGAGGGAAATTACGAGGTAAAGCAAAGTTTTGTCCGGTTTTTACCGGGGAAAACCGTCAAAACTGCCAAGAATGGCGTTTTCCTTGGGCTTGAGGCTGAAAAGAGACCGGCGGCGGTGGGTATTGCCCACCCTGCTTTGTAAAAGGTTTCGGAACACCCATCTATAAATGTCAGTCTTTAACTTACACTTGGAAAGGTTGCCGGGCGCCAGCCAGAAAGTCGGCCAGAAATTCGCATGGCCCTTTCGAGCTTTGCGCTTGGCTTACTGTTTAATGTTTCCGGTCTGTTCATAAACAAAAAGGGTTTTCAGATGACTACGGCAGTCAAAGACAATGACACCAGTTTGATGGAAAGGGTCAATCACCTGACCCGGCAAGCCCGCCTTGCCGCTGCTGTCTTCTGTCAGTACTCGCAGGAAGACGTGGATCGTATCGTCAAGGCCATGACTGCCGCTGCCATCGAGAATGTCGAAAAGCTGGCACGGGCGGCCTGCGATGAGACACGCATGGGGCTTTTCGAAGACAAGATGCTGAAAAACTTCGTCGCCTCGGAGTTTCACTATCACCAGATCAAGGACAAGAAAACAGTCGGCATCATCAGAGAATTTCCCGAAGACAACATGGTGGAAATCGCTGAGCCTGTGGGCGTTATCCTGGCACTTTCGCCGGTAACCAATCCAACCTCCACAATCATCTTCAAGAGTCTTGCCGCAGCCAAAACCCGCAACTCAATTATCTTCAGCCCGCACTTGATGGCGGCCGAGTCCAGCAACCTGGCTGCAAAAGTCGTCTACGAAGCTGCTATTGAAGCGGGCGCACCCAAGGGATTCATCGGCTGGGTGGAAAAGTCTTCCCGGCTGAGGCGGGAAACAGAGCTGATGATGGTGCACCCGGAAGTGGATCTGATCTTCGCCACCGGTGGCACACAAATGGTCAAAGCTGCCTGCAGCTCAGGCAAACCGGTGCTCGGCGTCGGCTCGGGCAATACCCCCGTATACGTCCACAAGAGCACAAATGTCCGTCAGGCGGCGATGGATATCATCATCTCCAAGACATTCGACAACGGCACCGAATGCCCGTCCGAGCAAACTCTTGTGATCGACCGCGAAATTGCTGATTCTTTGATTGCCCAATTCAAAGAATACGGCTGCCATGACTGCACAGATGAAGAAGTAGAGAAAGTTGCAGACACAGTGATTGATGCCCGCACCGGCGGAATGAACTACCGCATGGTCGGCCAGAAGGCTAATTTCATTGCCGAGAAAGCCGGCATCGATGTTGCCCCCGATACCAAAATCTTGCTTTGCCATTTGAAGGGCGAACTCAGGCACCATAGACTGGCAGTTGAAAAACTGATGCCGGTCTTGAGCTATGTTGTCGTCGACTCCGTGGAAGACGGGCTTAATCGCGCTCTTGATGTCAATTATGCAGGCGGCACTGGACACACAGCCGGCATTTTTTCTGAAGACGAAGAAGTGATCGAACAGTTTGGAACCTACATCAACGCCGGGCGCATCATCGTCAATTCACCCACGTCAATCGGCGGATTGGGCGGCATCTACAACAACTTGAACACGACTTTGAGCTTCGGCTGCGGCACCGGTGGCGGCAACATCACCACCGACAATGTCGGCATCAAGAACCTGCTCAACTACAAGCGCGTACCCAGACGCAAACACTTCACATTGTCCTTTCAGACGACCAAGAACATTTATATAAACCCTGGATCTATCGATCATTTGCGCACCATTAAAACCAAGCGCGCCTTTGTGGTCACCTCGAGATCTGCCGCACGCAGAGGGCATCTCTCTATGGTGCTCGAACGTTTGCCGCAGGATTGCCGCGTTGATGTTTTTTCCGAAGTGGGAGCCGAGCCGGAATGGCCGACCATTCAGCAGGCCCTGCAGGTAATGTCCCAAAGCCAGCCTGACACGGTTATCGCTCTTGGTGGCGGCTCGGTGCTTGACGCAGCCAAAGTGATGAGACTGTTCCATGATTATCCTGATTTGAAGCTGAAAGAGATTGCCTTTAATTTTCTCGATTTCCGCCATCGCATGGCTGAATTCCCTAAAGGCGTCAAAACTCAGCTGGTAGCCATTCCCACCACATCGGGAACGGGCTCGGAAGTGACTCCTTTTGCGGTTTTGAAGGACAGTCAGTCGCAGAGAAAACTTTCACTTATCGATGAAACGCTACTGCCCACGGTGGCAATCATCGACGCCAATTTGACCAAGACATTGCCTCGTGATATTACCGCCGATACTGCTTTCGATGCGCTCACGCATGCTCTGGAAGCGCTGGTTTCTACGGTCGCCTCCGACTATACAGATGGGCTGGCTTTCGAAGCGATGCGCTTGATTTTCGAAGCGCTGCCGGAAGTTTTGAAGAATCCCACCAATGTTGTCTGGCGCCATAAATTGCACAATGCTTCCTGTCTGGCCGGTATGGCAATAGGCAACGCATCTGTCGGTGTCAATCATGCTCTGGCCCATAGTTTGGGTGGTCACTTCGATGTGCCGCACGGACGAGCCAACGGCGTATTTTTGGTTTCTACCCTGGCATACAACGCCTCAATTCCGCACAAATTCATGGTGCAGTCCTGCTATCCGCTCTGGGTTGCCGACGAAAAGTATGCGCGTGCGGCCCAATTCCTCGGATTGGATGAAGAGGGCAAGCCGTCCGGAAGGGGCAAGGGCGAAAAGCTCACTGCTGCCGATATCAAGCAATTGAACCTCTCTTTGAGACGGGCTGTGTACGATTTATCGCATCAGTGCGGTCAACCCATGTCGATTGCCGAGCTGGGCATTTCGCAAGAGGCATTCGCCGAGGCGATGCCGGACCTGGTGCGCGGGGCCTTCGAGGATATGGCCGTGAGAACCAATCCCGCCGTGCCGCTGTTTGAAGACTTGAAGGACCTGTTCATTAACGCCTATGCGCCCAGACAAAGGCCATAGGTGACAGTGCTTCTTTTTTAGTGGAAATCATTTGGAGTAAGGCGCGTGACAGAAAAGAAGAAAGCAAATAAGGAAGCAGGAGCGGTGAAAGAGGCGATGAAATTTCGCTTGCCCGGTCCACTGCTCAAAGGCGTGGACGATGTAGACAAGCTTCTGGCCTCAGGCTCAGGCGACTTGCTTCTGGATTTCTCCGATTGCACTTTCATTTCTGTCGAAGGGCTGGAATGGCTGGAGGAGATGCTTCTGCGCGCACAATCGAAAAGCGTGTCGGTGACTTTCTCGAATGTCACTCCCAGCGTGTACAAAGTCTTCAAAGTAGCGCATATCGACTCAGTCATGGGCGCCTGTGGGCTGCCCATCTCGGGACCGGTTTGCTGACCTGTGCGGGCCGGAAAACCGCGCGCGGCTACCGTATCGAGTCTGACGCATGGACCGTCCCTGCGATTTGCTAAACTGGCAGTCAAATGAGTGAAGCTCCGTCCATCAAGGTAACCCAGCTAACGAAGGTTTTTGGAAAACGAACCGTCGTTGACCATCTTGACCTGGAAGTTTTTCCAGGTGAGCTTTATGCCCTTCTGGGCGATAACGGCGCTGGCAAGACCACCACCATTAATATGTTGACGACGCTGCTCAAGCCGACCTCAGGCAAGTTCTCCATCTCCGGTTTCGACGGAATCGCGGATCCCGAGAAAGTCAAGTCGAAATTTGCCGTTGTTTCTCAAGATGTGGCTCTTTATCAAGAATTGACGGCTTTTGAAAATCTGATGTTTGTCTCTCGCTTGTACGGACTTCCGAAAGAAGGAGCTGTCGAGCGGATAGAACAGCATCTCAACCAGTGGGATTTGCTTTCGCGCCGGGACGATTACATAGGTGATTTCTCGGGCGGCATGCAGAGAAAACTCTCGATTGCCGGCGCTTTGCTGCGCTCGCCTAGAGTGCTGTTTTTGGATGAACCGACAGTCGGGCTGGACCCCGGTTCGCGCCAGCATATCTGGGAAATTCTCACCGGTTTGAAACATGAGGGAGTGACCATCTTTCTCACCACTCACTACCTGGAAGAAGCGGAACTTCTGGCCGATCGTGTCGGCATAATTGTGAGAGGAAAGTTGATTGCCGAAGGAACAATTGACGATTTGCGCGGACGATTGAATCACATGAAGTCGATCTGCGTGCGCATGGCTCGCCGCCCCAATCCAGAAGAGCTGGATTCAAGCCTTAGTCGCCTGCGCAATTTTGCCTTTGGCGAAGTCAGTTATGATGAGTTGCGCAATACGTTTTCGATCGCCCTTACTAATGAAAGACATTTGTCTGTGACACTGCGGGCGGTGACTGATTGGATCGAGACGGAGGATATTCCGATTACCGGTGTATCCACAAGCGAGCCCAGTCTGGAAGAAATATATCTAGCTCTCTCTCATGAAGGCATGACTCTGCTCGAGAAGCGGCCTGCTCCTCATGTTCCCGCCAGCAAGGAAACGTAGTTATGGAGCAGATAATAGCCATAATGCGAAAAGACTTGCGCCAATGGATCAGGCGTCCGGCCTATTTGATTGCCAGTTTGATCATGGCAATTCTCATTGTTGCCGTGGTTGGTGATACTTTATCTGGTGCCAGGCATATACCGTTTGGTCTTTACGATCCCGGCAATATCAGTGATTTGAAAAAGAAACTTGCCCCCAGCGAACGTTTTGAGGTGATTGAGTACAAAGACCTCAATCTGGCCAGGCGCGATCTGTTGGGCGGCAAGATAGTCGCTTTTGCCAGAGTTGATGAAGATGCGCTGGAGGATACCGTTGAGATAGTGACGGAAGGGCACAATCCTTTCGTGGACGATCAGATTGCCATGGGCCTTTTGCGTGGACTGACCGGACCGGGCAATCAAAATATTGAGACGGCCATCAAAACATCATCGCTTTCGAATTTTCAATACCAATTGCGCGATTTCATAACCCCCGGATTGGCCGCCTATCTCTGTTACGTACTGGCCTC
>Ga0265313_10002016_pt1 | contig 18226 bp, 17 predicted proteins | sample 4123metaG_FD_203122 | JGI IMG/M metagenome (GOLD analysis project Ga0265313, IMG submission 203122) | Rhizosphere microbial communities from Carex aquatilis grown in University of Washington, Seatle, WA, United States - 4-1-23 metaG | ecosystem: Host-associated > Plants > Roots > Rhizosphere >...
TGAAGGCAAAGAGGTTCTATTCGACGTGACTTCGATGCCGGACTATGGCGCACTTTCCGGTCGTAAGCTCGAAGAGCAGAAAGCCGGCGCACGCATCGCCGTGGACGCGCATAAGAGGAATCCTGGCGACTTTGTCCTCTGGAAAGAATCTGGCGCTAAAGAGCCTGGTTGGAACGGTGAATTCGAATTCGTGCCTAACCCGAAAATTGGTTATGACGCTGAATTCATTATTTCTCCGGAAAATGCGTCGAGGCTTCAACTTAACTCCCGAGTTGTAGCGATCCACGGCCGTCCGGGCTGGCATATCGAATGTTCAGCGATGAGCGCTGCCTATCTCGGCGAGGTATTCGACATTCATGGCGGCGGTCTCGATCTGATCTTTCCGCATCACGAAAATGAAATCGCACAATCGCGCTGCGCCTTCCATACGCCGGTCATGGCGAATTATTGGATGCACAACGGCTTCCTGCAGGTCGAAGGTGAGAAGATGAGTAAGAGCCTGGGAAATTTCGTGACCATCCACGAGCTGCTCGACACTTTACCTGGTGACACAATCCGACTTCAAATGCTTATGACGCATTATCGCCAGCCAGTCGATTGGACGAGAGCCGGCACCCAGCTTGCTACCGACGCATTAGAGGAATGGGCGGACGTTCTGCAAGGGTATGCGAACTTTAAAAATCCTTATGAGCCGTCTGAAGTAGTCGAGGCTCTTGCAGATGACTTAAATACGCCAAACGCAATTGGTGTCTTACAAGAGCTATGCGCGAAAGCGAAGAGGGGTGGTTTAGACGACCGTTTGATGTTTGCAGCCAACTGTAAATTTCTCGGGTTTAAGAATTTGGATAAGCCAGGATACTTTCGGTTCGGAGTCTCCGCGCTAAATATCGATCCGAAAAATTTATTTCTTTATGACAAAGACGTACAAAGAATGCGCGCGGCTTATGCAAATAACGCACCCGAAATAGTTCGTTCGGAAATAATTTCGTCAATTCATTCGGGCGGCCTAGAGCTTGACGTTAGCAAGAGCGGTGACTTGACCCTTGTGCGAGGCAATCGCGAAGAAACAAAGAAGAAAATAGAACAGTTGGTGGCTGAGCGAGCATCGGCGAGAGCTAGAAGAGACTGGAAAGAATCCGACCGTATCCGTGACGAGCTTGCGGCTATGGGCGTCGTGCTCAAAGACTCCAAGGACGGTACCACCTGGGAGATCGCGCGATGACCCTCCTTCGTCATGGCCGGGCACAGCCGTCCGAAGGACGGCGTCGCTTCGCTCGCCTATGTCCCGGCCATCCACGCCTTACTTGGCCGCGCTTTCGTAAAGGCGTGGATGCCCGCGACAAGCGCGGGCATGACGGCGGTTGGCGTTGTGTGAGGAATGCCCGATGAGCGCCCAGGCGCATCCGACGCTCGCGCTGCGGCCGTTCCTGCCGGCCGATACCGCCGTGCTGCGCGAGATCTTCCGCGACAGCATCGAGGACCTGACCGGCGACGATTACACGGCGGCCCAACAGGACGCATGGGCCTCGGTCGCCGACGATGAAACCGCGTTCGGCAAGAGGCTTGCCAGCATGCTGACGCTGGTCGCGACCCTCGGCGGCTCACCGGTCGGCTTCGCCTCGCTCGAAGGCAAGGACAAGATCGACATGCTTTATGTGCATCCGGCCGCGGCGGGGCAGGGCGTCGCCGCCATGCTGATCGACGCGCTGGAAAAGCTCGCCGGCGGCCGCGGCGTGGCCGCGCTCACGGTCGACTCGAGCGACACCGCGCGCGGCTTCTTCGAGAAGCGCGGCTACGTCGCGCAGCAGCGCAACAGCGTCACCATCGGCGACGAGTGGCTGGCCAACACCACGCTCAGCAAGCAACTGGCCAAACGGGAGGCCCCATGACCAAGCCGGATACTCCGTTTCCCCGCCATTGGCTCTATTACATCGTGCTGAAATACGCGGTGCTCGCCGCCGCGGTCGCGCTCGCGGTCTACGTCGGCTATCGGTTCATCTGATGGAATTGCAGCGCCACCATATCATCTTCGGCGTCATCGCGATTCTCGCGGCGATCGCGCTCGCCGCCAACCATTACCTGTGGTGATGGCGATGGCGCGCGAGCGGCTTTATTTGTTCGACACCACGCTGCGCGACGGCGCGCAGACGAACGGCGTCGACTTCACGCTCGCCGACAAGGTGGCGATCGCGCAGATGCTCGACGCGCTCGGCATCGATTATGTCGAGGGCGGCTATCCGGGTGCCAATCCGACCGACACCGAGTTCTTCGCGTCCGATCATCATCTCAAGACCAAATTCACGGCCTTCGGCATGACGCGGCGGCCGGGACGCTCGGCCTCGAACGATCCGGGACTTGCCGCGCTGCTCGAGGCCAAGGCCGACGCCATCTGTTTCGTCGCCAAGTCGTGGGATTACCACGTGCGCGTCGCGCTCGAGACGACGGACGAGGAAAACGTCGCCTCGATCCGCGACAGCGTCCGTGCCGCCAGGGCGAAGGGCAGAGAAGTGCTGCTCGACTGCGAGCATTTCTTCGACGGCTACAAGGCCAATCCGGCCTACGCGCTGGCCTGCGCCAAGGCGGCCTATGACGAGGGCGCGCGCTGGGTGGTGCTGTGCGACACCAACGGCGGCACGTTGCCGCACGAGATCGAGGCGATCGTCGGCGCGGTGGTCAAGGCGATCCCCGGCGACCATGTCGGCATCCACGCCCATAACGACACCGAACAGGCGGTCGCCAATTCGTTCGCGGCGGTGCGGGCTGGCGCGCGCCAGATTCAGGGCACGCTCAACGGTCTCGGCGAGCGCTGCGGCAATGCCAACCTGGTCTCCATCATCCCGACGCTCAAGCTCAAGCCGGAATTCGCCGGCAAGTTCGATATCGGCGTTTCCGACGCGCAGATGAAGAAGCTGGCGCAGGTGTCGCACGCGCTCGACGAACGGCTCAACCGCGGTTCCGACCGCCACGCGCCTTACGTCGGCGAGAGCGCCTTCGCCACCAAGGCCGGCATCCATGCCTCCGCGATCGCCAAGGAGCCGGCGACCTACGAGCACGTCGCGCCGGAGAGCGTCGGCAACAAGCGCAAGGTGCTGGTGTCGGAGCAGGCCGGGCGCTCGAATGTGCTGGCCGAGCTCGAGCGCATCGGCCTCAAGGTCAACAAGGACGATCCGCGCATCGGGCGGCTGCTGGAGCTGGTGAAGGAGCGCGAGACAATCGGCTACGCCTACGAGGCGGCCGACGCTTCGTTCGAATTGCTGGCGCGGCGCACGCTCGGCACGGTGCCGGACTATTTCGACGTCACGCAGTTCGACATCAATGTCGAGCAGCGCGATAACGCCAAAGGCGAACGCGTCACAGTCACCATGGCGGTGGTGAAGGTCAAGGTCGGCGACGACAACATGATCTCGGCGGCTGAAGGCAACGGCCCGGTCAACGCGCTTGATCTTGCGCTGCGCAAGGACCTCGGCAAGTACCAGAAATACATCGAGGGCCTGTCGCTCACCGACTACCGCGTGCGCATCCTCAACGGCGGCACCGAGGCGGTGACGCGCGTGCTGATCGAGAGCGAGGACGAGAGCGGCGAGCGCTGGACCACCATCGGCGTGTCGCCCAACATCATCGAGGCCTCGTTCCAGGCGTTGATGGATTCGATTATCTACAAGCTGGTCAAATCCGGCGCGCCGGCATGATCGACCACGTTTCCGTTGCGGTGCGCGACCTCGGCGTCTCGGCACGCTTCTACCGGGCCGTGCTCGGCGCGCTCGGCTTCACGCAACTCGAAACGCGGCCGGCCACCATCGGTTACGGCAAGCAATACGCCGAGTTCTGGATAAACCTGCGCGCCGGCGTGCAAGCCGTTGCCGAGAACAGCGGCGCGCATGTCTGCTTCCGCGCGCGCACGACCGAGATGGTCGATGCGTTCCATGCGGCGGCGTTGAGCGCGGGCGGTGCAAGCGACGGCGCGCCTGGCCTGCGGCCGCAGCATGGCGAGGGCTACTACGCCGCCTTTGTGCGCGATCTCGACAGCAACCGCATCGAGGCGGTCACCTTCGTCGGGCAGAAGTGACTAGAGCTTGTGCGGGCTGATCGCGGCCATTTCCCTGGCCGATTCCGGCACGCCTTCGACCGCCTTGCGCAGCATCGGCAGGATGTCGTCGACCTTGTCGGCGACCAGCAGGTCGAAGTCGAGGCCGCCGCGGATGAACTCGAGCTTCTTCATGTGGTCGAGCAGCGCGCACAGCGGCTGCCAGAAATCACCAACGTTGGCGAGCAGGATCGGCTTCTTGTGGCGGCCGAGCTGCACCCAGGTCATCTGCTCGACGATCTCCTCGAGCGTGCCGACGCCGCCGGGCAGCGCGACAAAGGCGTCCGCCATCTCGAACATGCGCCGCTTGCGTTCGTGCATGTCGCGCGTGACGATCAGGTTGTGGCTGCCGCGCAGCGCGTGCTCCTTGAGCACCAGGAATTCGGGGATGATGCCGTGGATCACGCCGCCGTTGTCGAGCACGGCATGGGCGATCTCGCCCATCAGGCCGACGGCGCCGCCGCCGTAGACGAGTTCGATGCCGTTCTCGGCGAGGATTTTGCCCAGCGCGCGCGCGGCTTCCATGTAGGCCGGGTCGGTGCCCGGCCCGGAGCCGCAATAGACGCAAATTCTACGGATTTTGCTCATGTTTCCCGCTTCTGTAACGGCCAGCATGTGCAATCTGTTCGCGGCGCCGTCAAGGCCGCCGCGGCAAATTGCGCACGGGATGGTTTGCACCAAGCGGGGTGATTACGGCGAAGAATCCGCCTATATGAAGCCTCGATGACGGCCGGCCATTCCCATCACCAGACATCGCTGAGCGACGCGCGCCAAGCGGCTACGCGCGGCGCGCTGGTGCGCACGGTGATCCATTTGTGGCCCTTTATCTGGCCGTCGGACCGCGCCGACCTCAAACTGCGTGTGCTCGGCGCCATGGTGCTGCTGCTGGCGGCGAAGCTCGCGACCGTCGCCGTGCCCTTCACCTTCAAGTGGGCGACCGACGCGCTGGCGGGGCACGGCAGCGCGCCGGTGCTGGCGTCGGAGTGGATGGTGTGGGCGGTGAGCGCGCCGGTCGCGATGACGCTCGCCTACGGCGCCATGCGCATCCTGATGGCGGCGTTGACGCAATTCCGCGACGGCATCTTCGCCAAGGTGGCGATGCATGCGGTGCGCCGGCTCGCCTACAGCACCTTCGTGCATCTGCATCAGCTGTCGCTGCGCTTCCATCTCGAGCGCAAGACCGGCGGCGTCACGCGTGTGCTCGAGCGCGGCCGCAACGCCATCGAGACGATCGTGCGCATGGTCATCCTGCAACTGGCGCCGACCATTATCGAATTGTCCTTCATCGTCGTCGTGCTGATGTGGCATTTCGACTGGCGCTACGTGCTGGCGGTCCTGATCACCGTCGCCGTCTACATGAGCTACACCTATCGCGCGACCGAATGGCGCATCGGCATCCGCCGCAAGATGAACGACAGCGACACCGACGCCAACGTCAAGGCGATCGATTCGCTGCTCAACTACGAGACGGTGAAATATTTCGGCGCCGAGGAGCGCGAGGCGGCGCGCTACGACCGCTCGATGGCGCGCTACGAGGAGGCGAGCGTCAGCGCCTATACCTCGCTTGCCGTGCTCAACGCCGGTCAGGCGATCGTCTTCACCGGCGGGCTTGCCGCGGTGATGGTGCTGTGCGCCTACGAGATCCAGGCCGGCACCAAGACGGTCGGCGATTTCGTGCTGATCAACGCCATGATGATCCAGCTCTATCAGCCGCTCAATTTCATGGGCATGGTCTATCGCGAGATCAAGCAGGCGCTGATCGACATCGAGAACATGCTGGCGGTGCTGTCACGCGATCCGGAGATCAAGGACGTGCCCGGCGCGCCGCCGCTCAAGGTTGGCAGTGGCAACGTCCGGTTCGAGAATGTCGGCTTTGCCTACGAGCCGGAGCGCCGCATTCTGAAGGGTCTGAGCTTCGAGGTGCCGGCCGGCAAGACGGTTGCCGTGGTCGGCCCGTCCGGCGCCGGCAAATCGACCATCTCGCGGCTGCTCTATCGCTTCTACGACCTGTCCAGCGGCCGCATCACCATCGACGGCCAGGACATCAGCAAGGTCACGCAGCAGTCGCTGCGCGCCGCCATCGGCATGGTGCCGCAGGATACCGTGCTGTTCAACGACACCATCCGCTACAACATCCGTTATGGGCGCTGGGAAGCGAGCGACGCCGAGGTCGAAGAGGCGGCGCAACTGGCGCAGATCGACCGCTTCATTCGTCTTGCGCCGAAGGGCTACGAGACCGAGGTCGGCGAGCGCGGACTGAAGCTCTCGGGCGGCGAGAAGCAGCGCGTCGCCATTGCCCGCACGATTCTCAAGGCGCCGCCGATTCTGCTGCTCGACGAGGCCACGTCGGCGCTCGATAGCCACACCGAAAAGGAAATCCAGGACGCGCTCGAGCGCGTCTCCAAGGGCCGCACCACGCTGGTGATCGCGCACCGGCTGTCGACCATCGTCGGCGCCGACGAGATCATCGTGCTCGACCAGGGCGTGATCGTCGAGCGCGGCACGCATCAACAATTGCTGGCGGGCAATGGGCTCTATGCCAGTATGTGGAACCGGCAGCGCGAGGCGGAAGCGGCGCGCGAGCGGCTGGCGGCGATCGGCGACGACGATATCGCGCCGAACCGCAACCCGCCGCCGGTCGAGGACGCAGTGGGCGAGGGCGCCGAGCCGCTCGAAGTGCCCGCGGATGCGGCGGAGTAGGCGATGTCGATCTACGACTCAATCCGCGCGCAGATGGTGCCGATCACGCCCGAAGGCTATCCGTTTATCGGCGCCTTCGCGCTCGTGAGTCTGGTGCTGTTCTGGCTGTGGCCGCCGCTCGGCTGGCTCGGCACGCTGCTGACCGTCTGGTGCGCGCTGTTCTTCCGCGATCCGCCGCGGGTGACGCCGGTGCGCGACGGCTTGGTCGTCGCCCCCGCCGACGGCCGCGTCAGCCAGATCACGACGGCGCCGCCGCCGCACGAGCTTGGCATCGGCGCAACGCCGATGCTGCGCATCTCGATCTTCATGAGCGTGTTCGATTGCCACATCAACCGCAGCCCGGTGGCCGGACGTATCGAAAAAATTCTTTACCAGCCGGGCAAGTTCTTCAACGCCGATCTCGACAAGGCGAGCGTCGACAACGAGCGCAATTCTCTTGTCATCGCCACGGCCGGCGCACGCGTCGCCGTGGTGCAGATCGCCGGATTGGTGGCGCGGCGCATCGTCTGCTTCGTGCGCGAGGGCCAGCCGGTCGGCGCCGGCGAGCGCTTCGGCATGATCCGCTTCGGCTCGCGGCTCGACGTCTACCTGCCGGACGGCACGCCGCCGCTGGTCGCGGTTGGGCAGATCGCGGTCGGCGGTGAGACGCCGATCGCCGACCTGCGCGGCGCTGAGGCCGGCCGCGCGTTTCGCAGCGGTTAACGCATCGAATCGATGTGTCGTGGCGCCGCGCGCGCGAAAAGACTATATTGCCGCCATGGTATTCCAGCCGTTCGATCCCGCGCCGCCGCCGCGCCGTCATCGCTTCAAGGCGATCCCGGTGCGCACGCTGCTGCCGAACCTGATCACGCTGCTCGCGCTGTGCGCCGGGCTGACGGCGATCCGCATCGCCGTCGAAGGCAAGATGGAGTTGGCGATCGCGGCCATCGTGCTCGCGGCGCTGCTCGACGGCATCGATGGCCGCATCGCGCGCATGCTCAAGGGCACTTCGCGCTTCGGCGCCGAACTCGACAGCCTCGCCGACTTCGTCAATTTCGGCGTTGCACCGGCGTTGATCCTCTATTTCTGGGGCCTCGCCGAACTCAAGTCGGCGGGCTGGATCGCCTCGCTGGTGTTTGCAATCTGCGCCGGGCTGCGGCTCGCCCGCTTCAACGTCATGATCGACGATCCGACCAAGCCGGCCTGGACCGGGAATTTCTTCACCGGCATTCCGGCGCCGGCCGGCGCCATCACCGTGCTGCTGCCGATCTATCTCAATTTCCTGGTGCTGCCGACCGGGCTGGTCGTGATCTGGCTCACCTTCTTCTACACGCTGGCGATTGCGCTGCTGATGGTGTCGCGGCTGCCCGTGTTCTCCGGCAAGCGCGTCGGCAAGCGGGTGCCGCCGGAAATGGTGCTGCCGGTCTTTGTCGTGGTGGTGTTGTTCTTCGCGCTGCTGGTCAGCTACCCGTGGGAGGTGCTGACGCTGGGCACGCTCGCCTATCTCGGCTGCCTGCCGCTCGGCTGGCTGTCGTTCCGCGAGCAGCAGCGCAAGGACGCGGCCGCCGCAGCGAGCGTCATGACCGCGGCCGACGCCGCGCTGGCGCCCGGCCAGCAGCCGCCTGACGACGACGAGCGGCCCGCGCGGCTCAACTAGCGGCTTTTGCACCCGATCGATTGCGATAGCCCTGCGTGCCGAATGGATAGCCCGGCATCAGGTCGTAAGGATGCGCCCAGCCCGGCAGCGCCTGCATGCGCTTGAGCCATTCGCCGATCGCCGGATGCTCCTTCGAGATGTCGAAGCCGAACTCCTCGGCGGGGTAATAGAGGTAGGCCGTGAGGCCGACGTCGGCGATGGTCGGCCGGTCGCCCAGCAGGTAGGGCGTCTGCTGCAGGCGCTTGTTGACGATGGCCGCGCTGCCGTCGATGCGGCCCTTGAGGAAGGCCATCACAGCGGGATCGCCGGGCTTCGGCGCGAAATTCTTCAGAAACCGGAATGGTCCGAGGAATCCGTTGAATTTCTGGTTGTCGAAGATGATCCAGCGCAGCGCTTCGAGCTCCTCGTCCTCGCCTTGCGGCTTGAACTTGCCGCTGTGGTTGGCGAGGTAAGTCAGGATCACGCCCGACTGGCTGAGCTTTTTCTTGCCGTGCACCAGCACCGGCGCTTCGCCCATCTCGTTGATGGTCTCGCGGAATTCCGGCGTGCGCTGCGGCGCGGTGCCGAAGAAGTCGTACCAGACCGGCTCCCAGTCGGCGCCGATCAGGTTGAGCATCAGCGCCGCGCGATAGGCGTTGCCCGATTGGGCAAAGCAGTAAAGTTGGTAGTCGGACATGGATTCCCCCAAGCTATTGAAATTGACGTGTCAGCGTCACCGGCGTGCCGGCAGCCGACGTGCCGCTGAACACGCCGTTGGCGAATGTGAGTTGTGCCAGCACCTGACCGCTGTCGTCGATGATCGACAGCGCGTTTTGACTGAGCATCCAGCTGCGGCTGAGGAAAAAGCGCTCCGGGCAGCCGCCTTCCGGCGCCAGACTGCCCTGCTGCACGCCGGGCGCGCCGCTGAAATTGATGCCGCAGGTCGGCGCATTCGGCGCCGCCAGAATCCAGCGGCCGGCCATCACGTCGGTCGTCGTTTGTGACACCGGCGTCTGCTCGGTCACGGTGCCGCAGGCCGCAAGCGCAAGGACGCAAGCGGCGGCGCTGGCGGCGGCAAGCGCGCGCATTGCGTGCCCGCGCTCACTTCATCGTCGGGATGACGAACTCGGCGCCTTCCTTGGTGCCCGACGGCCAGCGCTGCGTCACCGTCTTGGTCTTGGTGTAGAAGCGCACCGAGTCGGGGCCATGCTGGTTGAGGTCGCCGAAGCCGGAACGCTTCCAGCCGCCGAAGGTGTGGTATGCGAGCGGCACCGGGATGGCAAAGTTGACGCCGACCATGCCGACCTGCACACGATTGACGAAATCGCGCGCAGTGTCGCCGTCGCGGGTGAAGATGGCGACGCCGTTGCCGTATTCGTGCTCGGACGGCAGCCGCACCGCCTCGTCGTAATCCTTGGCGCGCACTACCGACAGGACGGGTCCGAAAATCTCGTCCTTGTAGATCTTCATGTCCGGCTTGACCTCGTCGAACAGGCAGCCGCCGATGAAGTTGCCGTTCTCGTAGCCCTGAAGCTTGAAATTGCGGCCATCGACGACGAGCTTGGCGCCTTCCTTGACGCCGGTGTCGATATAGCCGCGCACTTTGTCGAGCAGTTGCTTGGTGACCATCGGGCCGTAATCGGCCTGCGTGTCGGTCGAGGGGCCGATCTTGAGGCTCTCGACACGCGGCACGAGCTTCTCCATCAAGGTGTCGGCGGTCTTCTTGCCGACCGGCACGGCGACCGAGATCGCCATGCACCGTTCGCCGGCCGAGCCGTAGCCGGCGCCGATCAGCGCATCGACCGCCTGATCCATGTCGGCGTCCGGCATCACGATCATGTGGTTCTTGGCGCCGCCGAAGCATTGCGCGCGTTTGCCGTGCGCGGCGGCGGTTGAGTAGATGTATTGCGCGATGTCGGAGGAGCCGACGAAGCCGATCGCCTTGACGCGCGCATCGGTCAGCAGCGTATCGACCGCGACCTTGTCGCCGTTGACGACGTTGAGGATGCCGGGCGGCAGGCCCGCCGCGAGAAACAGTTCGGCGATGCGCATCGGCACGCCCGGATCGCGCTCCGACGGCTTGAGGATGAAGGCGTTGCCGACGGCGATGGCCGGCGCGCACTTCCACAGCGGGATCATGGCGGGGAAATTGAACGGCGTGATGCCGGCGACGACGCCGAGCGGCTGGCGCACGGAATAGAGGTCGGTGCCGGGGCCGGCGCTCTCTGTGTATTCGCCCTTCAGGAGGTGTGGGATGCCGCAGGCGAACTCGGCGACCTCGAGGCCGCGCTGGATGTCACCTTTGGCGTCGGCGAACACCTTGCCGTGCTCGGAGGACAGGAGGCGCGCGAGATCGTCGTATTCCTTCTGCACCAGTTCGAGAAACTTGAACATGACGCGGGCGCGGCGCTGCGGGTTGGTCGCCGCCCATTCCGGCTGCGCGGCTTCGGCGTTGGCGATGGCGGCCTCGGTCTCGGACTTGCTGGCAAGCGCCACCTTGGCCTGCACCTCGCCGGTATTGGGGTTGAAAACGTCGCCGGCCCGGCCCGAGGAGCCTTTCACTTGTTTGCCGCCGATAAAGTGGCCGATCTCACGCATTGGTCGTCTCCTCACGGTGTTTCGGGTCTCGTTTTCGCAACTCTGGCAGTTTTTGGCGGATTTTTGCGCGGTTTTTCCTTCACCAGTGGTTAGCCTTTACCGCCCCTTAACGGCGCGCGTCTAGGGTCAAAGGCAACGGCGGATCGGGCATTTTGTCCTGTAATCGTTGCGTGCGGGGTGGGTAAGTCATGGATATTGCAACAAGTCTGGGCTTGCTCTGCGGCGTCGGCGTCGTCGGCCTCGTCATCATGATGGGCGGCGACCTGCACATGTTCGTCAGCGAACATGCCTTCATCGTCATCTTCGGCGGCTCATTCGCCGCCACGCTGATCCGGTTTCCGCTCACGTCGATCATGCACGGGCTGCCGTTGGGCGCCAAATTTGCCTTCACCATGCGTCGCATGACGCAGCGCGAGCTGGTCGACGAAATCGCCGGCCTCGCCGAAGTCGCACGCAAGCAGGGTCCGATTGGACTGGAGAAGGTCGAACTCGACGATCCGTTCCTGGCCAAGGGCATCCGCTACGTCGCCGATGGCTATGACGGCGATTTCATCCGCGACAATCTCGAGCGCGACCGCGACAACTTCCTGACCCATCTTGACGAGGGGCAGAAGATCTACCGCGCGGTCGGCGACTGTGCGCCGGCCTTCGGCATGATCGGCACGCTGATCGGCATGGTGCAGATGTTCGCCAACATGACCGATCCGTCCAAGCTCGGTCCATTTATGGCTGGTGCCTTGCTCGCGACGTTCTACGGCGCGGCGCTGGCCAATTTGTTCTGCCTGCCGATCGCCGACAAGCTACACCTCAAGCTCGTCGACGAGGAGATCAACCGCACCTTGATCATCGACGGCATCCTGATGATCCGCGAAGCCAAGAGTCCGACGCTGGTGCGCGAGATGCTGCTCGCCTACCTGCCGGAGAAACATCGCCACTCGGGCGACGAGGCGGAATCGGGCGAACTGGCGGCGGCGGCATAGCGCAGTTTAGCCATGGCACGGCGTAAGGAAGCGCACGGCGGCGGTCACGGGTGGTTCGTGACCTTCGCGGACCTCATGGGTCTGCTGGTGTCGTTCTTCGTGATGTTGGTCGCCTTCTCGACTCAGGATCAGGCGAAGCTCCAGGTCGTCGCCGGCTCGATGCGCGATGCCTTCGGCGTGCAGGACAAGGTCCGTTATTCCGGTATCATCGAAACGCTCGGGCTGCCGACGCGGCCGCGTCTCAAGAACGTGGCGCCGATCGATCCCAAGGATGCGTCGGCCAATCCGACGCCGGACGACAGGGATACCAAGCGCGAATACGGCGCCAAGTTCGCGCAGGACCGCAAGTTCGCGCTCGCGGCCGCGTCGTTGCGCCAGGCGTTGCAGGAGATGCCCGACATCACCGAGGCCTCCAAGCACATCATCGTCGAGGAGACCAAGCAGGGGCTCAATATCGAGATCGTCGACCAGGACGGCCGCTCGATGTTCGCCGAAGGATCCAAGGATCCTTACTCGCGTACGCGCAAGCTCATTCAAGCCATCGCGCCGCAGCTCAAGGCCATGCCGTACCGCGTCGCTATCACCGGCCATACCTCCTCGACCAACGTCCCGCCGCAGCCGGGCTACGGGCCATGGGAACTTTCCGCAGACCGCGCCAATGCGGTGCGCCAGATCCTGAGCGACGAGGGCCTGCCTGCCGGGAACGTCTACATGGTGGCCGGCAAAGCCGACACGGAACCGCTGTTCCCCGACAACCCTTCGATGGCGCCCAATCGCCGCGTGACCATCACGCTGATGCGCGAAGAACCGCCGCTGCCGACCGATTTCCAGCCCTGATTGCCCGGTCCCTCGGCGATGCCCGATCGTGCCTTAACCTCCTCATCCGTCAGCGAAACGGCTTCTTGCGCTAGGTCAAGACCTTGCGCGAAAGGCTGTGACATTTAGCGCGTTCCGGCGTTATAACCCCGCGCCTTCCCGTCGTTTCGCATTGCAAAAAGCCCCAGGTCGCCAGATGTCAGCCCCGACTGCCGCCGTGCCCCACGGCACGATTACGGATGGGGCAGGAGGCGTCAAAGTCGGATTTTGGTCGCTGACGCTCGGCTGCATCGGCGTCGTCTATGGCGATATCGGCACCAGCCCGCTCTATGCATTCCGCGAATCCATCCTTGCCGCGACCGGCTCCGGCCACGCGCCGGACGAACTCGTCGTGCTCGGTATTCTGTCGCTGATCATCTGGGCGCTGCTGCTCATCGTCACCGCCAAGTACGTGCTCATCCTGCTGCGCGCCGACAATAACGGGGAAGGCGGCACGCTCGCTTTGATGGCGCTTGCGTCGCGCGCTCTGGGCCGCGCCGGAGGACCCATTGTTCTGCTCGGCATCATTAGCGGTGCGTTGTTCTACGGCGACGCCATCATCACGCCGGCGCTCTCGGTGCTGTCGGCGATCGAGGGCTTGACCGTCATTACGCCCGCTTTTGAAACCTGGGTTGTACCGCTCACCGTCGTCATCCTCGTCGTACTGTTCACCGTGCAATCGCGCGGCACGGCCAAGGTTGCCTCATTTTTTGGACCCGTGATGGTGATCTGGTTTTTTGCCATCGCCGCGCCCGGCCTTTGGTACGTGATGCAGTTTCCGGAAGTTCTCTACGCGTTCGTTCCCTATTACGGAATCCACTTCCTGCTGCATCACGGCATTATCGGCTTCTTCACGCTCGGCGCTGTGTTCCTCGTCGTGACCGGCTCGGAAGCGCTCTACGCCGACCTCGGCCACTTCGGCCGCAGTCCAATCCGCTTCGCCTGGCTCATCGTTGTGCTGCCGGCGCTGACCATCAACTACATGGGCCAGGGTGCGCTGGTGTTGGCCAACCCAAAGGCGATCGAGAACCCGTTCTTCCTGCTGTATCCGCACTGGGCGCTACTGCCGATGGTGGTGCTGGCGACCGCTGCAACCGTGATCGCGAGCCAGGCCGTCATCACCGGCGCCTATTCGCTCACACGTCAGGCAATCCAACTTGGGCTATTGCCGCGTCTTGAAATCCGCCACACCTCGGAAGCGCTGTTCGGCCAGATCTACATGCCGCGCGTCAATACACTGCTGCTGATCGGCGTGCTGCTGCTGGTGGGGTTGTTCCGCTCGTCGAGCGCGCTGGCCTCTGCCTACGGCATCGCCGTCACCGGCACCATGGTCGTGACCGCCTGCATGGCGGTCGTCGTCATCTGGCGGGTCTGGCACTGGTCGTTGGCTGCGGCGCTGGCCTTGATGCTGCCGTTTCTGTTCATCGACCTCACCTTCCTGTCCGCCAACCTGCTCAAGGTGGTCGAAGGCGGCTGGATGCCGCTCGCCCTGGGCGCAATGGTGATGGTGATCATGTACACGTGGCGGCGCGGCAGCCGCCTGCTGTTCGAGAAGACGCGCAAGCAGGAAATGCCGCTGAAATCGCTGGTCGACAATCTCGAGAAAAAGCCGCCGCATATCGTTCGCGGCACCGCGGTGTTCTTCACCAGCGATCCTGAATTTGCTCCGACCGCGCTGCTGCACAGCCTCAAGCACTACAAGGTGCTGCACGAGAAGAATGTCATCCTCACCGTTACCGCGGCCGACACCCCGCGCGTCGCCGAAGACGACCGGGTCGAGATCACGCCGGTTTCGCCGCATTTTTCGCGCGTCGTCCTGCGCTTCGGCTTCATGGAAACGCCCAACGTGCCACGGGCGCTGGCGATCGCGCGGAAACACGGCTGGCAATTCGACATCATGTCGACGTCGTTCTTCCTGTCGCGCCGCTTGCTCAAGCCCGCCGCACATTCCGGCATGCCGCGCTGGCAGGACCGGCTTTTCATCGGGTTGACGCGCTTTGCCAACGACGCCACCGACTACTTTCAGATCCCGACGGGGCGCGTAGTCGAGGTCGGCACGCAAGTGACGGTCTGACGGCCAAATGCCACGTGCGGCGGCTTCGATTTCCGGCTAAAACGACTGCCAGACATGGAGTTGCGTAATGGCCGACGAAAACCCGCGCGCCGGTGAGGTGCAAAATCTGGCGCCGGATGAGGTGGCGCAGGGCTTACGCGCCGGCCGCATGCTGCTGGTCGATGTGCGCGAGCCGAACGAGGTCGCCGTTGAGCGCTATCCCGGCGCGGTCGTCGTACCGCTGTCGATGTTCGATCCGGCCGCGATTCCAGACCCAGACCGCAAACAGGTGGTGTTTGCCTGCCGTTCAGGCCGGCGCTCGGTGACCGCTTCGCTGGCCGCGCAGGACCAAGGCTATCCATACAGCGCGCATCTTGCCGGCGGCATTCTCGCCTGGAAGGCGGCGGGGCTTCCGACCGAAAGCTGAACCGGCCGGATCGAGCTTCTCTACCGCGGCGGCTGTTCGTCTTCCGGACGCCAACGCCGGTGCAGCCAGAGCCATTGCTCGGGATGCTCCCGGATCCAGCCTTCAATCACACCGGTGATGATCTGGGTTGTTCCGGCGATGTCGATCGTGCCGTCGGCCTCGCGTGCCGGAACGATCGCCTCTGAGATTTCCGCAGTGAAACGGTTGCCCGGCAGGCGGATCATGCGAACGCCGTGGATCGGGCAATCGAAATGCTGCGCCAGGCGCGCCAGCAGCGGATTGGCCTTGGTGCGCCGGCCAAAGAACGTCACCGGCACGCCGCGAACATAATATTGGTCGACAAGCATCCCAACGTGAACGCCCCGGTCCAACGCGTTAGCCAGCTTCATCGGCGCTTCGAGCCCGGTCGGCACCAGTTCGCCCATATTGGCGGCGCGAGTCTGGCGGAGCCATTTGTCGATGCCTGCGACATTCGGCCGTCGGTATAGGATCGCGGTGTCGAGGCGGTAGGTTGCAGCGCAGATCGCAGGCAGTTCCCAGTTAGCGAGATGCGCCGAAAAGATCAGCGCTGGCTTGCCGTCACCGGCCAGTTGCATGAACCGCGCGACGGCGGTGTCGTCGAGGTGGATGCGACCGCTCTTGGGGTTATAGGGGTCGAAGTCCCATATCCGGTCGAGATTGGCGAATTCGGCGCCGACGCGGCCGAGATTGTCCCAGACGCCGGCGAGGATCGCTTCGATCTCGGCCGGCGATTTTTCCGGGAAGGCGCCGACGAGGTTGGCGCGGCCAATTCTGTGCTCGGGCAGCAGCGGGCCGACCTTGCGCATGAACCAGCCGGCAAAATTCGTCATCGGGTCTGGATTGACGAGCCGGACGGTCTTGAGGATGGCGACCGCCAGAACGCCGCTGACGGTGCTCCAGATGCGCGCCAGCCCGCGCAGCAGGCGTCGCTTCATGCGCTTGGCGCCGGTCGGCATCAGAAGTTCACAACGACCTTGCCGAACACCTGACGGCTTTCGAGCCGCGCAAGGCCGCGCTCAAAGTCGGCAAGCGCGACTTCGGTGTCGATCACTGGCGTCATCCCGGCCGCAATTTTCGACAGACTGTCGCGAATATTCCGCATCGAGCAGCCGAAGGAGCCGAAGATCTTGTATTGCTGCTGGAACAGCTGCATCAGGTTGATGGTGACAGTCGGGCCGGCGGTCGAGCCGCAGGTGACGAGCCGCCCGCCACGCTTGAGACAGAACAGCGAGGCATTGAAGCCTTCGCCGCCGACGTGCTCGAACACCACGTCGACGCCCTTCTTGTTGGTGAGCTTGCGGGTGACGCCCTCGAAACGCTCGGTCTTGTAGTTGATGACGTGATCGGCGCCAATCGCCTTAGCCTTTGCCGCCTTGGCGTCGTCGCCGACGGTGGTGATGATGGTGCAGCCGAGGGCCTTGGCCATTTTGATGGCGACCGAACCGATGCCGGAGCCGCCGGCGTGCACAAGGATGGTCTCACCGGGCTTGAGCTTGGCGTTATCGAACAGCATGTGTTCGACCGTGCCGAAGGCAATCGGAGCGCAGGCGGCGTCGCGCATCGTCACGCCCGCTGGCACCGGGACCACCAGGCGCGCCGGCATGTTGATGAGTTCGCGGGCGAAGCCGTCGACATGAAAGCCCCTGATGCCTGAGACGTTCTCGCACAGGTTGTCGCGGCCCTCGCGGCAGGCCGGGCAATGGCCGCAGGTCATCGCGCCATACATCACGACCGGATCGCCGCGCTTGAATGTGGATACCCCGCCGCCGACTGCGGCAATCTCACCCGAGGCTTCGACGCCGACGACCAGCGGCATCTTGCGCTTGGCGAAGGCCATACCGCGGAAGCCCCAGAGGTCGAGATGGTTGAGCGCGACCGCCTTGACGCGGACTTGCACCTCGCCGTCGCCGGGCGCGGGCGGGTCGGGGACTTCCGCAAGCTCGAGCTTGCGGTCGGCAATCAGGGTCAGGGCGCGCATGGAGAGACGCTAGGACGGCGATCAGGCCGGTTCCAGCCCCATCACCAGCGACACGTTCTGCCCGCCGAAACCGAACGAATTGGAAATTGCGTGCGCGAGCTTGGCGTCGCGGGCCTTGTTCGGCACCACGTCGAGCGGGATCGCCGGGTCCGGGACGTCATAGTTGATGGTCGGTGGAATACGCTGATTTTTCAGCGTCAGCAGTGTAAATACGGCTTCGACCGCGCCGGCGGCCGACAGCGTGTGCCCGATCATGGACTTGTTGGAGGAGATCGGCACGGTCTTCATGCGTTCGCCGAACACGGTCGAGACGCCGAGACATTCCATCTTGTCGTTTTCCGGTGTGCCGGTGCCGTGCGCGTTGACGTAGTCGATGTCGACGGGGGTCAAGCCGGCATCGTTGATGGCATTGGCGATGCAGCCGATGATCGGCTTGCCGTCCGGGCTCGAGCGCGTACGGTGGAACGAGTCCGCCAACTCGCCGCAGCCTTCGAGCAGGCCGATGATCCGGGCGCCGCGCGCCTTAGCGGTCTCGTAGTTCTCCAGCACCAGGGCGCCTGCGCCTTCTGCCATCACGAAGCCGTCGCGATTCTTGGCGAACGGCCGTTCCGCGCCTTCCGGCTTGTCGTTGCTGGTCGACAGCGCCGACAGCAGCGAAAAGCGGATCAAGGTCTCGGGATTGATCGAGCCGTCGGTGCCGATGCACAGGGCCGCGTCGGTGTCGCCGCGCCGAATGGCCTCGACGCCGAGCTGGATGGCGCTCGCGCCGGAAGCGCAGGCGGTCGACAACGAAATCGGCGAACCCTTGGTGCCGAACACATCGGCGAGGTGATCGGCTACGGAGCCGAACAGGAACCGCCGGTGATAGTCGGGGAACTGGTTGGAGACGCGAAGCATGTCGGCGTAACTGACATC
>Ga0265313_10002017_pt1 | contig 18213 bp, 17 predicted proteins | sample 4123metaG_FD_203122 | JGI IMG/M metagenome (GOLD analysis project Ga0265313, IMG submission 203122) | Rhizosphere microbial communities from Carex aquatilis grown in University of Washington, Seatle, WA, United States - 4-1-23 metaG | ecosystem: Host-associated > Plants > Roots > Rhizosphere >...
CGGGGCAGACCACGAGCACCTCGCGTTCCTCCGAGCCCGTAAATTCCATGTCTACAGGTCGTTCGTCCCGGTTTGGAGTTTCGTTGAGACCCTCGGGCTCATCCAACAGAAAGGCTATCTCACGGCGCGAGAAATAGATGCGCTCTTGGGTCTTGCGATCATTCAGATTGATGACCTCTCCCGAATTCACAAGCGAGAGAGAAGCCGGAATGAGTCCGAGCGGGTAGGAGGTGACGCTTACCTCTACGCTAACAGCCTGCGATTGGCAGACGCCGTTAGAAACTACCAGCAAATCATACGATGGGTTGGCCGCCGCTCATGGATAGGTACTCTCCTGTGGTGGCTATTCTCGCCAATGGAAGATGGCTCTAACTAGACTCGCTTGCAAGCTCCCAGCTATGTCATTTTGTTAATGGTGGGCCGCGTCCCTAAGCCCTTGTTCTGCCTTTGTGAACGCGGCCCCTGCTGGTGGGGCGCGTCTTTGGCTTCGCCGCTCGGGGATGGGGCGGCTCGTCTTTGTGGAGCTTGTGCGGCGTTTCGAGCATCCGCTTTAGCGTAGAGACGAATTCTGCATCGTCTTTTGGGTCCATGGGGGTCTTTGTGGCCACTAATCCCGCCTATCGCATTCCTCTAACCGACGATCAGCTAAAACAGCTTGGCGAAACCGCCGCCATTATAAGCCTCATCGAGAAGCTCATGCAAAACTGCGTGAGTTACCTACTCGGCGTGACCGGGATACTCGCAGCTCAGATATTGGGGTCCACAAGCACAAGAACATATTCAGAGCTTTGGCTTGCCCTCGTTGAGGCCAAGTGCCGTGACCGCGCAATGAGCATTTTAGCCGCCCAGGCAACCAAGGATTTCGGAACGCTCATCGAGCTTTGGAACAGTTTTCATCATTCGACCTATGCGGTGGATAGCTCCGCCGCCTTCCCGGGCACCAAGGGCGTGATCTATACGACCCATGATGTTCCGCAGCCCAAAGGGGCGCCCATCGCGATAAAGGTCAAAACTAACACCACCCATGACCCAGCAAAAATCCCAGAAATGCGGGAACTGGCGGCAAAGCTCTCGAATACCGTCAATCAGATTTCCGAGTCGGCTCTCCGGCAGAGTCATGAGAAGCCAGCGCCATAGCGCGGTAGACCCCCGCGAGCACCGTCGCCTCATCTTCCCATGCCACAACTTCAGTGGCGCCCAAGGCGAAGCGCCCAGCCTCGATCATGCTGGGCGTCACCTCGATATACGCGCCGGCCTGTCTGGCCCTATCTACGGCTTCGCTCATTCTTTGTCACGTATATAATCGCCCAAACGCATGTCACACGTGTTTTGCGGTTTTCCTGCGGTAATCGCGCGTAAGGCGGCCGGTCAGCGCCATCAATGGCTGAGAGGGATGTCCTTGTATCCGCAAGGCTCGTTCGGGGCGATGTTGAATTCCCCGCTATCGCCCGTGATTTTGCCAAAGACCGGGATGGTATTGCCCTTGATGTTCACATAGGTGATTGAAAAGCTGCCGTCCGCGGATTGGTTGGCGGAAAGATCCCGGCTGATCGTGCCGTAGTCCAGGTGGATGCTTATCTTGGTCCCGTCCCGAGTCACCGTGTATTTGACCGGCCCGCATTGTTTGGAGGCCTTATCCATGCCGCTATTTCCGTTGTTCGGCGTCGCGCGTCCGCTCCAGGTTTCGGCCGTCGCGGCGCCGATGCCGCAGAAGGCGAACAGGACGAAGGCCAACAGGCTTGCTGACAAGGCGCGCATGGAATTCCCCAGCTTCGATTCCGACCGGCGATGGCCCATGTCACCCGCTTCGGTGCGAACAGGCACGGCGGGCGCAGAGCCCGGCCCACTTCCGCCGAATGAGGCCATTATAGCCGTCCCCGCCCGCTTGGGCGCAAGAAGGCGCCACCCAACGCGAAGGCCGATTTCCCGCTTCAACGAGAGGACGGCTGTCTTCTGCCGCTACGGCGTCAGCACCCAGGGATAGATATCGGCCTTCAGCCTGTTGTTGCGCCAGTAGAGGGGCTGGAGATTGCCGAAATAGCTCATTCCGCCGAGGGCACGGGGCAGGATATGGTCGATTTCCCAGCCGTAGTCGGTCTCCAGCGCGTGCTCCTCGAAGCGCATCCAATTGCCGCAGATATCCTTGCGGAAGATGTCGGGATCATAGCCTTCGACCGCGGCGCCCTTGTTCCAGATGTTGCGCTTCATCGTCGGCTCGATTTCGAGGAAGGGGTAGCCCTCATAGGCCATCGAATTCAATTCCGACTAGAGGGGGCGGGGCGCCGCCGCGACCCGCCATGGGCGCGGGGTCCGGGAGAGAGTGGGCCGCCTGATGCGCCGGATCTTCGCGAATTTCTGGTGCCGCCGGAGTGGATTGAACACTCGACCTCGCCCTTACCAAGGGCGCGCTCTACCACTGAGCTACGGCGGCGGAAGGCGCGCACCATAAATCAGGGCAGGGCGCCGGTGCAAGCCATGCCGGCAACAGGTAGTAAGTCGGTTTGTCCCCCCATGCTTCGACAAGCTCAGCATGAGGGTCAAATAAATCGGCCTCGTCCTGAGCCAGTCGAAGGATGAGGCCACCGAATTGACCCACCACCCGGCAACAGGATATCGAGGCGATCGCGCCCGATTTGCGACCTATGCCGCCTTGCCGGCGGCGCTCGCCCCAGGCTCGGGCGCCATGAACTCCTCGATGCTGGCGCCCCGCTCGGTTGCGTCCATGATGCCGGCGAAGAACGCGGGCCTGATGGGCGGAATGCGCTTGCTGCCGTGCCCGGCGCCGCTGACATGCAGCAGCGAGCCGTCGATCAGCTGGGCCTTGGTCGGCAGCTTGGCCACGGGATCCTGCAGCCAGACCTGATCGAAGCTGGCAAAGCCGATGCGGGACCGATCGAGATGGCGGTAGACCCTCAGCCAGTTGCGACCGCCCGTGTCCAGGTTGCGCGGAACGTCGTGATTGAAGTCCGGCATGCGGCCCTCGACCGCGGCGTAATCGAAAATGCTGAACCCCGCCCACAGGTTCCATCCCCAGCGCGACTCGTTGCGCACGCCATAGACGGGCTGGCTCACGACCATCGCGGCCGGGTCGTATGGCGCCGTGGGCAGGAGATCATGGTCGAAATAGGCGAAGACCCGGGGCTTCAGCGGCCGGATGACGTGATAGAAGGCCCAATTCATGGCCAGGCCATGGGAGCGGCAGGGATGGCGCTCCGGGTTGGGCGGCAGAGCCAGATAGGCGGCGTCGCGGTCGCGGCAGATGCGCTCGATTTCGCGCCGGGCGTCGGGGTTACGCGAATTGTCGAAAATGACGAAGGCCGAGCCCGCCAGGCGCGGCGCCGAGCGCAGCATCAGTTCGATGGTCCAGGGCACGTTGTAGGCGATGACCGAGATGACCGTCTTGCCCGCGAGCTCGGTGCGCTCGGCGAGAAACTTGTCGCTCGCGCGCGCGCCCAGGCCGCGAAAGGCGCGCTCTATCAATGCGTTGCGGCCGCGCTTGAAGCCATGCACGAGGGGCGCCCCCGCGGCCCATTCGCGAAGGCCGTATTCGTTCAGCGCGCGCATCGACGAGGCTCTCCTCGAAGCAAGGGGTGTCCTTAGTTCATTGGCCGGCGAACAATCGCTACCGGGGCGATAATCTAACCCGCCCGCCGTGGCAACATCCTTCTGAGGTTCGCCTCACGGCCGGTCGGCCGCGCCCGCATTTCGCGAAGCGGCAAGCCCAGCCGCCCTACCGCCGCATGGCGCGGCGGAACTCGGTGTTGAGGAACGTCCCGGCCCGCTTGACGCGATTGAACAGGAACTGGCTCGGTATCGCGTCGTGAAAATAGGTCAACAGAATACTGTCGCGGGTCTCGACCTCGGGGCCGACTGGATCGACCGAATGCCAGGTGTCGTCCCAGGGGGCGAAGGCGTAGCCGGTGTTGGGCAAGAACTTGAGCTGCATGGCGGGCCGCACGCCCCCGCTGGCGATCCGCTCGTGGAACACCGTGCCCACATGGGCGATGCTGTCGTCCCGCGGCAGATAGATCTGCACCGTGATGGCCTTGCGATGGGTGTCGGTGTGCACCTGGATCTGGTATCCGGAAATGTCGCGGGTCAGGATCGGGATCGGAAAGAAGCCGGTGGGCGAGAATCCGGGCCCGAGCCTGTGCTCGATTCCCGGCGTCAGCCGCTCGACGAAGGCCGCGCGCACTTCGGCCGAGCACAGGGCGCGGCCCACCGGCCCCCAAACCTTGCGTTTCTCCGCCGGCAGGCGCCAGACCTGCTCTGGAAGCAGATCGATCTTGAAGCGGGTCGGCGTTCCATCCTGGCGCCTGGTGGTATTTCGGCGCGCGGACAACGGGCGGAAGTCGGCGGATTCCGGCATGGTCGCGACCATCGCCGCGTAGACGTCATCTGGAAAGATGTTGTTCATCTCGAGATGGGGAAAAGGCGTCTCGACCTGGCGCGCGCGCTTGATCGAAGCGACGAGGAACCTGGCGAGCCCGGCGACAGGTTTCGCCCCCACCGCGCCGCCGGCCGGCTCCGGCGCCAAGGAAATCTCTTTGGTCTGCATGTCGCCACGGAGATTTCCCGCTCGCGGCCCCAAGCGCAAGCGGTTTCGGCCTGGCCTTTCCGGCCGAGTGCGCCTTCCCGACCGGGGTCCTATAGTGAATGGGCCGCAGCCAGGGAGCCCTTCGTCATGCCTTCCGGCCAGACCATCGCACTGTTCATGATCGCGGCCCTCGCGCTCAATCTGACGCCCGGGCCCTCGATTCTATTCATCCTCTCCAGTTGCATGGCCCAAGGCCGGCGCGCCGGTGTCGTTTCCGTCTTCGGCCTGTCGACGGCCGCCCTCGTCCACGCCATCGCCGTCGCCTTCGGGCTCTCGGCCCTGTTCGTCTATTCCCCGCTGGCCTTCGCCGCGGTCAAATATTGCGGTGCCGCCTATCTCGTCTATCTGGGAATCCGGGGATTCATGGCCGGCGGCATCGCCGGGCTCGCCGCCAGGGCCGAGCGCCGCCCGGCCGTCCCCTTGAGCCGGATCTACTGGCAGGGCGTGCTGACCGACCTTCTCAATCCGAAGGTGCTGCTGTTCTTCTTCTCCTTCCTGCCCCAATTCGTCGATCCGGCACGCGGCAGCCCGAGCCGCCAGATGCTCATCCTCGGCCTGCTGTTCCAGGTGACGGCTTTGCCGACCAATCTCGGCGTTGCCTTCGCCGGGGGCTCGCTCGCCCAGTTCATCGCCCGCAGTCCGTTCTGGGGCCGGGTGCAGACCTGGTTCTCGAGCGCCGTCCTGCTGGGCCTCGGCCTGCGCCTCGCCTTCAGCCAGCGGCGTTAGGCGCGCGGGCCGCGGTTCAATCGCAGCAATAGAGGCGATTGCCTTCGGCGAGCGCTTCCTGGATCGAGGCCTTGCGCGGTTCGCCGGCCGCAGGCCCCGGCGGGACGAGGTCGAGCGGCCCGGCGGCGCCGAACGGCGCATCGCTCCAGCGGCCGTCGCCATGCCAGAAACAGCGCCCGTGCATCTCCACCTCGCCGGCGATCAAATGATCTTGCAGTGAGACGGAGGTGATCCGCGCCTGGCGCCTGTCCCTGGTGCGCAGCAGGTCGCCGGGACGGCAGAGCGTGAGGAAATCGACGTCGGCGCTCATGAGATCGCGTTCGCCTGTTCACATTTCCGTGCAAAAATAGTCGCCGCGGGAGACATCGGCAACATTGCCGGGAATTACCGCGAATTAATCGCCGGGTCATGCCGGGTATAGAGGCGTTGCCCAATTGTCGATGGCGAGGGTGGCCCCTCGGGGGCCGCGGCACAACGAAATCCAAGGAGACGAAAGAATCATGATGCAACCGGCATTGAAAAACTCGGCGCCCTACGCTCCGGGCGCGGGGAACAAGGCACTATCGGCCGTGAAGGGCCTCCTGGCGGCCGGCGTGGCGCTATTGGTTGTGACCACGGTCGGCGCGGCCTCGGCGGCGAGCCTGCCGCCCGAGACATTCGCCGATCTGGCGGCCAAGGTGACGCCCGCCGTGGTCAACGTCTCCTCGACCCAGCATATGGCCGGCGGCGATCAGCAGGACATGCCCTTCGACTTCCCGCCCGGCTCGCCGTTCGAGCAGTTCTTCCATCACTTCAAGAATCACAAGGGCGAGAACGTCACCGCGCTCGGCTCGGGCTTCATCATCGATCCGGCCGGCTACATCGTCACCAACAACCACGTCATCGACGGCTCGACCGACATCCAGGTCACGCTCAGCGACGGCAAGGATCTACCGGCCAAGCTGATCGGCGCGGACAAGAAGACCGACCTCGCCCTGCTCAAGGTCTCGGCCGGCAAGCCGCTGCCCTATGTCTCCTTCGGGGATTCCGATGCGGCCCGGGTCGGCGACTGGATCCTGGCCGTGGGCAACCCCTTCGGCCTCGGCGGGACGGTGACCACGGGCATCATCTCGGCTCGCAGCCGCGACCTGCATGACGGTCCCTTCGACGACTTCCTGCAGATCGACGCCTCGATCAACCGCGGCAACTCCGGCGGCCCGACCTTCGACCTCGCCGGCGACGTGATCGGCATCAATACCGCGATTGCGTCTCCCAACGGCGGGAGCGTGGGCATCGGCTTCGCCATTCCCTCCAACATGGCCAAGCCTGTCATCGATCAGCTGCGCAAGAACGGCCGGGTCGATCGCGGCTGGATCGGCGTCGAAATCCAGACGGTGACTCCGGAGCTCGCCTCTTCGCTGGGCCTCGGCGATGCCACCGGCTCGCTGGTCGCTTCCGTGCAGCCCAATGGACCGGCGGCAACCGCCGGCGTGCAGCAGGGCGACGTGATCCTGACCTTCGACGGCCAGACGGTCCACGAGACGCGGGAACTGCCGCGCATCGTCGCCGGAACGCCGGCGGGCAAGCGGGTCGACGTGACGGTCTGGCGTGACGAGCAGCGCAAGACCCTCAGCCTGACCGTGGCGCCGATGAAGAGCGACTCGGAAGTCGCCTCTGCCGACACCAGCGGCGGCGACCAGAGCCCGACCGGCACGGCCAATCGGGTGCTGGGCGTGCAGCTGGCGGAGCTGACCAGCGACATGCGCCAGCAGCTGGGTCTGGCCGATGACGTGAAGGGCGTGGTGGTGACCGATGTGGATGAGCAGGGTGCGGCAGCCAAGCAGGGCCTGCGCCAGGGCGACATCATCGAGCAGGTCTCGCGCCAGCAAGTCGCCACGCCGGACGAGGTCGGCCGGCTGGTGCAGCGGGCGGTAGCGGCGAACAAGCCGGCCGTATTGCTCCTGGTCAATCGCCAGGGGAACGAGGTCTTCCTGGCCGTCAAAGTGGGCAAGGCGTAGGCACCCCTCGGTCTGCTCCTTCCCACCCGGCAGGGCCGGTCGCGCTTCCACTAGGGGCGTGGCCGGCCCTGCCTCTTTAACCGGGATGCTCCAATGACTACTCTCAATCAGCCCAATACCCCCGCCCGCGACGGAACCTACGAACCGCCAAGCGCCGCCATGCGAATTCTGGTCATCGAGGACGACGAGGCCACCGCGGCCTATATGGTCAAGGGATTGACCGAGAACGGCTATGTCGCCGACCGGGTGGCGACCGGCCGGGACGGGCTGTTCCACGCCACCAGCGGACAGTTCGACCTGATCATCGTCGACCGCATGCTGCCGGAACTGGACGGGCTGGCGGTGGTCAAGGCGATGCGCGTCGCCAAGGTGACCACGCCGGTGCTGTTCCTCAGCGCGCTAGGCCAGGTGGACGACCGGGTGAGCGGCCTCAAGGCCGGGGCCGACGACTACCTGACCAAGCCGTTCGCCTTCTCGGAACTCCTGGCGCGGATCGAGGCCCTGCTCCGCCGGCGCAGCGCGCCCGCCGTGCAGACCAGGCTCGCCGTCGGCGATCTAGAGATGGATCTCCTGAGCCGGCAGGTCAAGCGCGCGGGCCAGGGGATCGAGCTGCAGCCCCGGGAATTCCGCCTGCTCGAATACCTCATGCGCCACGCCGGGCAGGTGGTGACCCGCACCATGCTGCTGGAAGGCGTCTGGGATTATCACTTCGACCCGCAGACCAACGTCATTGACGTGCACATCAGCCGGCTGCGCCAGAAGATCGACAAGGGCTTCGAACAGCCGCTGTTGCATACGGTGCGGGGTGCGGGATACTGCATCCGTACCGATGATATGTTATATCGTTGATTTAATTGAATATAATTTGAACGATTGGCTTCGTACCTACAATGCCGCCTACAAACACAACGGCGGAGCACCTCGATTCTGGCTCGGCCTGTGTCAATCTGTCGCATCTGGCAAACGCGCCTAATTGACCGCCTCACCCTTCCGCCGCCTGTCCTGACAGACCATGACTAATCCTTCACTTGGTCGCGGAGCCAGAGAGCGAATGATCGCCCTGGGGCAACCGAGCGCCCGGGCGCTGCCCGCTGCCTACCGTTCGGCTATCCGGGGAGCCACTGTCCCGAGTGGCTTCCTGGCCCTTCCTTGCGCCAAGAGAAGCAGGCTAAGGCGCGATTAGACGGGGCGCAGGTTTGCGATTCGTGGCCGCGATGCCATATGGGGATCATGTTGAAGACTACTTACCGAGTCGTCGTTCGGAAGAACCAGCGGACCTGTGATGTCGAAATGACGGAGCCGGGCACCGCCCCTCGCATTGTCAACACGTTCAACTCCGAATCCGAGGCCTGGGAATGGCTCAACGAGCAGAAGAACGCCGGTAAGTTTGCCGCCCGGTATGAGCAAACGCAGCAGAAGAAGCACTGACACCCAGCTAAGTAGCCTCAGTTCAGCTTCTCCCCCTCCCGCCGTCCGCCCCAAGTTCGGCGAGGTCGCAAGGCTGGTGGCTTCAGTGCCACAAGGGTTTGCTTTGGGCGCACAAGGAAACGGTCGAGATGAAGGTCTATAGCGCGATTGCCATTGCCTGGGTGACGCTGGCGGCTCTGTCGGCGGACTTCGCGGCAGCAGACGAAGTGACGACAGCCAGATTTGTCCGGGACTGCCGGTCGAGCGTCGAGGACTGCAAACTGATGGTGGACGAGGTCGCCATGGATAGCGACGCGACTTGCGCCCCTAGCGTCAACCAGGTGGTCGCCGAGATCGGCCGTCATCCCGAATGGTCCGGCCAGCCATGGGCCGAGAGTGTCCAATCGGCCATTGAGGCAATCTGCAAGCAATGGACGGATTGAGATTCGAACCAACCACGCGGGGCAAACCCGCCGGGCGCAGCTCTGTCACGCCGCGCGCCTCGGGGGCGTGACTATCCGATGCCCCGCCTGTGGTTAGTTCAGCGCCTCGTCGGGCTTCCTGACGCGCCGCAATTCCTCGATCGCCTTGAGGATACGGCGCCAGACCGCCGATCCCTTCATGTCTCGGGCCGCAAACAGGTCATCGGCGCGCCGTGCCGCCCGGAGGGGCGCATACTTGCCGTGCTGGTCGATCATCAGCTTGGCGGCGCGGAAGATGTCGGGATCGGATGTCTGCTGGGAAGGCATCGCCTCCAAGGAGACATCGCTCAGGAGGTTCACGCCGACGTGTCTCCTTGAATGAGAATAGTGGCGGCCAGCTACGATGAAGCGCTCGGCTCCTAAGGTTGCATTTTGCCGATCTTATTGGCTGGCGCTGTTCAGAACGGAACAACAGGCCTGCAAATGATCAGAATTCAAGGGGCGCACCAGTGACCCATGTTAGGAGCCGCCGGCTGCGGTTTCTTGGCAATGTCGAATTCATGAGTCTCCGATTGAACATCCAGATTTACGGATAGAGCGTAAGTAGCCTCACCGACATTTTGCCGGGCATTCGCTGGCGCTAAGCTGGCTCGAAGAAAGCCCAACGATGAAACCTCTGATGATGATCCTTGCACTGCTGCTCTCAAGCGGTGGTATCGCGGGATGTGCGTCCCAAGCCCGACCAAATAATTCCTCTCCCTCCAACTATGACCTTAGCTCTCCCGGCGCTCTCACGTATGGCACCCCGGACGCTGGTCCTTCCGACGCTTTCGGCTACGCCAACTCTGGCTTCTAGGTTTCGCCGTTGCTCTCGCCGTGTTGGTCGATCAGCGGCTTGGCAGCGCGGTAGATGTCGAAGTCGGAGGTCACTGCCTGGAAGGCATCTCCGCCAGCCCCTCGCGGACTCCCTCAAGGCAGCCTTGAGCCACCTCGGCCACTTCGCCGGCAGCGTCGGCGCCTGGGGCAGTCGCGGCCGCCTCCAAGCTACGGTCAACGATGCCCAGGGCGTCATCGCGAGTAAGGATGCCCTTATAGACGAAAGCCTGTAGCAAGCAGGATTGCAGAGTAAGGGCGGCGGTCGCGATGCCTTGGGCGGATTCATCCATAGTGGGCTCCTACCTGTAGCGGCTTGGAATTGTCTTTGGCTGGTAGCGCTCGGTGCTGAAGTTGATAGAGATCAATTCTTTTCCACACGCTTGGCGCCATGTTGAGAGGTGGAAGAGAAAGTCTGCGAGTGTGGGGCAGTCTACCAGCGGACAGAGATGATACTTCAAAGCCCTGGCCGAGGTGCCCACTGGTGCGTCGCGTGCGACAGGCTCCTAGAGAACTGGGACGGTAAGATTGTGCCATCGTTCAGGCTTATTAGATTCCCCAGCATAATGAAAGAATAGCACGGCATACAAATGGGCCCCGCCCGATGGGCAGCGATATGGTCGGGTGGCACCGCTCGCCGCAGGAACAGCGAAACCGCCGGCCGACCTGTGAGGGTTTGGCCGGGAAGGCCGTGGACCCGATCGCTCGTTTCACCGCTGATCGAGAATCGAGCGAACCTTGAAGGCCAGATCCCGCTTGCGATAGGGCTTGCGCAAAACATGGCGCTCGCCTTCATTGCCGTTGGAGGTAGCTTTTTCCGCATAGCCAGTAGTGAGCAACACCGCGAGACCTGGGCGATATTTCTGCGCTTCACGGAAGAGGTCATGGCCAGTGAGCTTTCCGCTCATCACGATGTCGCTGAATAGAAGATCGATCGGGTCCGACCCCATGATAGTCGCGAGTGCCGCCTCACCGTCCTTGGCCTCAACAACGCGGTAACCCAGACTCGAGAGGTGAGCCACCGCCATTTCGCGGAGATCGGTGTTGTCTTCGGCCACAAGAATGACCTCGTCTCCACGCGGCAGTTCCTGCTGTTCACTGGCCATAGAATCGCTCGTCGCGATGCCTGCTTTAGCCCGCGGCAAATAGAGCTTCACGGTCGTGCCGTGGCCGACTTCACTATAAATCTTGAGGTGGCCCCCGGATTGCCTGGCAAAGCCGTAGATCGAGCTGAGGCCAAGTCCCGTACCCTTGCCAACCGGCTTGGTCGTGAAAAAAGGCTCCATGGCGTGCCCGGCGACCTCAGGGGGCATTCCCACTCCCGTGTCGGTAACAGCCAGCATCGCATAATCCCCCGGCTTCGCCTCCGGACTGTCCGTCGCGTAGTCGGCATCCAAATGAATGTTCGCGGTCTCGATTGTGAGAACTCCGCCGTCCGGCATGGCGTCGCGGGCATTGATCGCCAAGTTGATGATCGCGTCCTGAACCTGGGAAGGATCCGCATATGCCGGCCATAGGTCTTCGTCGGCAGCAACCTTCACCTCGATGGATTCACCAAGAGTACGCCTGAGAATAGCAATGACATCGGGAAGCATGCCGTTGATAGAAAATGCTTTGGGTTCAAGCTGCTGTTGGCGGGCAAATGCGAGGAGTCTATGGGTGAGTTCAGCGCCGTGGAGGGCGCTATTCAGCGCGCGGCCTATGAGCTTGCCCTGATCGGATTCTCCTTTGACTCCCTCGAGTAGGATATCGAGGTTACCAACGACGACACCAAGAAGATTGTTGAAGTCGTGTGCAATTCCGCCAGTGAGTTGTCCAATGGACTCCATCTTTTGCGATTGCCTCAACTGATGTTCCAGATGCCGCCTTTCGCTTATGTCGCGGACGGTTCCGACGAACTCACGCTGGCCGCCGACTGCCGGGAGCTCACCGACGGCAAGATCCATCGGGAATGCCGTTCCATCCTTGCGCAGACCTCGGACTTCGCGCCCGATGCCTATGATCTTGGCCACGCCCGTGCGCAGGTAATTTTGCAGATACGAGTCATGGCCTGAATTGTCCGGTTCAGGCATGAGCATTGAGATGTTGCGCCCAACAACCTCGACAGCTCGGTAGCCGAAAATGCGCTCCGCCGGCCCGCTGAAAGTCTGAATGGTCCCCACTTCGTTGATCGTTATGATCCCATCGACTGCACTTTCGACGACGGTTCTCATCCTGGCCTCCAACCGGCGCCGGTCGTTCACGTCAATCAGCACGCCCACGTGCCCCAAATAGCGGCCATCATCCCCGATGCGGGGGACGGAGTAGTCTGCGAACCAGCGGTACCTGCCGTCCCCGTCACGCAGACGATACTCGCTATCGACCGGCTGCTGGCTCTGGATCATTGTGTGGTGAAGCTCCGTGAATCCCTTCCGATCGTCAGGGTAAATCCTGTCGGCGTAGCCGTCGCCCAGCTCCGCCTCCAGAGAGCGCCCAGTATATTTGAGCCAGCTGTTGTTAACGAAGATGCACTCCCCGGTGCGGCCCGACATCCACATCAGAGCGGGAAGCGTGTTGGCGAGGGATTGGAAGCGCGCCTCGCTCTCACGGAGGGTTTCGGCTGCCACGACTCGCTCGCTTATATCGCGGCCAACGACCATGATCGCGGGCTCGCCTTCATATATGAACGGGCGGCCTTGCACCTCGACCATGATGGTTCGTCCTCCTTGACCGAGGAATTTCATTTCGACGAGCGGCGCGAATTTGCCATCCCGGTTCATGGCGTTCGTCCGCGCCATCGCCCGATCGCGGTCATCTGGGTGAATTATCTCGAACGGCGATCGCCCAAGGAGATCCTCCGGTCGCCCGAATCCGAACATGCGGACCGCTGGCCCATTCGCGAACACTATGCGGCCGGCACTATGGATCCAGATCCCGTCCAGGCTTAACTCTACCACCTGGCGATAGAGGGCCTCGCTGACTCGACGTTGTTCTTCGACTCGCTTCCGTTCGGTGATGATCTCACTAAACAGAATGATCCCACCTATGACGCCTTTCTCGTCGTACCAGGGTCTGATTTCCCACCGGATCCAGTCGGTGTGTCCGTCGGACCGCAGGAACGGATCTTCTTCGCAACGCTCGACGGCGCCTCCGAGGCAACGCTGATGAATGTCCCGCCAGCGCTGGGAGATTTCGGGGAATATCTCGTAGTGGCTCCGACCGATCAGATCCTGCTCTGTCACGCGGAGGTCCTCGACGAACCGCTTACTGACGGCGAGATAACGCATGTCGCGATCAAACATCGCGATCGCCGCCGGCGCTCCGTCGATGAGCAGGCGCAATTGCCTCTCGCTGCGGTCGAGTTGAGACGTGCGCGAGGCGACGCGATCCTCGAGCTCTGCATTCGAGGCCTGAAGCAGACCTTCTGCCCGCCTGCGGCGCTTCACCTCCAGGTCGACCAGAGCGAAGATTCCACCAATAAAGAGTATGCTTGCGATTGAGCCCGCGAGCAGCACAAAGTCCAATACTCGCGCCTCGGTCGCCGCTGATTCAGATTTGATTGGGAGCACCTGACGCTCGGCATCAAGCATCGCGGCTATTATCAGGTCGATGCCTTTCATCAATTGCCTTCCGCGCAGTAGACGCGCGGGGTCCAGACCAGCTAGGCCGGTCGACTTGCGGTACTTGAGATTGGCCGAGAGTAATTCGAGGCGCTCGCGAAGAAGTGGTTCGAGGGTGCCAAGTCGAGCGATCTGATCGGCATTGTCGGCCACCAGATCACGGACACTAGACATCGAGCGGGCGACATCTTGTACGGAATCGTCATAAGCCTGGAGAAAGCCTTCGTCGCCCGTGAGCAAGTAGCCCCTCTGGTTCGACTCGGCATCGTCAATTAAGCTATCAAGCCCAGCGATCTGGTATATCACCTCCTGGGCGTGTTGAACCAGTTGATTGGCACTGGTTGAGTTCCGCAGGCTGACGTATGAAATGAAGCTGACAGCGGCAACCACGATGGCGCAAAGTGCAAACGCCACCATTCGGAGGCGATCAGGCCCTCCGAACTTGGGTACGATCCCACAAACCCATGCCCTGAACATTTGCGCCGCTCGCTCCGGCGGCGTCTCGTCCTGAACGTCACGTGGATCTGTCGAGGACTTTCAGCGCCGCTGGAATGCTCCGGCGACGTCACTCTTACGCTCGCTGGCAGAATGTCAAGCAGCCTGTGTTAGCCGGCGCGCACAGGCCCTTTGTAATTGGCACACAGGGAGAAGTGGCATCGAGAAAGGTCACACTCATTGACCATTATAGGTGGGACAAGCGACGCTGCGGTATCTCGCCGGTTCACGCCTTAGCCATGTAGGGCACCGAGCGTCGGCACACTACCGTGCCGAGCCAGCGAGACGAAGGTTGAGAGGGTGATAGGGTCATCGGCGGTCATGGTGGAATTGAGCCACCGGACCATGCCCAAGGCAATTGCCGGCGCGCTGTGCCGGGGTGTCCCGCGGCAAGCCGCCGCACTCATGAAGTCGTATTTTGCTCTGTCGGGTTCTGCTTACTGTGGCTCTCGGCAAAAGATTCGTCTGGAGAACCAGCTGGCCACCCGGCCATCACCAGAAATACATCCAGCACGAATAGCCCGATAGCTAGGTCATTCAGCAGCGTGGTGTACGATGACTCTGGCCAGTACTGATTTCCTGCCCACAGAAAAAACGCGGTGGCCAGTAGCACCGCCTTGAAAAGCTCTGTGCCTCCAGGGCGTCGGATGGTCTGATAGACGAGATACGCAAAGGCAATCAGGGCAAGCGGGAGCCCGAGGCATCCAGGATGGATTGCTCGCGCCTTTCCCACCATGCGAGGCGGCGTAACTGTCGGGCGCGCAATTTGTCCTGCCTCGCCTTCATGGCACCCTCGTATTCGAATGTGCGTTGTGCCTCGTCATGCCACTCGTTTATGTCCTGCGCCGTTAGCGGGTAAAGGTGAGGCCCATCCGTATATTGTCGCTTGCCCATGAGTGCGCGGGGCCGCTTTGGATAAGATTTCGCCGCAGTGTACTTACACTCCTCGGCCGCCTCGTCAGCCTCCAAACTCTGATGCTCAATGACGCGGAACTGATCAACCAGCGCTTGAAGCTCGCCAGTGGGCTCAGGGAGAGCAGATGCGACGACGGGTACGACAGAGACCGCAGCGGCCGTTGCCGCAATGGCGGACCCACGCAAAAGGGCGCGTCGAGATAGCTGTGTCATGGTCCCCTCCCTTACCAAGAGCCCAGGACGGTGCCGAAGCCATAGGAGCGACCCTTGCGTTTGCGGGCTCGGTTGGCGGCCTTGAGAAGCCCCGGCGAGAGGGCCTGAGGCTTGGTGGGCGGGATTGGATTGGAGAGGGTAGAGGTGGCAGCGGCGGTCGCCGAAGGCGGCTTGTCGCGCGCTGGAGCGCGGGATGGCAACTTGGACATGGAGACTCCATCAGATGGCTTTTCAGGCCGTGCCAACGATCGGCGCTGGCGCCGGGAGCTGAAAACCGGCTGATGGACCGGCGGGCTTCTTTCCCTTGCGGGTATTGTATCCGCCGCACTCCCGACAGAATCCGGGCGCAAAAATACCGCCAAGGCTTTCGGGGGCGGCATCCGCCATCAGTCATGGTGTTTTCAGCACCGCCGCGAATACTGCGCCTGGATATGGAATTCGTCAAGAGATCAAAGTGCCCTCGCGCTGGACCCCTGGTTGTGTCAAACTCACGTCACTCGCGGACGGCTTCCGGGGCACAGGGAGGGGGCATGCGGTTGTTTATGCGAGCGTCACGTCTCGCCATCATAGTGTTTGCGGTAGCAGTTAGTATGGGGCTAGGGGCTGCTCGATTGTTCGCGGCAGAAATTCCCGGCACCGTGTTCAATGTGGGTGGATGGTCTGGCGCTGCCTACTCTTCGGACTCCGATGGCAGCTTCTCCCATTGCGCCATGAGTGCGACATACAACAGTGGGATCACGCTCTTATTCGCCATCAGCCAAAATTCCTGGAGTATGGACCTATACAATTCAGCCTGGAGCCTTCAACAAGGGCAGTCCTATCCCATCGTGTATTCGGTTGACGGTGGCGTGAACCAACAAGCGTCGGCAGTAGCAATAAACTCGCAGCAAGTGGGGATCGAACTCCCCCTAACCTCAGCGGAATTCAATCTATTTCGATTTGGCAGCCAGGTCACCATCGCAGCAGCTTCTCAGACCTTCCAATTCAACCTGACGGGAACCTCCTCGTCTCTCTATGCGCTAGGAACGTGCGCCAGCAATCATACAGCGCTCGCCTCGTCTAATCCCTTCGCAGCCTCCAATCCCTTCAATTCCTCGGGGAACCCCAACACTAGCAGCTCAAACGGAGAAGGGGACAAGGGCGAGCTACAGGCAGAAGCAACTACCTTGGTAGCCAACATCCTGGCGAACGCTGGAATCTCCTTCAACTTCATACCCTCGGACAAAGTACCAACCGCACTGAAAGGATATTTGGCGGTTTGGGTAATGTCGAACGCGCTTGGCGTCATTAACATCGTCCCGCCAAGCACGGCGGCTGATGCGACAGCCGAATCGGCGCTCCTGATTTCGGGAGATGGCTCATCATGCAAAGGCAAGTTTGCATCCGGAACCGTGCCGGACGAAACCGCGTCGAACACGGGAGAAGTCCGGGTTTTCACCGCGTGTGATGGAACCGGAGCGTTCAACAACTTCTACCAGATCATCCCGCGAGCAAAGGGGGGGCTTTATCTAATCGGCACGGGCGCCATAGGAGATCCAGCGCCCGCACGTCAGCTCGACCTAGATATTCGCTCGGTCGTATTTACGTCGCTTAATAACTAGCGGACGACCCCGACGTGGGACGGCCGTTCAGAGCAGCGATACTCCTGCTGTTGCTTGCCTTCTGGGCCGGGACCTCACTTGCGCAGCCCTATCTGCCACTCTTCCAAACCGAGGTGGAGGCCCAGCAGCACTGTTCGGACGACACCGTTGTTTGGCTCAACCTCCACTCGGGCGTCTATCATTTCAAAGGTCAGCGTTACTACGCCAATACCAAGTCGGGCGCGTTCGTTTGCGAGAGGGAAGCTGACGCTGCTGGCGATAGGCAGACAGAAAATGGGCAGTAGTGCCTCAGCGCGGTCTCTCGCCGTCGATCCTCGGTTTCGCCAAGAAAGTCTGCGGTCTCGTGCTGGACCTCTGATTGTGTCATTGTAGGTCTACACACGGGCAAGCAGCTCGGAGAGGTGATTCAGAACTGGGGCCGTAGCGATGAATGCGGCAAAGGGGGAGCGGATGTCCTGGTGGATCGAGTTCGCCTCCATAGTCGTTCTGAGACTAGTGGCTCTACTTGTTGGTGCCGCAATGGTTTGGCTGGGCTACCAGCTCTTCCGGAAAGGTCACACAGCGCCCGCCGGTGACGTTGAGGTTACAGGTCAAGGTGACCAGGCATCGGGCAATTGGAAGCTCACGCTCAGGAACGCCGCTCCCGGCGTCTTTTTTGTCATTGCTGGCGCAGCGGTGATGAGCCTCGTTGTCACGCGCCCGATCGAGATCAAGACTTCATCCCTTCCGACCGCGGTAGCCGCTGCAATCATCAAAGTGGCCGGCAGTCCGCTGCTGAGCGCCGACGAGAGGACCTCGCTCATTGCGTGGCTGCAAACAGCACAGAGCGGAGTCCTTGTGGCGCAAACGGAGAACCCTGGGAGGACCGAGCCTAGTGAGCCCGACATGCGGTTGACGATCTTCAATAAGGGCGAAAACTCAGAAACCTGGTACGACCCCGTCCTGCGTGTGTTGGGCATCCCCCAGGACTCGCGGGAGGGGGACCACAATAGTTAGGCCCGAAATTGGCACTCTCAAGTCCGCATCGCGCCGCGGCCACCGGAGTAACCCCCAGAAAGTCCCCAGAACAAGCGCGCACTCTTTTCTGGAAGCCTCCCCGGATGGCGTCCACGGTCAGCCTGCCGTCGTAGATGGCTTGTACCGCCCGAGCCCGGGAGGTTGCCTGGAAGAGATGGCGGCGCTTGCCCGAGCAAAAGTGCAGAGGGTTACCCCGACGCGGCGAGCAATCGCACAACCGAGGTCTTGGACTGCCTGCAATGAGTGGTCCGGCTGTTATGTTAGTTCAAAGCGCCACGTGATGCCAAGCTGGCCGGGAGGCGAAGCGTAGCGGAGCCGAGAGGCCAGCTTGGCATGATCGTCTCTGGCGCT
>Ga0265313_10002018_pt1 | contig 18211 bp, 16 predicted proteins | sample 4123metaG_FD_203122 | JGI IMG/M metagenome (GOLD analysis project Ga0265313, IMG submission 203122) | Rhizosphere microbial communities from Carex aquatilis grown in University of Washington, Seatle, WA, United States - 4-1-23 metaG | ecosystem: Host-associated > Plants > Roots > Rhizosphere >...
ATCCGACGCCCCGGTAGAACTCGACCAGGCCGACCCAGACAAACTTCGCGTAAAGGACCGGGTGCCTCCGAATCGCAATCAGCGACACCGCCTTCATGGTCTCCCTGCTCCTGAGGTAATCCCCTGCGCCCAGCCTGCCCCATCCCCATCCCTCGCTGAAGATCAGCCGGTTGAAGGCCTTCTCATAGACGAGGTTCAGTTGGTCGGCATCCCATGACGTGCGCATCGTCTGAAGATCCTCCGGCGTGATGTCCTGCCTCGCATAGGAGGCGGGAAGGTCCTTCAGCGCGAGGTTGACCGAATCCGGAAGCCGTGGATCGGGCTCCCAGAAGAGAGCGGTCGCACCCACGAGGTTTGCCTCACCGAAGGACGAGACCGCGAAGTTGGAGATCGTCGCATCGTTGTACGCGCAAAGGCCCAGGATCACCGCCGGCAAGGGAGCCCCGAAGGCGACCACCGAGCGGATCGGCTGGCGCTGCCAGAGAAGATAAGCGACGACGGCGGCATAGATCACCACGAAGAACCCCCCGGCGGGCCGGACGAGGATGCACAGGGCCATGGTCGCGGAGGCCGCGGCGAGGGGTAGCGGGTCGAACCGCCTGAACGCCAGGAGGAGCAGCGCCACCGCGGTGATGATGCTGCTCGCGTACAGGCTGTCGCTCAGCAGGGCGATGTCGTAGAGGACGACCTGTGAGCTGCCCAGGAACCCGCACATCGCCAGCGCGGCCGGCAGCGCCAGCGAGGAGCGGTAGCGCCGCACGGAGTAGACCAGGAAGAGGCTGGAGGCGTACGAGAGGAGGTTCTGCGCATAGACGACGGCGATCCAGCGGTCGGTGAAGAGCGTGACGAACCAGAAGAAGAGGGGGTATCCGGGCGTCCGGTAGACGAAATGGGGCCAGTGGCCCTCCCTGATCGCCGTCACCATGTCCAGGTACCCCGGGGTGTCCTGCGACGCCTGGGCGGACGGGTAGTACCAGAAGAACGGCAGCCGGCTCAGCATGAACGCGGCGAAGAGCAGCGCCGCCAGCGTCAGGAGGGACGGGTCCGAGAATCGGGGGGCGGCCCGGGCCCCTTGTCCGGAAGCGCTCATCCCTGTGATCGCAGGCGAGGGTCGGTCAGGCGCATCGCGGCCATTGAGCCAGAATACAGGTCGAGCGGCAATAGAATCGTCGGGACGGGCCCGCCGCGAGAACGCAAAGCCCCGAGAGGCCGGGCAAGGGCGACGGCCGACCCCGCGTGGAGCCGGGTCGTCGTTGGGCGCAGACCCGTGTCCAGGCCGCGAGGCCCGATGACGCGTTCGCGCAAGACGGGCTCTGGATCGGCGTATGAAGCGCCCGTGCTATTCGCGCGGGCAGAGGCCGCGGGTGCGGTGCGTGACGCAGAGGAAGGTGGCGTTGAGCTCGTCCTCGCCGCGGGCGGTACGGCTCACGAGTCGCCGGCCCCACGTCGCCTCAGGCGGCGAGCAGACCTCGGGATCGTCGCGGAGCGCCGGGCCGTGGCCCCGCACCCTCGGAGCCGGGCGCCATTTCATGGCGATGACGTCGTCGCCGATGATGTCAGAATCCAACACTGCGCCGTGGGGGTTCGGGGTGTTCATGTGCCTCGGGCTCCTTGGATTGTATCGGCGCGCATGCCCAATCCTTGAGCCGAAATGACGCCCGCCCGTGTCGGGGGGCGCGCGACCCGTGCCCATCAGGGGCCTTTCAGGGGGCCGGCGCCAGCAGGCTCACGGACTCCACGTACGGCGAGCCGGGAGGTGCGCCCTGGGCGCGCTGCGCGACCGGAGCGAACCCGGCCGCGTCGAACGAATGAGCCGAGTGCGTCGAGGCGGCGCCCGCGCCCCAGTCGACGCGGAAGAGCGTCTGGAACTCGCGGCGCCGGGAAGCCTCCGCGGTGCGGTCCCAATAGGGATGCTCGGGCGGCGGATAAAGCCAGGGCGCCGAGAGCCGGACGCGAATCCTGCCGGCCGGCACCGCAAGAACCGGGGTCTCGAGCACGGAGTCCTCATTCCCGTTCAGAATGAGCCGCGCATGGCCCTCGTCCACGCGGTCGATCACGAGCTGGTTGACCTTCTCGGGGAAGCCGCTCGCGAGCAGGACCGTCTCTCCGCTCGGGATGCCCGCGGGGATTCGGACGTCGAGGTCAACCGGCGCGAACCGGATCCCCCGAAGGCGGATCCACCACTCGCTCGGATAGTCGAGTGCGTGCCCCACGGCGGCATAGGTGCCGGGGTTGGTCTGCCTCATGAACCCGCGGAACTCCGCGGACGCAAGCCATACGCAGGCGACCGTCCAGCACGAGGCGCACGCGGTAAGGACGCGCGCCGCGCGGCCCGGACGGCGATCCGCGCCGGCGCGGAACACGGCCATCAGGCCGACCGAGGTCGCCACCGTCCACCCGGCGAAGAGCTCGGCAATGTAGCGCGAGCACGCCCCCTGCCAGCAGAAGAGGACGGCTGCCGCGATCAGCGTGGAGCTGGCGGCCGCGGCGAGCGTGACTTCGGTCGCGCGGCTCCCGGCATCGGACCTCCTGCGCCAAGCCCAGGCGAGCGCGAACATCCCCACCGCGTGGACGGGCATCGCGAAGAGGGCGCCGTACATCGCCTCGTAGCCCAGGTACCCGGGCGGAAAGGCCGCGGGCCACGTGGCATGGAGGAACGGGAAGTACGGGCCAATCTCGGGCAGGGACGCGAGGTAGGTCCACATGTTGAACGCAATGTAGGAGGGGTTCAGAAACGCAGCCCCCCGGATGTCCCGTCCGCCGAGCATGTAGCTCTGGCCGAACTCGTGCCAGCTGCCGAAGCGCTCGAGGTTGTAGAGGAGGAGTGCGAAGCCGGAGGCGCAGACGACTGCGGCCGCGGCGCAGGCTCCCTTCCACCTGCGGGCCCTCCCGGGGCCGTCGCCGAACGGCAGGAGGAGGAGCCCGAGGATCAGCCCGGCCTCGGGAACGTTGGTGATCCTGCAGGCGATGAGAAGGGCGAGCGCCGCGCCCGTGGCGACGGCCCACCGCGCTAGGCCGCCCGAGTCCCTGAACCTCCAGAGAAAATAGAGCGCCCACCAGATGCAGGCGGAGGCGGACACGATCGGCAGCTCCCAGACCCCCGGCCGGCGCAGGATCACGGGCAGCCAGGCGGCGTGGAAGGCGACGACAAGGACGGCGCCAAGGGCCGCAGGGGAAAGCTCCGGGAAGCAGGTGCGGCGCACCTCCCAGAGGAGAAGGGCGAGACCGGCAAGCCCCACTACCGCGAAGCCGGCGACCACCGTCGCCTGCTGGGGCATGCGCCCGGTCACCAGCCGCAGCGGGAGCATGACCGCGACCGCGGGCCCCGGGCCGTAGTAGAGGTAGTATTTCCCTTTGAAGAGGCTCGCGTCCCAGAGCCTGAGCCGGGCATTGGCGGCGGGGTCGTACGGGTCCCGAAGCCCGAGGAGCGCCGGGTCGGGGTCCACCGAGAGGTACGTGTGCCCGCGCGCGAATCCCTCCGCCATGTACTCATAATGATGCCAGACGTTGGAGGAGGGGCTGCCGCGCCACGGGCTGACGCCGCCGACGACCCAGAACACGGACGCCGCGCAGGCCGCGAACGCCAGCAGCAGGCCGATCCCGGCCGCGGGGATGCCGCGCCCCCGGTTCACGGGGCCGCCTTTCCCCGGATCTCGGCGGCGGCCGCCGCCTCAATCGCCTTGGCGTCGGGATGCCACGGCTGAAGGCTCAGGGCTTCCCGCGCCTCCCGGAGCGCGGTGGCGTCATCGCCCACCGTGAACGCGGCCCGGGCGAGAAGGACGTGGTCCTGGACGAAGGTGGACCGGTCGTCGACCCCGCCGAGGCTTGAAAAGGCGAGGAACCCGGCGAGGGCGACCGCGCCCGCGAGGGCCGCCCCGCGCCCGGGCGACCACCCCCGCCAGAAGCCCGGCGACCCGAGCGCTCCGCCCGCCAGGACGGCGCAGACCGCGGCGAGCGGCAGCCTGAACCGGGCGCTCGCAAAGAAGAGGAGGACCGAGACGGCACAGGCGGCGCTGACCACGGCGAGGGCCGCCGCGTCGCGCGCGGAATTGCAGGAGAGCCGGAACGCGCCCGCGACGGCCGCCATGAGGAGGAGCCCCCAGCAGATTGGATTCCACCGGAGCCAGGGGGACAGGGCCTTGTGGAAGGCGTAGGTCGTGTTGTTGTACTGCTCCCAGTTGTTCAGGAGCGCGTAGGTCTTGCGGGCCATGAGCGCCGACCAACGCAGCGGATGGGCGCCGACCTCCGCGACGAACCGGCCGCGCCAGTGCGCGTTCATCGACGCAATGTCCGGGGCCGCACCGGTCTCCTTCTCGAAGAGGAGGACCGACTCGGCCCTGGCGGGGTTGGCCCGGGCGAGCTCGGGCGGGAGGCTCATGCGCTGCGTGTAATACCGCCCGTTTGCCCCCGGGCGGTTCGCGGCCCATAGGTTGTAGGCCCCCTGCCACGGGAGGAACCCCGCCCCGCCCCCGATGCTCCGCTGCCACGCGGCCTGCGCGGCGAAGAGGAGGGCCCCGGCGAGCGCCGCCGCGACGATGCGCCGCCGCACCCGGGGCTCCACGCGCTGGGCGGCCGCGAAGAGAGGGGCCGCGAACCAGACGAGGAGGTAGTTTGGGCGGACGAGCGCTGCCGCAGCCCAGAGGGCGCCCGCGCCGGCCCACGGCCGGGCGCGCTCCGGGGCCGCCAGGGCCGCCGCGAATGCGCTGAGGCCGGCCAGGAAGAGGGTGAGCGACAGCGTCGAGTCCAGGGCCTGCGTCGCGAAGTGGACCAGGACCGGATCGAGGGCGAAGAGGAGGCCGGCCGCCAGGGCCGAGGCGCCGCCGAACCAACGCCGCGCCAGCAGGGCCGCCAGGGCGGCTCCCGCGGCATGGAGCGCGGCCCCCGCCGCGAGGGCGGCCGGGAACAGCCCGCCGGCGGGCACGCCGATCGCCCGCAGGCCGGCGAGGAAGAGCGCGTACCCCGGCGCCCGGTAGAACGGCTCCGCGGGAAGGGCCCCGCCGAAGATCGCCGCCGCCAGGTCGAGGTTCTCGCGCTCGTCGAGCACCGGCACGCGGCCGAGCGGCGTGCCGAGGTACCAGTTCAGGTGCCCGAGCGCGTAGAAGAGCGCGACGGCGGCCGGCAGCCCGACGACGATCCCCGCGGGGAACGCGCTGTGTGCCGGGGACCCGTCCTTGCTTGGGGCGCTGCTTGACACCGCGGCCCATGACAACGCACGAGGCCGCGGCAAGCGAGCCGATACAAGGTCCGGGCCGACCGCGAGTTCTTGACGGTCCCCCCAAGGGACGGGAGGCTCGGCCCATGCCGCCCGACCCGCCACGCGCCCGAAGGAGACTGCCGCTCGTGAAGCTGGGGCTGGCGGCCGCCGCGGCGCTCGTGGCCGCCGTGCTGGTCCTCAAGGGCCTCGACTACCGGGCGCTCGAGGAGCAGGGGCTCAAGCTGATCCGCGGCGCGGGACCGTGGACGTTCTTTGGCGCGACGGCGGTCCTGCCCGCCGTCGGCGCCCCCCTGAGCGTGTTCACGCTGACGGCCGGGGAGCTCTTCGCCCCGCTCATGACCATGACCGGCGCGATCGCCGCGCTGCTGCTGGCGATCGGCGTCAACCTGGCGCTCACCTACTGGCTCGCGCGCTACGCGCTCCGGCCGCTGCTTTCAAGGGTGCTGGAGCACTACGGCTACCGGGTGCCGCGGCTGGCCGGCGCAAACGCGCTCTCAATCGCCCTGGCGCTGCGGCTCACGCCCGGCCCCCCGTTCTTCGTGCAGTCGTACATCCTGGGGCTCGCCGAGGTGCCGTTCCGGCTTTACATGGTCGTCTCGTGGATCTGCATCCTTCCGTGGGCCATCGGCGCCGCGATCATGGGCAAGGGCGTCTTCAACGGGAACTTCAGGCTGGTGGCCTACGGGGTCGGCGTGATCGTCGCCGCAGTGGTCATCGTTAGGCTCGTCCGCATGCGCTATGTCCCCCGCGTCAATTAGCCTGGGCGGCGCGGAGCCGGGCCCCCGGCCGCTTACGGTGACGGAGTTCACGCGCCAGGTGAAGGCGCTCCTCGAGGGCGGCATCGAGCCCTGCTGGGTGCGGGGTGAGGTGTCCAACCTCAGGATACAGCCGAGCGGACACGTCTATTTCTCGCTGAAGGACGCGGGGGCCCAGCTCTCGGCCGTGATGTTCCGCGCGCAGGCGGCCCGCCAGACCGTCAAGCTGAGGGACGGCCTGCAGGTGGTGGCCTTCGGCAGCGTCGGCGTCTACGAGCCCCGCGGCCAGTACCAGTTGAACGTGAAGACCCTCGTCGACGACGGGGTGGGGGCGCTCCAGCGCGAATACGAGGCGCTCAAGCGCCGCCTCGCGGACGAGGGCCTCTTCGACGCGGCCCGCAAGAAGGAGATCCCGCGGATGCCCGCGACCGTGGGCTTCGTCACGTCGCCGACCGGCGCGGCGGCGCAGGACTTCATGAGGATCCTCATCCGGCGCGGATGGAGGGGCCGGGTGATCGTGCTTCCCGCCAAGGTCCAGGGCGAGGGCGCCGCCGCCGAGATGGTCGAGATGCTCCAGCTCGCCGAGAGGCTGGGCATCTTCGACCTGGTCGTGATCGGCCGGGGCGGCGGCAGCATCGAGGACCTCTGGGCCTTCAACGAGGAGCCGCTGGTGCGCGCGGTCGCGTCCTGCGCGATCCCCACCATCTCGGCCGTGGGCCACGAGATCGACTTCACGCTGTGCGACTTCGCGGCCGATATGCGGGCCGAGACGCCGAGCGCCGCGGCCGAGCTCATCTCGAGCGAGTTCGTGCGGCTCGCCGAGCGGGCCGCGTCCGCGGGCCAGGCGATCGCCGCGGCCGCGGCCGCGGCCGTGAACCGGGCCCGCGAGCGGCTGGCCCACGGGCGCTCCCGCCTGCGGCTCCTCTCGCCCGCGGCGCAGGTCGAGCGCGGCTACCTGCGTCTCGACGACATGTCGAACCGCCTCGGCGCGGCGCTGCGCGGTTCGGTGCACCTGCGCCGCCAGAGGCTGTCCGGGGCGTCGTCGAGGCTCGACCGGGCCTCCCCCGAGACCCGCGTTCAGATCGCGTCCCACCAGCTCCTCTCGCTCTGGAAGCGCCTCCAGGGGGCGAGCCCGGGGTCCGTGCTCAACCGGGGCTTCACGATCGTGAGGGACGACTCGGGCAGGCCCGTCACGAGGAGGGCCGGGATCGCCCCCGGCCAGCGCCTCGAGGCGGAGTTCGCGGACGGCAGGACGCCCCTGCGTGCGGAAGGGGGTTGAGTTTTCCGCGATGACAGGGGAGGGTGTCCGTTCCATGCCCCCGCGCGCCTCCCTCGCCGCCCTTGTGGCCGCCACGCTCCTGTTGACGGCGTGCGGCGATGAGCAGGTGTCGACGTATCGCGTTCCCAAGGAGAGGGATCCCGAGCCACCGATGGCGGCGGCTGCCGACTCGGGAAGCCAGGCGGCGCCGGCCGGGGCCGGGATGGCGGACACCGCAGTCCCGACCACGGAGGGCGCCGCACTCGTCTGGCGGGCGCCGTCGCAATGGACCGCGAAGCCCGCGTCCGCGATGCGCAAGGGCAGCTACCGCGTGCCCGGGGCGGGGGGGGAGTCCGACCTTTCGATCACGGCGTTCCCCGGCGACGTCGGAGGCGAGCTCATGAATGTCAACCGCTGGCGCGGCCAGGTGGGACTTTCCCCGATCCGCCAGGACGAGCTTGAGGCGACGGTCAAGCGCTTGGAGGCGAACGGGTTAAGATTCACGCTGGTGGAGCTGGCCCCGGAGGGCGCGCCGGGGGGAAAGAGCATGCTCGGCGCCATCGTCCCCTACGCAGGGTCGACCTGGTTCTTCAAGCTCATGGGTCCGGGCCCCTCGGTGGCGGCGGCGAAACCGGCGTTCATCGAGTTCCTGCGCAGCGTCCGCGCGCCCTAAGCGATGATCACCGAATACCTGAGGCAGGTCCGCAGCGTCTTCGTCTCGCTCAGGCTGACCGTCGTCCTGATCGCGCTCTCGATCGTCCTGGTCTTCTGGGCGACGCTCGACCAGGTGCACCTGGGCGTCTGGGGGGTGCAGCAGAAGTTCTTCCATTCGTTCTTCGTCTACCAGGGCCTGGGCGAGCTCCGGGTGCCGGTGTACCCGGGCGGATACCTGATCGGCGGCCTGCTGTTGGTGAATCTCCTTTCGGCCCACCTGTACCGGTTCAAGGCGGGCTGGCGCAAATCCGGCATCTGGATCGCCCACGCGGGCCTCATCCTCCTGCTCCTGGGCGAGCTCGCCTCGGGCCTCCTGCAGCGGGACTACCAGATGCGCCTGGACGAGGGCGAGACCAAGAACTACGCGGAGAGCAGCCGGCGCAACGAGCTCGCGATCATCGACGTGACCGACCCGGGTTTTGACGACGTGGTGGCGATTCCGGAGTCGCTCCTCGCCGGCGGCAAGGTCGTCCAGAACCCGAAGCTTCCGTTCAAGGTTGTCCCCAGGGGCTTCGTGCCGAACTCCGAGATCCGGATGCGCTCGGAGGTGCCGAACGCGCCGCCCTCGCCGGCGACGGCGGGCATGGGCCCCATGGTCGCCGTGGTGCCGCTCGAGGTCACCTACCAGGAGGACGAGCGCAACCTGCCGTCGGCCTTCGTGGAGCTGGCGGGGCCCGACGGCCCGCTCGGCACCTGGCTCGTCTCCGCCGGGCTCGGCAACCCGCAGACGTTCCCCTACGGCGGCCGGTCCTGGAAGATCGTCATGCGGCCGGAGCGGCGCTACCAGCCGTTCTCGCTCACCCTGGAGAAGTTCAGCCACGACATCTACCCCGGGACCGACATCCCGAAGAACTTCTCAAGCAGGGTCCGCATCAACGCCCCGGACGGTGGGCCGGGGCGCGAGGTCCTGATCTACATGAACAACCCCCTGAGGTACGCGGGGCTCACGTACTACCAGGCGAGCTTCGACGGCGACCGCACGACGATCCTCCAGGTCGTTCGCAACCCGAGCTGGCTCATCCCGTACATCTCGTGCGCGGCGATCGCGCTCGGGCTCGTCATCCAGTTCCTGATTCACCTCGCGGGGTTCGCGAGGGGGAGGCGCGCATGACCCGCCGGATGCCGCTCTTCGTCGTCCTCATCGCCGCCGTGTGCGCGCTCGCGGGGCTCTTCCCGCAGCCCGGCGGCCCCCCGAAGGCCGTCGCCGCGTTCGGCCGCCTGCCCGTCCTTTCCGAGGGCCGGATGAAGCCGCTCGACTCGGTCGCGCGCAGCACGCTCCTCGTGATCCAGGGCAGGCAGCGGGTCATGGCGCCCGACGACCGGGAGCTCTCGCCCGACGAGTGGCTCCTCGACGTCCTCTTCTTCCCCGAGCGGGCGGACACCTACCGGGTGTTCGTGGTCGACAACACCGACCTGCTCTCGCTGATCGGGAAGAACGACGAGAATCTGAAGATCCGCTACGAGAAGACCTCCGACCAGATCGCGGCGCTGATCGGGATCCTCTCGAGCAGCCAGCGCAGGATGTCGTTCAACGAGATCGCGCCGTACCTCCCCCAGATCGAGGCCCAGGAGAAGCTGGCCGAGCCCGTCCTAGCCCAGTCGAGGACCCGATTCCAGGCGGCCGTGGTCCAGCTCTACGGGAACCTCGCCCACTACCTGAGGCTCAGGCGCGCCCTGGTCCCGGAGGGGAGCAGGGATTTCCTCGGGGAGCTGCTGCGCCTCAGGGAGGACCTGCCGGACGGGGTCGCCGCCGTGAGGGCGAAGGAGGCCGGCAAGCCCCACGACGAGGCGAAGGCCGCCGCGCTGGTCGCGCAGGGCCAGAGGTTCGTGGCGATGGCCGAGAGCACCGACCTGCTCGCGATCCCGCCCGACGATGACGACGCCGACCCGAGCGCGTGGCACAACGCGGGGCACGCGCTCCTGGAGACGTTCGGCAAGGGGGACATCAACCCCTCGGTCCTCGCCTATGCGGGCATGGGCTACGCCTGGCGCCAGAACCAGCCGGCGAGCTTCGAGCACATCGTGCGGCTGTACGGGGCCAGCCTCGAGCGGCGCTTCGACCGGCAGGTCCGCAAGACGCGAATCGAGACGATCTTCAATCAGGTGGAGCCCTTCTACGCCTGCATGATGATCTACCTGGCGGCCTTCCTGTTCGCGGCCCTCTCGTGGCTCAAGTGGCCCGAGCCGGCGAGGCTCTCGGCCCTGGGGCTCGTGGGCCTCGGCTGGGCGCTTGCGACCGCGGGCATCGCCACGCGGATGTGGCTCGAGGGCCGTCCCCCCGTCACGAACCTCTATTCCTCGGCGCTCTTCATCGGGTGGGGCTCGGTGGGCCTGTGCCTGATCCTCGAGGCGACCCACCGGAACGCGATCGGGAGCGCCGCGGCGGGCATGATCGGCTTCGCCACGCTCCTGATCGCCCACCACCTGGCCCTCGCCGGGGACACGCTCGAGATGATGAGGGCCGTCCTCGACTCCAACTTCTGGCTCGCGACCCACGTCGTCGTCGTCGTCACGGGATACGCGTCGACGTTCCTCGCCGGCATGCTGGCCGTCATCTACGTGGTGCGCGGGGTCTTCACGCGGACGCTCGACCGTGCCACCGCCGACGCGCTCGGCCGCATGATCTACGGGATCGTCTGCTTCGCCACGCTGTTCAGCTTCGTGGGCACTGCGCTCGGCGGGATCTGGGCCGACCAGTCATGGGGCCGGTTCTGGGGGTGGGACCCCAAGGAGAACGGGGCCCTGATCATCGTCCTGTGGAACGCGCTCATCCTGCACGCGCGCTGGGGCGGGCTCATACGGCAGCGCGGGCTCGTCTGCCTGGCGATGTTCGGGAACATCGTGACCAGCTGGAGCTGGTTCGGCACGAACATGCTCGGCATCGGCCTCCACAGCTACGGGTTCACGGAGGCGGCCTTCTGGTGGCTCTCGGGATTCATCGCGCTTCAGCTGGCGCTGATCGGCGTCGCGAACCTGCCCCTCGGCCGGTGGCGCAGCTTCGGGGCCTGACGGGCCGGCGCCCCGGCTAGCGGCCGGGCTTCATTCCCTCCGGCTGCCAGATTGCGACGGGGTTGCCCTCCGGGTCCCTGAGCCGGGCGAACCGGCCGTTCGGATACCTCTCGGGGTCCACCTCCACCTCGATCCCGGCGGCGCGCAGCTGGGCCACCATCAGGTCCAGGTCCCGGACGCGGAAGTTGAGCATCCACTGCTTGGCCGGGTCCCCGAAGTAGTCGGTGTCGGCGGGGAACGGCTCGAACACCGTCGGCCCCTCCTTCTGGTGCCAGCACGGCGAGTCGTAGTCGGGCGGCGTCAGGTCGACCCCGAGGTTCCGGTCGTACCATTGCTTCAGGGCCCCGGGATCCCTTGCCCTGAAGAACACCCCGCCGATGCCGGTGACGCGCTCCACGTCGGACCCTATGCCGGCGGCTTCTTCGGGGCGTCGGAGTCGTCCTCCTCGCTCCTCATGTGGACGTCCCGCGCGTGCTGCAGGAGCTTCCCCTCGGCCTGCATCCTGGCCAGGGCCTCGATCGAGGGACTCCGGAACGGCTCCTTCGCCCGGAGGCGGCGGTAGGTCTCGATCACGAAGATCCAGCCCGAGTAGGTGTCGTCCTCCGCCCTGTCGTTCTTGATCTGCGACCTCACGTTGCCGGCGACGAACGCCGCCATGAGCATGGACTGGAGGGAGGCCGCGCGGTCCTTCTCGAGGCCCCAGTCCTCATTGACCCACGGGAGCTGGTCCGGCCCGATGTCGACCATCACGTCGTCGCTCACCTGGGCGTACACCACGATGAGCTTCGCCGCATCCGCCGCCGCGGGGCTCGAGACGCTCTTCTCCATCACGGCGATCGCCTGCAGCACCTCGTGCTTGGTCGGGGTCGCGCCAAATCCGCAGGCGGCGCAGGCCAGGAACGCGGCCGCGGCTAGGGATCGCTTAAACGTGGGCAGGATGCCGTTCAATTTCTGGCATAATTTCGCCCCTGTCGGCGATTCGCGCAACAAGATTGGATCGTGTTTCCGGCCATTCAGCCCATTTTGACAGTCCTCTCCCATGTCCCAAGACCCCAACGCACTCTTTGACCAGACCGTCCTTGACATGATTGAGCACAGCCCGACCGGTGTGGTGCCGGTCACGCCGTCCTACCAGGACGCCCTGAACCGGCTCTACGCGTCGCACCAGGTCTACGCCAACGCGGACCACAAGGGCGGGCACGCGACGGCGCGGTCCCTGGCGCGGATGCCGAGCTTCCTCGCGGGCAACCTGGCGGCCCTCGTCGCCGGCGAGATCGGGCCGGAGGCCCTCGAGGCCAATTCCGGCATCTTTGACCGCTACCTGGCGTCGCTTCCCGCCGACCGGCGCGAGCGGGCGGGCGCGTTCCGCACGAAGGTGGTCGGCCGGCCGATCCTGCACCGGGCCAAGCACGTCGGCGCGGAGAAGGTCCAGGCGGCCCATGACCTCCCGCATTCGCTCTTTCTGGTGCCCGGGACGGGGCCCCATCCCGGCCTGCCGGGAAACTACCTTTACGGATCGGTCCTACAGCTGGGTGACGGCTCGTGGGCCGTGCAGGTCCACGACAGCGACGACGGCGCCGCCTCGGTGGGCGCCCCCACGATGCCGGAGGCTCTCGCGAAGCTCCAGGAGATCCTGGACAGCGCGCCCTTCAACATGAACGAGCTCGGGGCGCTGGGCTTCAAGCTCGGGTAGGCCCGCCGCCGCGAATCGCCGGGTGGGCCCGTCGCAGGCCCTGGCCACAAGTTGGCCCGGCGGCAGCCCCTCTAGGAGGCCCTCCTTGAGGGCGTCGGAGCTCCCGTCGACAAGGACCACGAGGTCCGCGTCGGGGTACGCCTGCCGGTCGAATTCGGAGACCCGAGCCGGAAGCAGCGAGAGCAGGGCCCATCCTCCGTCCTCCATGACGAAGCGCAGCTCCATCGACTCGCCGTAGGCGCGGAGCATCTTGAGCGTCACGATGTGGCGCAGGAGGTCGTGCCTGAGGCACGACACGATCACCTCCCTGTTCCCCTTGTTCGTCATAGCATCCCCCGGGGGGCCGGCGGCGGAGGCTACGCGGCCCGCCCGCGTCGGGTCAATGCGCAGCCGCCCTCGGGCCGGGACCGTCGGCGCGCCGCCTGCCGCGGAAATTGTTGTCGCCGATCCCCGCGTCCTTGTCGAATCTTCATGGCCCATCTCAATGCTCCAGACCCTCCGGCCCAGGTGTAAAGAGGCGGCGCCCACCCGGCTCGCCCTCGCAGGCCTCGCCCTTGTCCTGGGGCCGGCCCTGGGCTTGGGCGATACCTTGGCCCAGGCACCCGCGAAACTCGACACGCCGATAAGGTTCGACGCGCAGGCCGCGGCAGCCCCGGACCCGGCCGCGAAGGCGGCCCGGCTGACGGGCGATCAGCAGCCCCGGCTCATCACCGGGGTGAGGCCGCAGTACCCCCCGGAATACGCGGCGATGCAGGTCCAGGGCGAGATCCTCGTCGACTTCGTCGTCTGCCCGGACGGAACGGTCACCGGGGCCAAGGTCGTGCGCGCGGCCGACCCGCGTCTCGCCCAGCTGGCGGAGCAGGCGGTGTCCCACTGGCTCTTCTCCCCCGGGATCAAGAACGGCGCCGCGGTGTACACCCGGATGCGGGTTCCTATCGTGTTCCAGGGGTCCGCCCCGAGGAAGGGCTCGGTACCCGGCGCGGGCCCCGACCCGAAGGCCGCGGCGTCGCAGGTGCACACCGCGGCGGGAAAGGCCGACCTCGTGCGCCGGGACTATTCCAGCGCGGCATCCGAGTTCGACGCGGCCGTAGGCCTTGCGCCCGACTCGGCCGCCGCCTACCTCGGCCGTGCCCAGGCCTACGCGCAGCTGGGCCGCGAGGACGAGGCCCTTGACGATTTCGCGCAGGCGGCATCCCTTGAACCGGCCGACCAGGACGCGCTCGACGCCTTTCGCAAGGCGCTGCCGGACACGCCGCAGCGCACGTGGGCCGCCCTGAGGTACAAGACCTTCAACGTGGTCTGGCGCACCGTCTACGAGACGTACTTCGATCCCACGTTCGGCGGCGTCGACTGGCTCGCCGTGCGCGAGAAGTACCGGGTCCGCCTGGCGGGGATCGCCGAGAACGGCCAGCTCCTGAGGCTGCTGCAGGAGATGCTCGGGGAGCTCAGGCGGACCCATTTCTCAATCGTTCCGAGGAAGGCCGCGGTCTTCAATCCGTCGGAGCGCGTTCGCATCGGAACGACGGGGGCCGAGGTGGCGTTCGTCGAGGGAGGGGTGGCGGTGACCGAGGTGAGGCCGGGCTCCACGGGCGCCTCCGCCGGGATGAGACCCGGGGACCGGATCACCCGCGTGGATGGCATCGAACTAAGCTCGACGCTGTCCGAACTCGTGAAGGCGGGGATCAGCGAGTCCCGGAGCCGGCTTTACGTCACGCAGTTCGTCGAGTCCCGCCTCGGCGCGGCCGTGGGCACCAAGGTCAAGCTGGACGTCACGGCTCCGGGTGCGGGCGCCGAGCCGAGGCAGATCACCGTCGCCTGCGGGGCGAACGATGGGCAGTGGTCCGAGCCCATCGGGTATTTTCCCTCCATGCCGATCCGGTGCGACGCGAGGCGCGACCCCGACGGCGTCGCGTACCTGAGATTCAACATCTTCGTGCCGCCGGTCATGAAGCAGGTCCGGGCCCTCCTTCGCCAGCTCAGGCCGGGCGACGGGCTCATCGTCGACCTGCGCGGCAACGGCGGGGGGATCTCCACGATGGCGTCCGGGATCTGCGGCTGGCTGTGCAGGGACGAGTTCGTGCTGGGCGCGATGCACCAGCGCCAGGGTCTGGCCGAGCTCGATGTCTACCCCCAGACGGGCATCTTCGACGGCCCCCTGGCCATCCTGGTCGACGGCCGCTCCGCGTCGACAAGCGAGATCCTGGCCGCCGGGCTCAAGGAGCGGCACCGCGCCCGCCTCTTCGGGGAGCTTACCGCGGGCGCCGCGCTTCCGTCCGTGTTCAAGAGCCTCCCCACGGGCGACCTCTTCCAGTTCGCGGTCGCGGACGTGACCACGCCCTCGGGCGCGCTGCTCGAGGGAAACGGGGTGGCGCCGGACGAGGTCGTCCTGCGCACGAGGGCCGACCTTGAGGCCGGGCGGGACCCGGTCGCGGACGCGGCCCGCGTGTGGATCGACGCGCAGAGGAAGAAGGCGCAGCCGGGCCGGGCGGCCCATGGCGGATGACAACGATGCGGCCCTCCTTCTCCCTCGTGTCGATCGCCCTGGCCGCGTGGGCGCTCGGCGCGCCTGCCGGGGCCAGGGCCTCCGACGCGGGCGCCCTCGACGAGATCTTCGGCTCCTGGCTGGTCGGCCAGGCGACCCTCGGGTCCGCGACCCTCATCCAGAACTACGACATCCATGAGAGCGTCGAGTTCGGGGGGACGAGCCAGCCCACGATGGACGTGCACCTCGTGAGGACCCGGGCCGGCCACTTCCGCTTCGAGCTGACCCGGCCGGGCGGCGGAACCGTCGTGCAGGCCTTCGACGGCCACCTGGGGTGGCAGGCTCAATCCCAGTGGGGCCTTGGGTTGGCGTCGAACCTGGCCACGGACGCGTGGGTCTGGCAGAACAACCTGCTGGTCGCGGTGTCGGCGTTCCGCCCGCGCTTCGATTACCACGCCCTTGCCGGCGCGGAGGTGAACGGGCGCGCCTGCATCGTGGCCGCGGTAACGGATGCGGGCAAGGTGGAGGGAAAGTGCTTCTTCGACCGCAGGAACCGGCGCCTGCTGCGCATCGAGCGCCAGGCCTCCGCGGGCTCGGCCAAGACCCTCGCGATGGAGTTTGACGACTTCCGCAAGATCGACGGGCTGTCGATCCCCTTCGTGACGAGGGTCACCATCGGGTCCTCGGTGACGATCCACCGCCGCTCGAAGGTGGTGCTGAACCCGCCGGTCGAGGAAACCGCGTTCGTGCTCCCGACGGCGCAGCTGCAGGAGGCGCTTGCGGTGGGCGCGGTGCTGATGAAGCACGAGAAGACCATCGGCGGGAGCGAGGCGGTCGCGCGGATCCACACGCGCGTCACCCACCTGCGGCTGGACATCTCCGCGACCGGGACCAAGACCTCGGAAACGATCTCCCAGAAGAGCCCGAACCTGATCCTGATCGAGACCGAAACGCCCGGGATGGGACGCGAGGCCCGGGGGTTCGATGGAACGACCGGATGGAAGAGCAGCGAGCTCCAGGGCTACAGGCCGCTCAAGCCCGCGGAGCTCGCGCAGCTGGTCGGCGAGGGGGGCATCCACCTCGTCGGGCGGCTGAACGAGACCTACCCGTTCCGCCGCATGGCGGGCGAGCGTGTGATCAACGGGCGGGCCACGGTCGCGATCGCACTCGCGAGCCAGCAGGGTCCCGCCGGGACCTTCTATTTTGACAAGGAGAACGGACGCCTCCTGCGCGTCGGGTCGCCGGTCGCGGGCGATCGCAACACCAGCACGGAATCGGCGACGGACTTCTCGGACTTCCGGAAGGTCGACGGCCTCGAGATACCCTTCGAGCTGGTCCAGGTAACCCCGATGGCCCGGGTGACGAGCACGGTGACGTCCGTCGAGAACAATGTCCCGCTGGACGACGCGATCTTCCGTCCACGCAGGGACGAGTGAGGGGCGCCCCAGGACCCGCGGTGGGGTCAGACTGCGAGAATCGGTCCGTCTAGTCGTCCGCGACACAGGCGAACATGCCCATGTTCAGGCGCCAGAGCAGCTGCAGGACTTTCTCCTTGCCCTCGGGCGTGTCCGCGACCTCCAGGGGGTGTTCATTTCCTAGGCCGACCTCCGGACTCGTCAGCCAGAGCGCCGCAGCGTCGGCGGAGCCGCAGCTGTCGATCGCGGCCAGCATCACCTCCGGATCGGCCCTGAACAGCTTATCCCTCAAGGCGTTCCGGCGACCCATGTCGCGATCAAAGGCCCGGATCACCTCGTCGACCCTATTCCTGAGCCGCTCCCGCAACAGGTCCGTGCATGCGCGTGGCTGCATTGAGTCGTTCATGGGCTCTGGGACGATAACACGGAAGCCGCACGGTTGGTTACAGCCTTCCGCGACGTCCGGAGGCGGCCCTCCCGCTTTCGTCTTGGACGTTGTCCCTGACTTGGCCGACACTTCGGCGCCTCATGCACCCATTCCGCACGGTTCTCTTCGACCTCGATGGCACCCTGGTGGACGCGTTCACGACCCTTCACCGCGCCTACTGCCATATCCTTCCCCAGTTCGGCCTGCCCGCGCCGACGGCGCTGGAAGTCCGCCGGGCGGTGGGAGGCGGGCTGGAGAAGGCCATGAGCCACTTTGTTTCCCCGGAGCTCATCGCCGAGGCCTGCCGGGCCCACGTCGCCTACACCGACAAGATCCTGCTTGAGGATCCGGTGCTCTACGACGGGGCCGCGGAACTGGTCGGGGCGCTGCATGCGCAGGGGGTCAAGACCGGCGTCCTCACGAACAAGATCGGGGACCATGCCCGCGCGGTGCTGGCTCACCTCGGGATAGCCGGGCAGCTCGACCTCATCCTCGGCGCCCGCGACTGCGCGTGGCGAAAGCCCGCCGCCGAGTTTACGGCCGAGGCCCTGCGCCGGATTGGCGGCCATGCGGCGAGCTGCTGCCTCGTTGGCGACTCTCCCTTCGACCTCACGACGGCGAGCAACGCAGGCTTCCCCTGCTTCTGCGTCACGACCGGCACGCACGACGAGCCCGCGCTGCGGGCCGCCGGCGCCCTGTTCGTTTATCCCAGTCTGCGCGCGCTGGCCGCGGCTGAGTTCGGAATCGCCATCTGACGGCGCCGTTCGCCGGCCCTCGGGGAGTTAGGGTTCGACCTGCGACTTTCCCCCTGCAGCATGTGGCTCCGTTCCCATGCGAATCACGAAGCTCATCCGAAACCGCTTCAACCCGGCTGGCGGGATGGTTCAGGCGGCCCTGATGGCCCTGGCGGCGTCCGTCGCCGCTCCTGGCGCGTTCGCGGCCGATCCGGTTCTCAAGGTGACGGCGCCCGGGCAGTCGGTCGCGCTCACGGCCCAGGAATTCGCAGCGCTTCCCCACACCGAGATCTCGGCCTTCAACCCGCACGAAAAGAAGGACCACCGCTATTCGGGCGTGCCCGTGCACGACCTGCTGGCAAAGGTCGGCGTGCCGTTCGGCGAGAAGCTGCGGGGAGCGGCGCTCAGGATGGCCGTCATGGTGCATTCCAGGGACGGCTATGCGACCCTCTTCGCCGTCGCGGAGTTCGACGAGCTTCTGAGCAGCCGCACCATCCTGCTCGTGGACA
>Ga0265313_10002019_pt1 | contig 18206 bp, 13 predicted proteins | sample 4123metaG_FD_203122 | JGI IMG/M metagenome (GOLD analysis project Ga0265313, IMG submission 203122) | Rhizosphere microbial communities from Carex aquatilis grown in University of Washington, Seatle, WA, United States - 4-1-23 metaG | ecosystem: Host-associated > Plants > Roots > Rhizosphere >...
ATCGCTTTGCGACCCATCAATCGCCACGCGCCGTCGTTTGCCGAGCTGAATCTGCCCGAGAATCTGGCGACGCTCGCGGGCTCGGGCGGCGGCATGGTGCTGGTCGTCGGGTCGGCCGGGGCGGGCAAGTCCAGCACGCTGGCGGCGATGCTGGAAACCGTGAACCGCACGCGCGCTCGTCACGTCATCACGCTCGAAGATCCCATCGAGTTCGTGTACCAGCCGCGCCGCTGCCTGATCCATCAGCGCGAAGTGGGCACCCACGTCGAAAGCTTCTCGGCGGGTCTGCGAGCCGCGCTGCGCGAATGCCCGGACACGATCCTGGTCGGAGAAATGCGCGACCGCGAGACCGTGGCGCTGGCTCTGACCGCCGCTGAAACCGGGCATCTGGTGCTGTCCACCCTTCACAGCGGCAGCGCGCCCATGGCCATCGATCGCATCGTCGACATTTTTCCGGAGCATCAGCAGGGACAGATCCGCCAGCAGGTCGCCGGTTCGCTGCGCGCGGTGCTGACCCAGCAGCTTCTGCCGGGCGCGCGGCCGGGCGTGCGCTATCCCGCGATCGAGCTTCTCACGGTCAATTACGCGGTCGCCGCGCTCATTCGCGAGGGCAAGACGCATCAGCTGGCCAGCCAAATTCAAACCGGTCGCGAAGACGGCATGGTGGCGTTCGAGGCCTCCCTGTTCGAGCTTTTGCGCACGGGGCGCATCACGCGCGAGGTAGCGCTGGACGCGGCTCGCGATCCGCTCGAGCTGCAACGGCGCATGCGTGAGGCGCACCTTTCGTGAGCGCATCGCCGCTGACGGTGTGGTGCAACCTGTGCCTGACCGAGTCCGCCTTGGCGACGCTCGAGTCGGGGCTGGGGCGCCATCGCTTGCTGCCCTCCAGCTTAGCGACGACGACGTTGCAGCCGATCGGCCGACCCGATCCGAGCCTGGAAGAAGCCGACATCGCATTCGGCCAGCCCGAGGCAGAGCAGTGCGTGTCGTCCGAGCGTCTCCAGTGGATCCACCTGGCCAGCGCCAGCTACGCGACGTTTGCCACCGACGATGTCCGGCGCGCGCTCGTGCATCGCCAGATTCCGCTCACCAGCAGCTCGGCGGTCTACGACGAGCCCTGCGCGCAGCACGCGCTCGCCTTCCTATTGGCCGAGGCGCGGCAGTTGCCGTCGTCGCTGCGCGATCAAGTGACGACGCACGCTTGGAATACCGTGCCCACGCGTGCCGCTGCGTTCTTGCTGAAAGGTCAGACGGTTCTGCTGGTCGGCTACGGCGCGATTGCCAAGCGCCTGGCCGAGCTGCTCGGGCCGTTCGGCGTGAACGTGCTCGGTTTTCGCCGCCATCCGCGCGGGGACGAGCCGATCGACGTGAGGCCGGTGGGCGAGCTGGACGCGTGGTTGCCCCGCGCCGACGTCGTGGTCGATATTCTGCCCGCGGCCCCGGACACCGTCGGTTTCTTTGCGCACGCCCGACTCTCAGCCATGCGGCCGGGCGCGATCTTCATCAACATCGGTCGCGGCACCACGGTCGACCAGGATGCGCTGGTCGCAGCCCTGCGCAGCCACCTGCGCGCCGCCTATCTCGACGTAACCACGCCGGAGCCGCTGCCGCCCGAACACCCTTTGTGGTCCGAGCCGCACTGTCATATTACTCCCCACGTGGCCGGCGGCCACGGCGACGAGTACGAACGCCTGGTGGCGCTCTTCCTCGACAATTTCCAACGTTTCGAGCAAGCGCAGCCGCTGCGCGGGCGGATTTATTGAGGCGGCACCCTTTGCTCCCGCCACAACGCCCCCTCGCCGGGCCACCGTCTGCGGTACACTCCCCGCCCGAATGACTTCCGTGCAAGTTGACCTGACCCGACGCCACCTCGAGTTTCTCGACTGGCCCGAGCTATGCGCGGAGCTGGCCCAGCGCGCGCATTCGTCGCGCGGCGCTGGCGCTTGCCAGAACATCCCGCTTTGTCCGTCCGCCGCCGAGGCGCGCGATCGCATGGCCGAGGTGTCTGAAGCGGTGGCCATTTTGCGCGTCGGCGACTCGCTGCCCGTGCTCAGCTTTCCCGAGATCGAGGTTCACCTGCGCGCCGTGGCCCAAGGCATTCCGCTCGGCCCCGAAGAGCTGCGCCAGGTCGCCGACTTTTGCGAAGTGGTTTCGCACGCGCGCCGATTTTTCGGGCGCATTCAGCCCGACGGCGTGCTGCAGACACCGCGCCTGTCACGTTTGGCGGCGACGCTCGGCTACCACGACGATTTGGTTCGCCTGGCGCGCGAGACGTTCGACGCCACCGGCGAGCTGCGCGACAGTGCTTCGCCCGAGCTGGCGCGCCTGCGCTACGAGCGCGATCAGGTGGCGGGCCGCGCGCGCGAGCAGGCCGAGCTGACCCTGCGCTCGGAAGAATTCACGCCCTACCTGCAAGACCAGTTCGTGACCTTGCGCGAAGACCGCTTCGTCTTGCCTCTGCGCGCCTCGTTCAAGTCGATGGGTCTCGGTATCGTGCACGACACGTCCCGCACCGGCGAGACCGTCTTCGTCGAGCCGACCGCGCTCGTCGAGCTGAACAATCGCCTCAAGGTCGCCGAGATCGAGATCCGCCGGGAAAGCCGCCGCATTCTCGAGGAGCTGGCGGCGGCGGTTTCGGAGGCGGCACCCACCTTGCGCGGCGATCGCGACACGCTTACCCGGCTGGACGTCATCGGCGCCTCGGCCCGCCTTTCCGAGGCCTACCAAGGCACGCCGGTGGAAATCGTCGACGAGCCGATCGTCGAGCTGACCGCTCTCCGGCATCCGCTGCTGGCGTTGCGCGCGGCCGGCGAGAAGAAGACCATCACGGCCAACGATCTGGCCTTGGGCGACGTGCCGGGCTGGAGCAAAGCCAAGGCGCTGGTGGTCAGCGGTCCCAATGCCGGCGGCAAGACGGTGCTGCTCAAGTCGGTCGGCTTGGCGGCTCTGCTGGCGCGCGCCGGCTTGCACGTACCAGCAGCGGCCGGAAGTCGCGTCGGCTTTTTCCAGCGCGTGCTCGCCGACATCGGCGATCAGCAGTCGGTGCTGGGCGATCTGTCGACCTTCTCGGCGCACCTGGCGAATCTCTCGGCGATCCTCGAATCGTCCCGCGCCGAGGACGCGGACAACGTGCTCATCCTCTGCGACGAGCTGATGGTGGGCACGCATCCCGAGCAAGGCGCCGCGCTGGCGCGCTCGATGCTGGAGAGCTTGGCCGAAGCGCGCGGCCTCATCATCGTCACGACCCACTTCGACAGCTTGAAAGCGCTGGCCGAAGGCGACGAGCGCTTCCGCAACGCCGGCATGGAGTACGACCTCGCCAACTTGCGGCCGACCTTTCGTTTGAAGGACGGCGTGCCGGGGCGGTCGTACGCGCTCGACATCGCGGCGCGCATCGGCCTGCCCGACGCGGTCTTGGCGCGCGCTCGCGAGCTCATGAACGAAGGCAGCCTGGGGCTCGAAGAGACGCTCCGCAATCTGCAAGCACGCGAGCAAGCCCTGGAAGAGGCCAGCCGCCAGCTCGAGCAAAGTCGGTTGGATCTCGAGGATGCGCGCCGTGAGCTGGAGTCGCGCACCGACGCGGAAAAGTCCGCCGCCGAAGCCCTGACCAGGCGCGAGCGCGAGCTCGCCATGCGTTCGCGCGAGGCCGTCGACATGGCCGTGCGCGAGGCGCGCAACGCGATTTCCGAAATCGTGCGCGAGGTGCGCCGCGAGCGCAGCCCGCAGGCGGCCGAGGCGGCGCGCGTGGCGCTCGACAAGAAAGCCAAAGAGGTGACGGCGAAGCTGCCCGAGCCGCCGGCCCTCGATCTGGCGCGCCTGCGCGAAGCCTTGGCCAATCGGGGGCTCGGCACCGGCGACAAGCGGCGCCCACCGCCCGCGGCGCCGACTCAGAATCAAGGTCCTGCGGCGCCGCTCGCGCTCCAGTCGCAGGCCAACAGCGTGGATTTGCGTGGCCGCCGCGCCGACGACGCGCTCGCCGAGCTGGAGGCCTTTCTCGATCGCACGGCGCTGGAAGGCGCGGACACCGTCTTCGTGATTCACGGTCATGGCACCGGCGCGCTTCGCAAGGTGGTGCGCGAGTACCTTGCAACGTCGCCCTACGTGGCCCGTTTTCGCGCTGGCGGCGGAGGCGAAGGTGGCGACGGCGTCAGCGTAGTTTCCCTCAAAGGCTGAGCATGCAGAGCCGCTGGGAAAAGCTTCTCGTCGGGTTGCTGCTGGCGTCGGTGGCGGTTGCGGCCGTGCCTGCCCTCGCGCAGCTCGTCTGGCAAGCGCGCCTCTTCGGCGGGCGGGCGACCTTTCCCCTCGATCTCGAATGGATGGAAGGGGGCGTGCTCCTTCACGCGCAGCGGATTGCGCACGGCCAGGGCATTTATGTCGAGCCCTCGGTCGACTTCGTTCCGTTCTTGTACACGCCGCTATACCCGGCCCTGCTGGCGGTTCTGTCGTTCGTCCTGCCGCTCGGTTACGTGCTTGGTCGCATCGTCTCGATCCTTGCCTTTGCCTTTGCTCTGGCGCTGATCGTCGTCGCTTGCCTGGGTGAATCGGACGATCGCCGTCGCAAGATTGTCGCCGCGACGGTCGGTCTCGCGGGCGCCGGCGCGGTTGCGGCCAGCTTCGCCTTTACCGGCTATTTCTACGATCTGGTTCGCGCCGACTCGCTCTTGCTGGCGTTGCAGGCGCTCGCGCTCTGGCTCGCGCTCCGTGGCCGGAGCTGGCGGAGTGCTGCGCTGGCCGGCCTTGCCATCGCGTTGGCATTCTTCGCCAAGCAAACGGCAACCGTCGTGGGGATTGGTCTTGGGCTCGGGCTTTTGGTGGTGAATGTTCGGCGCGGACTGGTCTACGGGGCGACGGCTGCGGTGACCCTGGCAGCGGGGATCCTGCTGCTGGTGAAGACGTCGCACGGCTGGTTCTGGACGTACATTTTCAATCTGCACCAAAGCCACGCTTTTCGAAGAGATGCGATCACCAACGTGGCGTGGCCGTTTACCCGGCAATTCGCGTGGCCGATGCTCGTCGCGCTGGTTCTGGCGACGCTTGGCCTGGCTCTTTCGCGCAAGCTGCGCCGATCCGATGTCATCATCTTCGCTGTTGCCATGGCGGGCGAGGCGGCGGCACTCATCGGTTTCGGAACGCAATGGGCGGACGCCAATGCCTTCATCCCGGCGATTTTCTTTCCGGCGTTTTCGTCGGCGGTGCTGGTGGCACGCATGCTCGACGTCGCGCTCGTCGGGCGCAAGTGGGGCGCGATGCTGATGGCAGCGGTCGCGGTGATTTTCCTCGGCTCGCAGAGTCTTCACACCAGCGCGCCGGCGCCGGTGCAGGGACAGGTTCGGCCGCCGATTTTCTCGTCGTGGCCGTACCTCTCGCATGCTTTCACCAGTGTCGCCGCCGCCGTTCCGACCGCCCGCGACCGCGCGGCTGCCCATCGCTTGCTCGACGAGCTGCGCGCGCTGCCCGAGCCGCTCTTCATTCCGTTCCACCCGTACTATGCCGTGCTGGTGGGCAAGCGACCCTACGTGCATCGCATGGGCGTGCGCGACGTGGAAGCGTCGCTTGGCCGTCCCAAGGGACTCGATCAAGCCATCCTCAACCAAGCCTTCGCCGCCATCGTGCTCGACTGGAAGTCTTTTCCTGGCGAATGGCCGAACCTCGATCGGCGTTACCGTGGAGCGCGCGACTTTGTCGAGGGCGTGGATTCCGTCCGCACCTTCGCCGGCGCACAGACGTCGCCGCGTACGTTGCTTCTTCCGATTCGGCAGTAGCCTGTTTAGGCACACGCCAATCAAGGCGGGGTCAACGTGACCACATAACCGTCGGTCGCGGTGGTCCAATTGATCGTCACCGTAAGGGCGTTGCAAGTCACGGCCGCGGCTGCGTTCGACACCACGACGGGGGCCTTCAGCGCGGCAGTGCCAGTCGGCATATTTTCCACCAGCACCTTCGTCGATCCGCCGCTTTGCAACCAACCCGGGATGTTGTGGATGACGACGTTCACCGATCCGGTTACGCCGCCCTTGTTGCCCACCACGATGATGGATTTTGCCGCGCACGCATCCTGATACGCCACCGCGTCCACCTGCGTTCCCGCGGTGACGCTGGTCCGCAGGCCGGTCTGATCCGCGTACCGCTTGTACATCCAGTATTGACTGTTTGGCTGCCAGTTGGCTGCCACGAGATCCCCCATGTTCGAGAAGAACTCAGCGTCCGCCCAGTTACCGCGCAGACCCTGCATGCCTGCCCGATCAAATCGGGCCAGGAACCAGGCGGAATGGCCCGGATTCTGCTCGCTGGTCGCCCCGTATTCGTTGGCGTCGAAGCCCTTCACGCCCGTGATTCCGCGGCTCGTGAGCTGACGATTGATGGTCGCCAGATCCGCTACCGGATCGTCGCCTCCGCCCTCTTCGTGCCAGGAGATGTAATCCGGCACGACATCGTTGGCCTTTGCGTAGTCGAGGAAGGTGTTCATCCACGATCCGCCCGGGCCGGTGGCAAAGCTCGGCCCCTCGATGATGGCGCCGGGAATCGCGGCGCGGACCTGCTGGTAGGCGCGCTTCCAGGTCTCCATCCACTGGGCCTGTGTCCCCTTCCAGAAAATGCTGAGCTCGGGCTCGTTCCAAAGCTCCCAGCGCACGTCCGGGCCGGTCATTCCGGCCGCCTTCACGTTGTCGATGAGCTGACTCATGAACGTCGTGAGACCGGTCCAGTCTCCGCTGTCCCCAGGCCAGGTACAGAAATAACCGTAGTCGTCGCTGACTAGCAGGAGGTAGGTGGCACCAATCTCCTTCGCCCTCGCGTAGTAGGCCTTGATGACGTTCCAGTGGGTAGCCCAGGCCTGGGCTCCGCAGCCTTCGGCCACGCCGCGGCCCGCGCGCAAGCCCTTCACTTTGATGTCGGAGAGCAGGGAGGTCGGCGGCTGGGTGCCGTCCTCGGAGATGCCGTAAACCGGAAGCGAGATAGGTGGGCGCCCCTTGGGCCACCGCCATGTCGAGGGTGACCGAGTCTTTGGCTGAAGGAGGAGCGGGCGGAGCACAGCTGCTGCCGCTGATCCCTCCCGCCTGTGGCAGTGTGCAAGCCCCGCCGCCGCCCGCCGCCCCGCCAGCGGCGGAGGCGCCGCCCGTGCCGCTGATGCCTGCCGTCCCTGGTGTCCCGCCACTACTTCCTCCGCGTCCGCCCGCGGACGTTCCACCGACGCTGGCGCCTGACGTTCCGGCTGTGGCGGGACCGGTCATGCCGCCGCTGCCTGCGCCGCCCGCGGACGTTCCACCGACGCTGGCGCCTGACGTTCCGGCTGTGGCGGGACCAGTCGTGCCGCCGCTGCTCGCGCCGCCCGCGTTCGTGTTGCCGCCGAAGCCCGAGCTCCCACCTCGACCGGTTGTACCGCCCGTCCCGGTCGCGCCGCCTTTGGCGGCGTTGCCACCAGCTCCTCCCGGACCGCCACTGCCACTTGAACAACCAGAGGCAGCGACGACAAGCCCAAGAACGCCGAGCAACGCAGAGGTACGGGTGAACGCCATGTTGACTCCAAACGGTGACATCAGAGCAGCGAGCCTAGCCGAGCTGTAGGCGCGAATGTCCTTTTTGAGAGGGCGTCCGGTACAAAACGTTCCGTGCCGCGTCTAGGCGTCCGTCGATCAAGGCGGGGTCAGCGTGACCACATAACCGTCGGTCGCGGTATTCCAATTGATCGTCACGGTGAGGGAGTTGCAGGTCACGGCTGCTGCGGCGTTTGACACGACGGCGGGCGCGCTCAGCGCCGCCGTGCCCGTCGGCATGGTCTCCACCAGCACCTTCGTCGATCCGCCGCTTTGCAACCAACCCGGGACGTTGTGGATGACGACGTTGACCGATCCGGTTGCGCCGCCCTTGTTGCCCACGACGATGATGGATTTGGCCGCGCACGCATCCTGATACGCTACCGCATCCACCTGCGTTCCCGCCGTGACGGTGGTCCGAAGCCCGGTCTGATCCGCGTACCGTTTGTAGATCCAGTATTGGCTGTTCGGCTGCCAGTTGGCCGCTACGAGATCCCCCATGTTCGAAAAGAAAGTCGATCCGCCCGCCCAGTTACTGCGCAGCCCCTCGATGCCGGCCCGATCGAATCGGGCCAGGAACCAGGCGGAATGGCCCGGGTTCTGCTCGGCCTGCGAACCGTATTCGTTGATGTCGAAACCTTTCACGCCCGTGATTCCGCGGCTCGAAAGCCCGCGATTGATCGTGGCCAGGTCGCCCACCGGATCGCCGCCCCCGCCAGCTTCGTGCCAGGAGATGTAGTCCGGCATGACGTCGTTGGTCTTGGCGTAGTCGAGGAAGGCGTTCATCCAGGAACCGCCAGCGCCCGTCGCCAAGCTCGGCCCCTCGATGATGGCGCCGGGTATCGCGGCACGAACCTGCTGGTAAGCGTGTTTCCACGTTTCCAGCCACTGAGCCTGGGTTCCCTTCCAAAAGCCGCTGTAGTCGGCCTCGTTCCAGAGCTCCCACCGTACGTCGGGACCGGTCATGCCATTGGCCTGCACGTTGGCGATAAGCTGGCCCATGAAGGTTGTGAACGTCGTCCAATCGCCGCTGTCTCCAGGAAGGGGGCAGGCATATTGGTAGTCGTCGCTGACCAGGATGAGCAGCGGCACACCCATCTCCTTCGCCTTCGAGTAGTACCCCTTGATCACCTTCCAGTGGGTGTCCCAGGCCGTCTGTCCGCAGCCTTCTGTGGTTCCGCGCCCGGCGCGGAATCCTTTCACTTTGATGTCGGAGAGCAGAGCGGTCGGCGGTTGGGTTCCGTCCTCGGAGATGCCGTAGATGAAACCGGAGGCGAGGTGGGTGGGCGCGCCTTGGGCCACCGCCATGTCGAGCGTGACCGAATCTTTGGCCGAAGGCGGAGTGGGCGGAGTACAGCTGCTAGCCCCTCCCGTGTTCTGGGGTGGCGTGCAGGCCGCGGCGCCGCCCGCTGCTCCGCCCGTGGCAGCGCCGCCCGCCGCTCCGCCCGTGGCGGAGGCGCCCCCCATGCCGCCGCTGCCGGTCGTCCCAGCCGTCCCGCCGCCACTTCCTCCGCGCCCGCCTACCGACGTTCCACCGGTGCCCGTGCCTGAGGTCCCGGCTATGCCGGAGCCCGTCGTGCCTCCGCTAGCCGCGCCGCCCACGCCTGGGTTGCCGCCGGTGTCGAGTCCCGACGTTCCCCCTCGACCGGCGATGCCGCCCGTCCCCGTCGCGCCGCCTTTGCTGGAGTTGCCGCCAGATCCGCCCGGATTGCCGCTGCTGCTCGAACAGCCAGCAGCGACGACAAGCCCAAGAACACCGATCAACGCAAGGAAACGGCCAAATTCCATGTCGACTCCGAACGGTGACGTCAGAATACCGAGCCGGGCGAGGCGCCGGCGCAATGCTCGTTCCTAGATGATGGCGCCGATTCACCCAACGATTCAAGCCTTTGTCGCATGATCCGATGACTTCAGGATGGGCCAGGAGGCCCGCGCGATGTCCGAGGTGGAGAAACGACGCGAGATTTCGACAAAACCCGTCAAGCTGGATCGGCGCGACTACGAGGATACCAAGGCGCAGTTGCAGATTGAGCTCCTCAAAATGCAGAACTGGGTACGCTCCACGGGAGAGCGGATTGTCATTCTTTTCGAAGGACGCGATGCCGCCGGAAAGGGCGGCACGATCAAGCGCTTCATGGAGCACATGAACCCGCGCGGGGCGACGGTGGTGGCGCTCGAGAAGCCTTCCGAGCAGGAGCGCGGCCAATGGTATTTCCAGCGTTACGTCAGTCGGCTGCCGACGGCCGGTCAGATCGTGCTCTTCGATCGTTCCTGGTACAACCGCGCCGGAGTGGAACGAGTGATGGGCTTTTGCACGCCCAAGGAACACCTCGAGTTTCTGCGCCAAACCCCAGTGCTCGAACGGATGCTGGTGAACAGTGGCCTGCGTCTGTTCAAGTTTTGGTTTTCCGTGTCGCGCGAGGAGCAGGCCCGACGGTTCAAGGCGCGGCAGACGGATCCACTGAAACAATGGAAGCTGAGCCCCATCGACATTGCCTCGTTCGGTAAGTGGGACGAATACACGCGCGCCAAAGAAGAGATGTTCTTTCACACCGACACGGCGGACGCGCCGTGGACAGTCATCAAGTCGGACAACAAGATGATTGCGCGACTCAATTGCATGCGCTTCGTGCTCGAGCAACTGCCCTACGACGGCAAGGACGAGCGCGTGATTGGCAAGCCCGATCCCTCAATTGTGGGCAGCGCGCGCGTCGTGTTCGAGCGTGGTGAACGCATCCTCGAAAAGACCGACCTCGAGAAAACCGAAAAGAACGAGCAGGCCGCCTGATAAATAATCAATGCCCCGCCTATCCAGTCTGGAAGGCGCGCCGTAACCGTTCACGGTTCCCCTCTCCATCGTCTGTTGCGCGAGCCCCGGAGTTGCTGCATTGTCGCGCCAACTCTCTGCAGAAAGGACTAGCAATGACGATGGCGAAGCGAGGTGTGGGGTTGGCCGTTCTTATGGCTGCGTTGACCGCTGGGTGCGGCGCTGCAACGTCCGAATACATGCGGCCCATAGCCGGTCCCGAACCCGCGGGCATGCCGCCAGGCAAAGCCAAGGTGTTTTTCGTTCGACCTTCGAATTTCGCCAACAAGGTCGTTTTCACGATCATCGACGAGCGCGGCTACTTTCTCGGCGACAGCACGGCCGGCGCGCGCTTTGCCGTCTTTCTGGATCCCGGCGAGCACTACTTCATCGCCTGGACAGAAACCACCGAGACGGTCAAGGCGACGCTTGTCCCCGGCCGTACGTACTACGTGGAGGTACGCGCAAAGATGGGTATCTGGAAGGCGCGCGCGTCGCTGTGGGCAGTGAATCGCAAGAGCGGGCTGATGCAGCAGATCCCGAGCTATCTTTCGGAAACCACCGTGACGACGCCCGACTTTGCCGCCGGTCAGGCATATTTGAATTCGCTCGGGCAGGAGCTGCCCAATGCGGCCAAGCAGGGCTTGCAAGCCTACAATGGCTACTCGGCCGACGAGAAGCGCGACGTCGTGCTCGAGCCGGACGACGGCCAGCCTTGAATTAGGCCGAGCCTACCCGCCGAAACACGCGCCGACGGGCAGCACGAGGTCTTGCTGTATTCGACAATTTCGGAAAGAGGGGGGTGCTTTAGACAACTGGGCTGCATGGTGAGGACCTGGCACGACGGTATCGCAAAAGTCAGGCAGAGTTAGTCTTGCTTGCCAAAGTCGTCGCGTGCGTGAACATTAGGGCGCCGAGGATTCACCCATGGAACTTGCCAGTCTATTCCTCCTTGTCCTGATGCCACCTGCCGATGCTACGGGGGAGACCGCAGAGGCGCTCACCGCGTCTCTTCGCGCCGAGCTGGGCGATGTCACGATGGTCTTGGCCCCGGATACGCTGGTCACACCCGCCATGTGGCAAGGTGAAAATGCAAGCATGCGCGCACGCTTCGTCGCGCACGTCATCTGGAAGGACAAGAACGACGCCACGGTCGATGTTGTTTCGAATGGCGCAGCGACGGGGCGCGTTCAGTTTCACGAAATTCGAAACCTGGCTTTCGCCGCAGAGGACAGCAAGGCAGAACGGGGACGCGCCATTGCCTTGGTGCTCGCCGAGTTGCTGCGGGAGTCGCCCGCGGCGGCCTTGGTTGTTGTTCCGCCGGGAGCCGCGGAAGCATCGGCGTCGCGCGTCGCGCTGGATGGGCTTTTCGCTGCAGAGCGCGTGCACCCGGGATCGTGGGCGATGGGACCGGAGGCGAGAGTGGCACTTGCGATCAGCGACGCGTTTTGGGTGAATGCTTCCGGGCGTGCGCAGTTTGCTTCGGCCGAGCAGTACCAGGGCTTTGGTGCCGGCCTAGCAGTGGTCTGGCGACTCCTCAGGTCACAGAAAAACCGGCACTGGGTAGGCGTCGGCCTGGGGATGGACGTATTGCACGAGTCGGCTACGTTGCTGGCATACGCGGGTGAGGGTGCCCCCGCCGTTACCAAATCCGGCTGGAATGCCGCGCTCGTGCCGAGCCTCTCCGGAAGCGCAACGATTTGGCGGCGTTTGCGCTTTGTTGCTTCGGCGGGTGCGCGCTTCTTCCCAACGTCGCTGTCGGTCACGCAAGACGTCCCTCCCAATGATGACAACCACAGGCAGGGCTACACGCGATCCCTCGCCTATCCCCGCTATCGGCCTGGTTTCTCTCTCGGACTTGAGCTGGCGTTATAATCGTCCGGCCTGGCTTTCGAGCGGCTGGGGTACAAAGCGGATGTGGTTCGGAAGATGACAAAGCTGCGCCTGGTCAACGGAGAGAAGGCGGGATACGTAGAACCGCTGGACGACGCACGTCTGGTGGCGGCGGTGCGCAGTGGTAACTCCGCCATGGCCGGTCCCTTCTACGACCGCACGCGCGGCATGGTCGCCCGCACCGTGCAGCGACTGCTCGGAGCCTCCGACAGCGATTTCGACGATCTCGTGCAGGTTGCGCTGATCGAGCTCTTGCGTTCGCTCGATCGCTACCGCGGCGAATGTTCGCTCGACACGTGGACCGCGACGATTTCGGCCAACGTCGTCTACAAGCACATTCGCCGGCGTGGCTTGGAGCGCCACATCTTCGCGCGCGAGCTGGCGCCCGAGGACGTGCCACAGACGGCGCATCAGCGCCCGGTTCTGCGTGGCATGGTCGAGCGGGTGATGCATCACCTGGCGCAGATGGCGCATGAGCGCGCCTGGACGTTCTTGCTTCATGATGTGCATGGCTACTCTCTAGAAGAGGTGGCGGGGATTACCGGGGCCACGGTTGCGGCAGCGCAATCGCGGCTGGTACGCGGCCGCCGCGAAGTACACGAACGTATTGCAAGTGATCCCGATCTTGCCGGGGGGCTCGATGCCCGGGAGGACTCTTAATGTTGGCGCGTGATGGGCGTGATAGTGAAGACAGGTACGCAGGGGCAGCCGCTCGGTTGCTCGTTGCTCAACAGAAGGAACAACAGCAAGGCGACGATCTGCCGTTGGCCGAAGACCGGCAGCGCGACGCCGTGGTCGCCGCAATGGCCTTGGCCATTGCCGGCCGCGCTCGTCGCAAGCGCATCGTCATCGCAAGCGCGCTGACCTTTGCGGCCGCCGCTGGGGTGGCGTTGGCGGTGGGCCTGGCGTGGCGTCCGTCGACGGCGTTAGTCGTCGACCAAGTCAGCGGGCAAGGCAATGTGCTCGTCCACCTGGCCGCGACGCAGTCGCTGGCAGATAGTCAAAAGCTCCAGCCAGGTGACAGCATTCGCTCGGGCGATGACGGCACGGCCAGCTTCGGCTTTGCCAACGGCACGCGGCTGGCGCTCACGCCCGCCTCGGACTTGCGCATCGACGAGGTCGGATCGACGCGGCGGTTTTTCCTGTTCAGCGGCGGCGTCCGCGCGCGGGTCAGCAAGCTGAGTCGTGGCGAGCGGTTCGTGGTCGATACGCCGGACAGCGAGGTGGAAGTTCGAGGGACGGTCTTCGCCGTCGGAATCAATCCTCCTTCGGCGGCGTGTGCGGCTGCTGCCACCAGCAAGGTAGAGGTGTCGGAAGGTACCGTCTGGGTGCGTTCTGGCGATCAGCAGGTGGTTCTGCATGCCGGCGAAAGCTGGAGTACGCCGTGTCCGCAGCAGCAAGTTTCGGGCGAGCTTCCCGCGGCGCCCGCGGAGCATGCGTCTGCGGAGGCGCATGGTCCGGCAGCCCCTTCGATGCGCTCTTTGGGCCGTAGGTCTGCTCCCAGTCGGCCGGTGGCGGTCACGCCTTCCATCGAACACATCGCACCCAGGCCCGATTGGGCTGCGCCTTCCATCGAGAACATTGCACCCAAGCCCGATTTCATCGCACCTCCGGCGGTTGCACGATCGCGCTTGGCAGAGCAAAACGATCTCTTCTCCGCGGCTATGGCGGCGGAGCGGCAGGGGCAGCACGCCGTCGCCCTGTACAAGCTCGACGAGCTCATCGTTCGCTTCCCGGACGGTCCTCTTACCGAAAGTGCCCGCGGCGAGCGCCAGCGCATTCGTTCCGTGTCTCACTAAACGCAATCGTCGCCGTCGAGGTTTCCATCAACGAACGCGTAGGCGAAGCCGAGCTAGGCTCGGCGGAGCCAGAGAGCGCGAATCAATAGACAATCGTCGGCGGGATCGTGCAGTCGGTGTTGCAGTACACTTGGGCGTCGGAGGCGGTTGATGGAGCAAGCTGCGTGTCGAGTTTTTGGCCATTCCGGTCGCCGAGGTCGCACTCTTCGCCGCGAACCGTGTCGACCTTGCCGTCGCCGCAGAAGCTCGGCTTCGTGCAGCCGAGCGTGCAACCGTTGGGGCCACCGTCGGTGCCGTTGGCCTTACCGCTGTCGCATTCTTCGTTGCCGTTGACGATGCCGTCGCCGCAGTATCCGCCCCAGGTGCACTTCGTCGTGCAGCCGCCGTAGGCCGTGTCGCTGTTGGGATCGGTGCAGCTCGCCGGCTTGCTGGCAGCATCCTTGCCGCAATCGCATTCTTCGTCGGCGACCGCCACGCCATCGCCGCAGGTCGGAACGCAGCTCGTGGGCGAGGCGTTGAAGCCGCTCAATGTCAGCTTGTACGACGAGCCGTTGGTTTGCCGTTCCGCTTGGAAGACCGCGATCTCGTAGACCTTGCCACTTTGCAGCCCAAGACTGGCGGTCTGTTTCGTCGGCGTCGGCTTGGGGCTGACGGGATAGGTTGCCGTTACCGTCGTGTTGCCATTCCCGTCGGTGCCGATAACGACCTGGCCGTCTACCGGCGTGTGCACGCCGCCGAGATCCACGGCGAGCTTGCCGTTGATGAAGACCCACACGTCATCGTCGCCGACGAAGTCGAGCGTGTAAGACTTGGTCTTGTCGTACGGGAACCAGTAGCGTACTTCGCTGGTGAAGCTGAAGTTGTGCAAGCGCTTGTTGCCGTTGGCATCGACGTCGAAGGGCCAGGAAGCCGAGGCGTCGTAGTACGGTGGAATCGTTGCTGCCGTGAGCTCCGACGCGGGTGTGAAGGTGTCGCCATCGACCGGGAAGAAAAGTGGATTGCCATCGGCCTTACCGACGACGTAGAGAGCCTTGTAGGTACCGCTGGCGTCCGCTTGGCAGCTGCCCGGTAGCATCGTGTAGCCCTGGGCCTCCATCTTCTGGCAGTCGGTCTGGCCGCCATTGCCACCGTCGAGGCCGGCTTGGTACTTGAAGGTGCATGGAATGGGCTTTCCGCTCGCGTCCAGCAGGGCATCGGCGACCGTGCCACACCAGTTGGCGGGGGCGGTGGTGTTCCACTGCTCGCCGTTGGCTCCGTACCGATTGACGTAATTGCCCTTGCCGTCGTTCCACAGGGTCATCTTGGTCGCAGTCGAGTGGTTGGTGCCGGATGTGTCTATGTACCACGTCGAAAATGAGGTCGTGCTCAGGATATGTGCATTGCCGAGGCCTGTGTAGACCGGCTTGCCATTGGCGTCTAGAGTGTCTTTCACGATGCCCGGAAGCGGGTTGTAGGATCCGCTGACTCCGTTTTCGAAATCGTTGCCCGGGGACGGAACGTCCTTGCTGAATTTGAAGTCCCGGTAGACCACCGGCACTTTCATGGTGTCGCCGATGGGCGGCTGGCTGCATGTCCAGCCCGGTTCCTTCTTGCAGTCCTTCGAGCAGCCATCGCCGCTGACAGCGTTGCCGTCGTCGCATTCCTCGCCGAGCACGATGCCGTCACCACACTGGGATGTGCATCCGCTGCCGGCGGTGCACTTGGGCTCGATTTGGCAATCTTCGGAGCAGCCATCGAAGGGCATCGTGTTGCCGTCGTCGCAGGTTTCGGCGCCTTCCTGTTTCTTGTCGCCACAGGTCGTCTTCGAGCACTTGGTGGGCGTGCCGGTGCATTGCCAGCCTACTTCGATGTGGCACGTCGCCGAGCAGCCGTCGCCGCTTGCAGTATTGCCATCGTCGCAGCCCTCGCTGCCAGATTGGATGCCGTCACCGCACTTCGGCGTGCACGGCTTGCCCGGCACGCGGCACTGGTAGCCTTTCTCGATCGTCTTGCAGTCGCCGGAGCAGCCATCGCCGCTGTTCGTATTGCCGTCGTCGCAGACTTCGTCCGACGTCAAAATGCCGTTGCCACATTTGGCGAGGTTCTGGCAGGGCTCGCCTTCCGTAGGGCAGTACCAGTTGGCTTCCACTTGGCAAATGCGGCTGCAGCCGTCGCCGCTGATCGTATTGCCGTCGTCGCATCCTTCGTTGCGTTCGATGATGCCGTCGCCACAGCTTCCTCCGGAGGGACGATCGACGCCGGCGTCGGGCACCGTAGGCAGAGGAAGCGTGAAGCCTCCGCTCGAGCCGCCGCCGTTACCGCTGCCTGCGCCCGTGCCACCAGGTCCGTGGGATCCTCCCTGACCGTTGTCTATGATCGAGGCGTTGCTGCATGAAAAGACCGCCATGGCTGCTACGCCGATGGCGAAGCCGCGATTGAACGCTGACGTGAGCAGACTTCTGCCTGACCGGAGGGACATCGTTGCTGCTTTCATGTCGACCTACCTCACCGTGCGAAGACGGAGCTCGGGCGAAAACATTCGGAGAGTGAGCCAGAGACTATAGCAATTTTCGGCAAAGGTGTTGGCTGCAGCGTGCACTTTCAGTGCGGGCGACGCCGGTGGTTGGGTGAGCAAGACCATGCCGGGTGCGCTATGGTCGAGGCGTGGTGACCATCGGCGTGATTTCCGATACCCATGGGCTCTTGCGGCCCGAGGCGCGGTCGGCCTTGGCGTCCGTCGACCGCATCATTCACGGCGGCGACATCGACGATTCGCAGACGTTGCAATGGCTGTCCTGTTTGGGCTCGGTTACCGCGGTGAAGGGAAACTGCGACCGGGGAAGCTGGGCCAGGACGCTGCCCATCGACACGGTTATTACCGTCGAGGGGCTCGGCATCTACGTCATTCATGATCTGGCCGCCATCACGATCGAGCCCAAAGCCGCCGGCATCGCCGTCGTCGTATCGGGACATTCCCACCGCCCGCACGAGGAATGGCGGGATGGCGTGCTCTACTTCAATCCCGGCAGCGCTGGCCCGCGGCGCTTCAACCTGCCGATTTCGATGGGCAAGTTGCACGTCGGGCCGAGCGGTGTCTCGAGCGAAATCATCACGCTCGGCTAACAAATGGTAAGGGGCTCGCCGGCTTTCGCGTCAACTTGCCAATCGATGCTACATTGGCCGCGCCCATGCCATCCGGCCTGCCGTCCCAAGAGCGCTCCATTCGACTGCAAACCCAGCAGGAAAAGCAGGCGCGCGTGTACGAAGAAGAGGTCTATCCGCTCTATGGACAAAAGCTCGCTGACTTGGTGGCAGCGAACCTGACGCTGGCCAGCGACGCCCACGTGCTGCAGATTGGCTGCGGCCTCGGGACGACCACCAGGGAGATCCTCGAAAAAGCCGGTTCCCAGGTCCGACTCACTGCCGCGGAAAGCTCGCCGGTACTCATCGAGCGCGCTCGCGGCAACGTAGCCCCCGATTATCTCGGCCGTCGGGTCTTCTTTCGCGAGCTCGACCTCGAAAGCAAGCTGCCGTTCGCCGACAGCGCCTTCGATCACGTCCTGGCCAATGTCGGGTTGGCGGACGTGGCGTCGCCAAGCGGTTTGCTTTTCGAGCTGGCGCGCGTAGTAAAGCCGGGCGGCGAGGTTCGTTTGGCCACGCCGCTCACCGGAACGTGGCGCGAATTTCTCGACGTATTTTCGGACGTGCTCGTGCGTCTGCGCCGGGAGGAATCAGCGACCGCTCTGTCGGTCTACGCCAAGGCGTTTCCCGAACCTGAAGCATTGGCTCACCAGATGGAGCGCGCCGGGCTCAAAGGCGTTACCGTGGAGACGACGCATTGGGAGCTGGTGTTCCGTACCGGCCGCGAGTTTTTCTACGCGCCGGTCATCGAGCTTGGGCCGCTTCCTCGCTGGAAGGCCATCGCCGGCAAGGGCCCCGAGATGCAGGACATCTTCGTCGCCGTGAAAGAGGCCATCGATACCTATTACGGAGCCGCTGGTTTCGGGGTCAGCGTCGTAGCCGGCGTCTTCTCGGGACGCAAGCCGCTGTAGGTTGCAGCGTGCTCAAGCGTTGCGTCCATGCTGTCGATGGCAAGAGTCCATCACTGCTGGCGGAGCTCTCATGGCACTCTTTTCCTGGACCCCCAAAATGTCGGTCGGCATCGCAACGATCGACAAAGAACATCAAGGCCTTTTC
>Ga0265313_10002024_pt1 | contig 18190 bp, 13 predicted proteins | sample 4123metaG_FD_203122 | JGI IMG/M metagenome (GOLD analysis project Ga0265313, IMG submission 203122) | Rhizosphere microbial communities from Carex aquatilis grown in University of Washington, Seatle, WA, United States - 4-1-23 metaG | ecosystem: Host-associated > Plants > Roots > Rhizosphere >...
CGGTCGACCGCGAAGCCTTTTCCGCTGCCATCACCACCCGCGTTCTCGGGCATCCTCGTATCGCGCTCGAGCGGCGCGTCGTGGAGACCCTGCCCGAGGCTTCGCCCGAGTCGCCCGTCGTTCTCGCGACCGGGCCGCTGACGGGCGACGCCCTCGCCGCGGACCTCGCCCGTACCGTCGGGCGGGAGCATCTCGCCTACTACGACGCCATTTCCCCGATCGTCGCGGCCGACTCGATTGATTGGGGCCGGGTCTTCAAGCAATCGCGCTACGACAAGGGCACCGGCCCCGGAGACGACGGGGCGTACGTCAACTGTCCCTTCGACGAGCCCGGCTATCGCGCGTTCGTCGCCGAGGTGTGCGCGGCCAAGAAGAGCGAGCCTCGGGCGTTCGAGGACGTGCGCTACTTCGAAGGCTGCCTGCCGATTGACGTCATGGCGGCTCGCGGCGAGATGACACTGGCGTTCGGGCCGATGAAGCCCGTGGGGCTGGTCGACCCGAGGACCGGGCAGCGCCCGTTCGCGGTCGTGCAGCTCCGGCAGGAGGACGGCGCGGCCACGGCCTACAATCTCGTCGGCTTTCAGACGCGTATGACGTGGCCGGAGCAATCGCGCGTCCTTCGTACGATTCCCGGGCTCGAAGGCGCGGAGTTCATGCGGTTCGGCAGTGTGCACCGAAACACGTTCGTCGACGCGCCGCGGGTCCTCGACGACCGGATGCAGCTTCGGGCGCGCCCGGGAGTCTTTCTCGCTGGGCAGATCGCGGGGGTCGAGGGTTACGTCGAGAGCTGCGCCTGCGGATACGTTTGCGCGGTCATGCTCGCGCAATCGCTCGCCGGACACCCGGTTGCGCCGCCCCCCTCGACCTCTGCGCTCGGCGGCGTGCTCACGCACTTAGGACAGCGAGACGGGAGTGGGGAGCGCGCCTACCAGCCGTCGAACGTGACCTGGGCGTGGCTGCCGCCTCTCACCGACCGCCGGATGCCGAAACGCGACCGCTACGACGCGATGGCCCGCCGCGCCCTCGACGACTTGACCCGATGGATGACCGAAGCACCCATGGCAGGGACGACCGCCTCTCGCGCGGCGTGAACGGCGAGGGCTGGTCGGCCATCCTTGTCCGCAGGCGCAGAGGACTCTAGGAGACGTATCTCGTGTTCTTCTTTCTCTCGAAGACGCTCGACGCGCTTCTCAGCCCGCTGACCTGGTCGGTCGTTCTCTTCGCGGTCGGGCTGCTCTGGCCCGGGGCGAGGGTCGGTCGTGGCCTTTGGACGCTGGCGGGCCTCGCGGTGCTGCTCCTCTTTTCGTTCGAGCCGCTGGCAAATGGCCTCGAAGGATCCCTCGAGCGGTCGGCCACCCGGACCTATCGTCCCGACGTCCGGTACGACGCGATCATCCTTCTCGGCGGCCTCGTCGATCGCTCCGCGGCCTCCGACCAGCCCGGCTACAACGACAGCGTCGAGCGGCTCATCGTCACGTACGATCTCTTGAAGGCGGGCCACGCGCGCTCGGTGATCGTCTCCGGGGGCGTCCTCGATCCGGCGGTGCCAACCCTCGTCGAAGCCGATGTGCTCGCCCGCCAGCTCGCCGACTGGGGCATCGCGCCCGAGCGCATTGCCGTCGAACCGAAGTCCCGCAACACCCACGAAAACGCGGTCGAGTCGCAGCGCATTGTCCAGGCCCGCGGCTGGACGCGGCTGCTCCTCGTGACCAGCGCGTTCCACATGCCCCGCGCGGAGGGATGTTTTCGGGCCGTAGGCCTATCGGTCGACACACTGCCGGTGGACTACCGCGCGTACGATCCCGCTCGTTTCTCGGGAAGTTGGTTGCCCCGTGCCGCCTATCTCGAGCGAAGCACGATGGCGCTCCGGGAGTGGTTCGGCCACGCGATCTACCGGGTTCAGGGCTACGCGCGCTGAATCTGTGCCCTCGACCGCGCTTTCCGTCACGATGAGGGTCTGACGGGTCGACGGACGACGTCATGTCGAAACATTTCGGGAACGGCCAATCCGATGCAATGTACGCGTGGCCCCGGCGAGGTCGACGTCGCGTAGGGCCGGGAACCGGAGGATCATGGGCAATCTACGCAAAGGGAACGGCAAGCACGCGCTCAGCGGCGACCACACTCCCGTGAGCGCCAAGCTCAAACGCGAGGCCTATGAAGAGAAGTTGGCGGAGCTCCACTTCGAGCTCGTCAAGATGCAGTACTGGATCAAAGAAACCGGCAAGAGGCTGGTGCTTCTCTTCGAGGGTCGGGATGCTGCGGGCAAGGGCGGCGCCATCAAATGCATCTCCGCGCCCCTCAATCCTCGCGGCTGCCGAACCGTCGCTCTCGGCACTCCGTCCGATCGCGAAAAGACGCAGTGGTATTTCCAGCGCTACGTGGCCCACCTACCGGCGGCCGGTGAAATCGTCCTTTTCGATCGGAGTTGGTACAACCGCGCCGGGGTGGAGCACGTCATGGGGTTTTGCAGCGACGAAGAGTACGCAGAGTTTCTTCGGTCGTGCCCAGAGTTCGAGCGCATGCTGGTCCGCTCCGGCATCATCTTGCTGAAGTATTGGTTCTCCGTGAGTGACGGCGAACAGGAGAAGCGATTCAAGGAGCGGGCCGGAGACCCGGCGCGGCGGTGGAAGCTCAGTCCGATGGATCTCCAGTCGGTGTCCAAATGGGTGGAATACTCGAAGGCCAAAGACAAGATGTTCCACCACACCGACATCAAGCATGCCCATTGGTGGACCGTCGAAGGCGACAACAAGCGACGGGCTCGGTTGAATTGCATCGCCCACATTCTCGGCTCCGTCCCCTACAAGGACGTGATCCCCCCGCCTCTCGAGCTACCCGCGCGCGGCGAGCCCGACGCGAAATACGTGCGTCCTCCCCGGTCGAAGCAACATTACGTCCCTGATCTGAACGTGTAGCCCGAGCGGCGGCCACCCGGCGGGCCTCAAGCCTCCGTCGGAGAGACCCGCGCCGCGAGCATCGGGCGATAAACGCCGCGATACCCCCACGCGAGGAAAACCTCCAGCGCGAGCACCACGAGCGGCAGGACGATTCCAGCCGGCGCCAAGAACGCGTGGAACATCACGATATTCACGACGATCGGCGCGAGAAAGGCGAGTGCCAGCGGCACGAAGCGATTGGCGAGGAGGAGCACGCCGCAAGAAACCTCGACGACCTTTACCAGGATGAAGAGGTAACCCGTCGCGAACATGGCACCGGCGAACGCTCCGGCCGCTTCCGGCATCGGCGGCTGCGGAATGAAATGGAAGAAGAAGTTCAGGCCAAAGACGAAGAAAATGAGCCCGAGGAGAATGCGCGCGCCGAGAACGAGCTTGGACTGCATGGATTGCTTCCTTTCGGTTGTCCATACGATGTTGCTTCCGAAAGAGAAGTTGCGCCCGATTCGGAGGCTTCCATTTCGTCGGCCAGCACGCATACTTCTCGGGTGGTCCACGAGAAGGCCAGTTGCGCGCGGTTCGAAGCCGCGATGGACGTCCTCGGAAAGCCTTGGACGGGACTGGTCTTCGCCGCGCTGGAAGGGGGACCGCTCCGATTCGGAGCACTGCGAGACGCCATAGGCGAAATCGGCGATCGCATGCTCTCGCTTCGATTGCGCGAGCTCGAACAGCGCGGGCTCGTCCTGCGTCGTGTGGTGGACGGCCCGCCCGTGCGGGTCGAATACGAGCTCACGGCTGCCGGCCGGGGGTTTCGCGAAGTGGCCGATGCGATGCGAAAGTGGGGCAGGATCGTCCTGCGCGCGCAAGAGGAAGCGAAGAACGAGGGAAGACCGGCGGAGCGACCGCAAAAGCGGGCGTGAGCTCGGCCGCGCCGTTGGGCGGAAGTCTCGCCGTCGTGCACCTCCGAAGACAAGCGCGTCCGAGTCAACGCCCCCGACTCTTGCCCTGTCCTGGATGTCCGCGCCGAAGGAGCAGAGCGCCCGGCTTGATCTCGGGCATCTCCCAGAGGGCAAGGAGCGAGGGGCCCCCGCGCTCGCCGGCGCCGGCGAATGCGTCTCGACGAACCGGGCCGAAGCGCTCGAAGTCGAGCTCACCGTCGAGCGGGTCCCACGTGAAGCGCACGGGATAATGTATGACAATAGTCCTCCGCGGGCGCAAACGCGGAAGGTCGAGCTCTTCGTGCCGCACGGAGGAGGCCCCTGGCCCTTCCTCGACCTATTGCTCCGCGTAAACGTGCCCGTGCCCGTGCCCGTACACGAGTCGAGGCCATAAAGTTGGCCATGCGATCGGGGGCCTGCACTCGGAAATCGAGCGCAAGGTGGTAGACGTCGAGCCGCTCGTGATCGAGATCGATGCATCCCTATCGGCACCTCGTCGCACGAGGTTTCGTGTACGGGCACGGGCACGGGCACGCTTACGGGGAAGCGAGAGCACCCACCGCACCTGGACTGAACCGGCGTTTGCCAACGAATCCATCCGTCTCCGCCGTTTTCCGTGGAACGCTGGGTCCGCCTGTGGCATCGAAGCGGGCGCCATGAACCAAGCCACCGCCTGTCTCCTATCCATCTTCGTATTGGCTGCCGCCTGCGGCGGCGAGCCTCCGCCCCCTGCCGCGGCACCTGCCAGCCCCCCGCCGGCGGCCAGCGAAGCGCCCGCCGCGAGCGCTGCGCCCGCCCCGAGTGCGGCTCCGGCCGCGAGCGCTGCGCCCGCCCCGAGCGCGGCTCCGGCCGCGAGCGCCGCGCCCGCCGCGAGCGCGTCGGGCCCGGAGGCCCCCGCTCCCGGACAGTGGGACACATGGAACAAGGATCAGAAGATCGCGTACATGAAAAACGCGGTGATGCCGAAAATGGGCGCCATGTTCCACGACTTCGACTCGAAGAAGTACGCGGATACGAAGTGCGGTCTCTGCCACGGTCCGGGCGCAAAGGAAGGCAAATTCAAGATGCCGAATCCGGGGCTTCCGAAACTGGCCGCGACCCCCGAGGCGTTCAAGAAGTTGCAGGAGACCCGCCCTCAGGTCTTCGAGTTCATGGCCAAGCAGGTCGAGCCGACGATGGCCGCGCTCGTCGGCGAACAGCCCTTCGACATGAAGACCCAAAAGGGTTTCGGCTGCTTCGACTGTCATACGAAGAAATAGTCCGACGAGGCCGGTCCGGGCGGCGGCTGCTCCGCCCGGCGTCGCGATGAGGACGACGCGGCGCGCACGCCGGCACGCCACGGCACCCACGTCCGGCGGCCGGCGAGTCACGCCGGGCGCTTCCGGGCCGGCAGCGCGCGAAGACGCGACGCATCGGCCGAAGCATCGGTCGAAGAAAGAGCGGAAGCGCGAGCGCGCCCCGTGGCACGCAGGTCGAAGCTTGCGGCGGTGAGACGGCGCGCAGCTTGCCATCTCCGTCCCCTGCCCGCTCCATGACGCCGCCGCGCGACGCGACCCAGTCCACCCGCGACCAAACCTGCGCGCTCGCAACGCCCGACGCGCTTCCCGTTCTGCCGCTCCGCGAAACGGTCGTCTTTCCCCTGACGATCGCGCCCGTATCGATCGACCCCGACCGATCGCGCAAGCTTCTGGACGACGCGACACGCGGTGATCGGTTGGTCGCGCTCGTGGCGATTCGCGGGAGCGACTCCCGCCTGCCGCGGCCCCAGGATCTCTACGCTTTCGCCACGGCGGCGATCGTGCACCAGGCGTTACGCGGACCCGACAACGCGCTTCGCGTCGCCGTTCAGGGGCTGCAGCGGGTCCGCATCGTCGGATGGGTTCAGACCGAGCCGTATCTCATCGCGCGGGTTCAGTGGCTTTCGGACGCGGTCGAGCAAAGTGTGGAGCTCGACGCCCTGGTGCTCTCGGCGCGAAGGGCGTTCTTGCGATTCGTTTCGCTGGTGGCCGAGCCGTCGAGCGATCTCGCATCGACCGTCGACCGTGTCACCGATCCGCGCCAGCTCGTTTATCTCCTTGCGTCGACCGCCCCCATGTCGACGGAGGCGCGACAGCAGATTCTCGAGCAGCCGTGCGTACTGGCCAAGTTGCGGCGGCTCATCGAGCACCTCCAGCACGAGGTCGCGGTGCGCGAACTCATGCAACGGATCGCCAGCGAAACGACCGGCGACGGCCTTTCGAGTCCGCCGCCGGCGCCCGTTCGACGTCGACCTACCGAGCCGCGGCTCGAACTGACGGAGCCGGAGTCGGAGGCGAACGAGGCGCGCGGGCTGCGTGGCGCGATCGGCCGGCTGCCGATCGTGGGGGAGGCGCGGAAGGAGATCGAACGCGAGCTCGATCGTCTGGAACGCACGCCTGCCGCGTCGCCGGAGCATGGGCTCATCCGGACGTACCTGGACTGGGTGCTCAAGATGCCCTGGGGGAAGGTCGCCGGACGGCCGATCGACGTGCTGCACGCGCGCGCGGTGCTCGACGCGGACCACCACGAGCTCAACCGGGTGAAGGACCGCATCATCGAATACCTCGCCGTCAAACGCTTGCGGGCGGAGCGCGGACTGGACGCAGCCGCGGGCGGCGCGGCGCGCGAGCCCATCCTGTGCCTCGTCGGGCCGCCGGGGGTCGGCAAGACGTCGCTGGGTCAGTCGATCGCCAAGGCGCTGGGTCGCAAATTCGTGCGATTGGCGCTGGGCGGAATCCACGACGAAGCCGAGATTCGAGGGCACAGGCGGACGTACATCGGCGCGATGCCAGGACGCATTTTGCAGGGGCTGTCACGCTGCGAAGCGGCCGACGCCGTCTTCATGCTCGACGAAGTCGACAAGCTGGCCGTCGGGTTTCACGGCGATCCGTCGGCGGCGCTGCTCGAGGTGCTCGACCCCGCCCAGAACCACGCGTTCGTCGACAGCTACCTGGGCGTCCCGTTCGACCTTTCGGGCGTCCTTCTTCTCTGCACGGCCAACACGGTGGACACCATCCCGGTGCCGCTTCTCGACCGCATGGAGCTCTTGGCCGTGGCCGGGTATACGGACCGCGAGAAGCTTTCGATCGCGCAGCGTCATCTCATCCCCAAAGCGATCTCGGCGCACGGACTGCGCCCCGAAGAGGTGTCGTTCGACGACGCGGCGGTAAGGCAGATCGTCCGCGGGTATACGCGCGAGGCGGGCGTGCGCAATCTGGGTCGCGAGCTCGCCGGCGTTCTCCGCAAAGTGGCCCGCGCGGTGGGTGAAGGCGGGCGCGCGCCAGTGCGGGTCCGGGCCGAGACCGTCCGTGACTACCTGGGAACGCCCCACCACTACGACGAAGTTGCGGAGCGAATCGATCGGCCCGGCGTGGCGACGGGGCTCGCTTGGATGCAAGGCGGAGGGGACATCCTTTTCGTCGAGGCGTCCATCGTCGAGGGGGCCGAGGACCGGCTCGTCCTCACGGGAATGATGGGCAACGTCATGCGCGAGAGCGCGCAAGCCGCACTGTCGTATTTGCGCTCGAACTCGGAGAGACTGGGCCTTTTGCCCCATGCGCTCGACCGAAAGACCGTCCACGTGCACGTACCGGCCGGATCGATCCCGAAAGACGGCCCGAGCGCGGGGGTGACGATTGCCACAGCGATCGCCTCGCACGCGCTGGGACGTGTGGCACGGGGCGACGTCGCCATGACCGGCGAAATTACTCTTCGCGGGCGCGTCCTTGCGGTCGGCGGCATTCAAGAAAAGGTACTGGCCGCGCACCGCGCCGGGCTGCGGTTCGTCATTCTGCCGCGCCGAAGCGAGCCTCAACTGGAAGACGTACCGGACGACGTGAAAGAGGCGCTGCGCTTTGTCTTCGTGGACTCGGTCGACGAGGTCCTGGCGGCAGCGCTCGGCCTTGACGTGGAGCGTTAGAAACGCGCTTTTCGTGGAAGGAGGGGCCGGCGGGAACTTTTCTCGTTCTCATCTTCCGATCTTCCTGTGAATCTCTTTCCGGTGACCCCGGTGCCCGACCTCCTGTGCGCCGAGCCAGCCGTGCGGGTGGATCTCGCGGCCTTGCGCCAGTCTCTGGTCTTCGCGTTCGCCACCGGCGGGGCGACGGAGGCGTTCGACGATGCCATCAACAAGGCATCGCTCCCTCCTTCCCTTTGGGGACGGGCAAACTTCGCCCGCGACGTCTACCTCGACGAGCTCCTCGAGCATTCGCTCGCGGTCCGCATCGCCGGCACCGCATACCGGACCTGCTCGCGTTATCTCGCACGCGTCATCGGCCAGCCACCGGCCGACCTGCGGGACGTCGAGGTACGCCGGGAAGTGCTGTCCGAGCTCGCGTCGCGACCGGACATGCGTCAATCGCTGGAAGCTGCGTACGTATCCATCGTCCGGCTGCGGACTCTCTTGTGCACGGCGCGTCAGCCCGCCCCTCGCGTCCGGCGCGTCGAGATTCTCCGAGCCGCTCGGGAGACGTTCGAAGCGATCGCCGGATCGTTCGCGGGCGCCCGTTCGGCGCTGGGTCGCCTGCGCGCGTTCGGTGAGTCGGTCGTGGCCTCCGCGGGTCACCGGCGCGTTGTGGCGCTCTTGGACCATGACGAGCACCTTGCATCGCTCGACCTTCGCGTGCGCGTCGGCGCCGATGGCGAAGTGCGCGCCATGGAGATCGTCGCCGTTCGCGAAAACCGCGCCAATCCGTTCTACGTCTCGGCGCTGCGACGACTCTTTTTTCGGTTCGTACTGCTCGTCCGCGGGTACCGAACGACCGCGGGCGAGGTTGCGGAGCGCCTGCTCTCCGAGACGTTCGCCGGGATCGAGGACGACGTGGCGCTCCTTTTCCAGCTCCTCGGCGATATCGAGCCCTATCTCGCGAGCCTGAACTTCCGGGATCGCGCCCTTGCCAAAGGGCTGGCCGTCAGCTTGCCCGAGCTCGCGGATGGCGGCGACCTCCGGCTCGACGGACTGTTCAACCCGCTGCTCCTCGACGCGGGCATCGCGCCCGTCCCGTGCAACTTGCGCGCACCACACGGTGCGCTCGTCGTCGTCACCGGACCAAACTCGGGCGGCAAGACCCGGCTCCTGCAGGCAATCGCCGTCGCGCAGCTCTTCGCGGAGGCGGGTCTGTTCGCGCCCGTGAAGTCCGGGCGCCTTCCGCGCGCGTCGGGTCTCTTTGCGTCTCTCTTCGAAGAGGCCCGAGCCGATCAACCGGAGGGCCATCTGGGGATGGAGCTCCTTCGCATTCGGCGGATTTTCGACGAGGTCCAGGTCGGCGCGCTGGTCGTGATCGACGAGCTTTGTTCGGGAACGAACCCGTCGGAAGGGGAAGAGATCGCCCGCCTGGTTCTTTCGCTCCTACCGGAGCTCGGCGTCCAAGCCTTCGTCACGACGCACCTCTTGCAGTTCGCGGGGAGACTCGCCGAAGAGCGCTCGATTCCCGCGCTCGACTTTCTCCAGGTCGAGCTGGATGCCTACGAGCGTCCGACCTATCGCTTCGTGCCGGGCGTGGCACGCACCTCGCTCGCCCACAAGACGGCGGCGCGACTGGGCGTCACCCGGGAAGAGCTGCTCGAGCGAATCGCGAGCAAACGGCGAGCGGACGCGAAGGTCTAGACCTCGTCGAGCGTGCGATGCCCGTGTTCGCGGACCACAATCCGTCCCCCTTCATCGATCTCGAGCACCCGACCCCCCGGCCGGAAATCGCTGTACCGAATCCACCGGGGAACGACGCGCACGTACGTGATGTCCTTCCAGGCCTGGCGCTCGACTCCGTCCGGGTAGACGCCGAAATAAGCGGATTTCAGGCGCTCCAGCTCCTCGCCTCCCGGCTCGTCGGCGATTCCCTCGAGCTGCACGGTTTGCTCGTCGTCCCACCCGACGACGATGGTCACCCGCGGATCGCGCCGGAGGTTGGCCACTTTGCGCGAGGTTTTGACCGTGTCGAATACGATCTCGAATTTGTCCGTTGCGGCAAAGCCGACGACTGCGGCTTGCGGGGCGCCGGATGCCGATACCGACCCCTGCACGCACACGCGGTGGCGACGGACGAAATCGAGGATGTCGGTCCGCGTGACGACCGGAGCATGCCCGGCGGCGCCCGGCGTCCGCAGGTCGGTGGCGCCGCGCGCATCGGCGGCGACCATCCCCGCGCCGACCGTCGTGTTGCTGATGGCGTCGATGAGGATGAACGAGCCCGTTTCGCGGTTGCTCGCGTAAGGGTCCAGAAAGAGCGCGCGATGCGCGGTGAGGGTCACTCGGCCGATGTCGTTGAGCCCGAGCGACCGCGCCGGAACGTCCTCGAGCGTGTCCATGTCCGTCCGCCAATGAATGCGGTCGACGTCGACACGGACGATCTGCGTGGTGTGTTTGAGCAAATACGTCTTTTGGGGATCGAGCGGAGAATCGTGCATCCAGACGAGCTGCGCGTCGAACGTCCGGGCTACCCGGGGAAGGTCGTCGGGGTGAACCAGCATGTCGCCCCGGCTCACGTCGATCTCGTCTTCCAGGCGCAGCGTCACCGACTGTGGCGCGAACGCTTCCGACCGCTCGCCGTCGAACGTATCGATCGCTTTGACGCGACTCGTCCGGCCGGAGGCGAGCGAAATCACCGGATCGCCCTTCTTCACGACACCGGACGCGATGCGCCCGGAAAACCCCCGATAATCGAGGTTCGGCCGGAGCACGTACTGGACGGGGTAGCGGAAATGCTCGAGGTTCCGCTCCTCGTGCACGGGCACCGACTCGAGAAACTCGAGGACGGTGGGACCCTCGTACCAGGGGATCTTCGCGCTCCGGTGAACACAGTTGTCCCCCACGAGGGCGCTCGTCGGAAAGAAGGTGACGTCGGAGAAAGAGAGCGCCCGCGTGAACTTCGAGAATTCCTCCCGTATTCGCGCGAAGACGGCCCGGTCGTATTCCACGAGATCCATCTTGTTGACGCAGACCGCCAGGTGGGGAATCCCCAGAAGCGAGGCGATGTACGCGTGGCGTCGGCTCTGCTGTAGAACGCCGAGGCGCGCGTCGATGAGAATCAGGGCGACGTTCGCCGTCGAGGCGCCCGTCACCATGTTTCTCGTGTATTGAATGTGACCGGGCGTGTCGGCAATGATGAATTTGCGCCGAGGGGTGCTGAAGTAGCGGTAGGCGACGTCGATGGTGATTCCCTGCTCGCGCTCGGCCGCCAGACCGTCGGTCAGGAGCGAGAGGTCCACCTCGGTGCCGGCCATCTGGGTGGCCTTGCGCACGGCCGCGAGCTGGTCTTCGTAGACCGAGCCCGTGTCGTAGAGAAGGCGCCCGATGAGGGTCGATTTGCCGTCGTCGACCGAGCCGACCGCGACGAACCGCAGCAGTTCCTTGTCTTGATACCGGCGCAGGTATGCATCGATGTCCGACGAGACGAGCTCTCTCTCCGCAATCATCAGAAGTACCCTTCGCGCTTTTTCTTCTCCATCGAAGCGTCTTCGTCGTGATCGATGAGCCGCCCTTGCCGCTCGGAGACGGCGGTCAGAAGCATTTCCTGGATGACCTCGGGCACGGTCTTCGCGCTCGACTCGATGGCACCGGATAGCGGATAGCACCCGAGCGTGCGGAACCGGACGACGCGCTCGGTGACTTTCTCGCCCGGTTCCAGCGGCATCCGGTCGTCGTCGACCATGATGAGCGAGCCGCCTCGGGCGACGACCGGTCGCGGTTTCGCGAAGTAGAGCGGAACGATCGGGATGTTTTCGGTCCAGAGATAGAGCCAAACGTCGAGCTCCGTCCAATTCGACAGCGGAAAGACCCGGACGCTCTCTTTCAGGTTGATTCGACCGTTGTAGAGCGACCAGAGTTCGGGGCGTTGGTTCTTCGGATCCCACTGGTGAAATCGATCGCGGAACGAATAGACGCGCTCTTTGGCGCGCGAGCGCTCTTCGTCTCGACGGGCTCCTCCGAACGCGCAGTCGAACTCGTACTTCGTGAGCGCCTGCTTGAGCGCCTCGGTCTTCATCACCGTCGTGTACTTGTTGCTTCCGTGGTCGAACGGATTGATGTTCTGGGCGACGCCTTCGGGGTTCGTGTAGACGATGAGTTTGACGCCGAGTTCCCTCGCGATTCGATCGCGATGCGCGATCATCTCGCGAAACTTCCACGTCGTGTCGATGTGCAAGAGGGGAAACGGAAGTGGCGCCGGCGCGAATGCCTTCTCAGCCAGGCGGAGCATCACCGAGCTGTCTTTCCCGATGGAATACATCATCACGGGGTTCTGGAACTCCGCGACGGCTTCTCGCAGAATGTGAATGCTCTCGGCCTCGAGCGCCCGGAGGTGGGAGAGCTTGTGCTTTTCGTTTTCCACGACGGTCCTTCTCTACCGTGTTCTTAGTACAGGTCCCCGTAAATAAGTGCCCATCCGCTGGCGATCCATCCCCGGCGGCTTCGTTGCTCGTCGGTTACATAGGTTCGCTATGCGCCCTCCTCGCGCCTTGCCGGCGGGGCGCCTCACCACCGGCTGGACACTCATTTGCGGGGCCCTGTACTTAGCCGAAAAGCGTCCGGCACGACGTAGGCGGGGCGAGGCCGAGCGCCCTCGCGTCCTCCGCGATCGTGTCGAGCGCGCCGGCCAGCGGGTCGGGCGTGAAGTCGATGAAGCGCCAAGCGTCTTCGACGAGGCGCTGCGGCAACCCCTTTCCGAGCAAGCGCGCGAGCTCTCGACGCGCGGCGTCGCGCGTCTCTGCCGGGGTCCGAAGGGCGCGGTCGACCTCGTCCGCCATCGCCACGGCGAGCGCCTGCGCGGCCGCGGGCCGACGGTGCATGAAGTCCCGGCGCGCGACGACGATCGCCGTCGGAAACATGCGGTTGGGCCAGAGGTCCCGCTCGTCGATCAGCCGTACGGCCTGGGCGTCGGTCACGGCGCGCGTGGCCCACGGCTCGGCGAGCCATGCTCCGTCGAGGGCCCCCCGCCGCATTTCGGTGAGGATCGTCATCGAGTCGAGCGCGGTCACGACCACGTCGCCTCCGCGCTCCGTGGATTCGTAGCCGCAGTTGGCCAGGTACTTGCGGAGCGAAATGTCCTGGGTGGTCCCGATCTGGGTGGTCGCGAGGGTTTTTCCCCGCAGATCGTGCGGACCGGCGATCCCCGACGCCTTGCCGACGACGAACGAGGCCCCGCCGGAGGCACAGCCGCAAAGCACGCGGAGCAGACGGGGGTGGCGCGCGTGCGTGTACACGATGGCCGCGGGACCTGAAACGCCGACGTCGATCGCGTCGCCGACGAGCGCTTCGAGCACCCGCGGGCCCGCGCGGAAGCTGAGGCCCTCGACCTGCATGCCGAGCGCCCGCTCGATTCGTCCCGAGGCGACCCCCGCGATCGCCGGCGCATGGGTCAGATTCGTCATGAACCCAAAGCGAACCGTGTTGTCGTTTCGGGGTCGGCATGCCGCCGCCAGGGTCGCGCCGCAAACCCCCGCGACCAGATCACGGCGCGTGAGTACGCTCATCCTAAGCATTCGTCACATCGTGTTGTGAACCGGCTGGTCCAGCCATTGGACCTCACCCCCAGGCCCCCTCTCCGCTTGCGGAGAGGGGGAGCAGCTCCGTTATCGCGAGTCCCGAAGACACCCCTCTCCGCTTGCGGAGAGGGGCCGGGGGTGAGGTTCTCTAGGGGCCACGAGACAAGGAGAGGGCGCCCTGGCGTGGGCCTTTTCTCGAAGGCCGAGCGCGATGTGACGAATGATGAGACGCTCATCACGCCGCGGGCGGGCCGCCCACACGCCCGAGAAGCGTCTCGAGCGATGCCTGGACGGGGCTCGTCAGGCGGACGGTGAAGAGTTCCTTTGCACTGCCGGTCCGGGTGAGCTCGAACGGCCCGGCGAAGAGCCGGCGGGCGAGCGCCTCGAGCTCGGGCCCCACGGCGGCGAACGTCGCGTCGTTGTTCGGCGCCGCGAGCCGATCGTTGATGCGGAAGATCATGTCGTTGGGCGTAAACCGCAGTTTCCCGGAAAACGCCGCGTCACGCTCCAAGAGAGAAGCTGCGTGCAGCGTCCGGCGCGCGAGATCGCCGAGCCGATCGGCGGGTGGGGCTCCGGCTCGCTTGCGGTTGTGAAGGAGGCCGAGCCGCCCCTCGCCCTGGTCCATGAAGTAGTCCGACCCGTGGCCGATGAGCACGACGCCCGGCCCCTCGGGCACGTGCGCGTAGTTGGCCACGTCGACCAGGAGCTCGGGCAGAACGTGCTCTTTGATCCAATGGTGAAAGACGGGTACGAAGGCGTCGAGTTCGACGGCTCGGGCCGAATTCGCGTCGACGAAGATTTTCAGCTGCAGTTTGTGCGCGTCCATTTCTTACCTCGGATACAGCTACGCGCTCGTCGAGACAGCGACCACGGAGCTTCGAACTGCGGCGCCGAGCCGCGCGTAGCACTGGTGCACGGCGTCGACGAAGAGCGTCGCCTCTTCGATGAGCTGGTGGGCCGCCTCGGCCGTCGTCGGCTTGCCGCGCTCGTCGTTCGCCCGAAAAAGGTAGTGCGCGAACTTGGGACCGGCGAACGGGTCGAAAAAGAGGCGCGTGTCGTAAAAGTGCTTGCGAAACTCCGCGACGATCTCGTCCGGCTCCGTACCGATGTTCGCGTTGCGTTCGCGGCCGAGCACGCGCGCCCCGCGCAGCATGGCGCTGAAGGCTCGCGCGGCGGCGCCGTCGGCGCTTCCTTCGTCGAGGAGAACCTGGGACTCGAAGATCTCGCGCTCGGCCGCGGCCAGCTCGACTTCGACGTACGGGACGACCTCTCCCGCGCACTCGCCCTCCGCCATGTCCGAGATCGTGTATTCGCGCGGATCGCCCCAGTCGCTGTAGTTGCTCGGGTCTTGCTCGTACGAGGGTAGCCGCTGCATCTCCTCGACGAGCGCGCGGATGGCCTTCTTTCCGATGCGGTTCGTGAAGTCCGCGAACGATTCGCCCTCCGTTCGTTCTTTGGCGAACCGCTCGGTCAGGCGCTTCACCACCTCGGGAACGCGCTTCGAGGGGACGGCGCCGATCGCCAGTCCGTAGGAGCCGGCGTTGTTCGTCCACTGACCGCCGACGACCAACTGGAAGTGCGGCACCCGACGCCCGCCGACCGTACGGCTGACGCCGAGGAAGCCCAGATCGGCGACGTGATGTTGCGCGCACGAGTTGAAGCAACCGCTGGCCTTGATGTGCAAGTGCTTGGCGTTCGGGTCCCGGTCGATGCCGGTCGCCCGAAGCTCCTTCGTGAGCTGCGCGGCAAGCGCTCGGGACGACGAGATACCGAGCTTGCACGTGTCGGTGCCCGGGCAGGCGGTGATGTCGCCGATGGTGCCGGCGCCGGGCTCGGCCAGGTGCACGCGCTTGAGTGCGGAGTAAACCTCGGGGAGGTCGGCCTCGCTGACCCACCGTATCAGCATGTTCTGGTCGGCGGTCGTCCGCATCGTATCGCCCGTGAATCGCCGCGCGATGTCGGCGAGCGCGCGACCCTGCTCCGACGTCAGATCGCCCAGAGGGAGCCTGATGATGGCCATGACGTAGCCCGGCTGGGACTGCGCCAAGACGTTCGTTTCGCGCCACCGGGCAAACTCTTCGGGCAACCCCCCGGGCAATCGCCCCGGCGGCCTTAGCGGCTTCTCGTCGGTGTTGTGCAGGTCGGCGAGAAATGCAGTCCAGCGTGGATCGGGGCGGAGCTTCGCGCGCTCTTCGAGCACGAGCCGCTTGGTCTCATCGATGCCGAGCTTCTTGACCACGAACTTGAATCGCGCGCGCGCGCGATTCTGGCGCTCGCCCAGGCGGGAGAAAACGCGGCTCATCGCCTGGGCGATCGGGAGGAGCTCTTCTTCGGGGAGGAACTCGTCGAAGACCTGGGCCGACTGCGGTACCGCGCCGAGTCCCCCGCCCACCACGAGCTCGAACCCTCGCTTCGTTTCACCGGCCACCTCGCGCGTGCGCGCGATCGCCCCGAGGTCGTGGAAATTCGTGAGTCCGCAGGCGTTCTCTTTGCAGCCCGAGAACGCCACTTTGAACTTTCGCCCGAAGTCCTGCGTGTCGTCGTGGCCGAGGAGGAAGAACGTCAGGGCGTGCGCGTAAGGAGTCACGTCGAACCGCTCGTCCTTGCACACGCCGGCGTAGGGACAGGAGGTGACGTTGCGCACCGTATTGCCGCACGCTTCGCGCGTGGTGATCCCGACGGCGGCCAGCCGCCTGTGCATGTCCGGTGTGTCTTCGATGTGCACGAAGTGAAGCTGGATGTCTTGCCGGGTCGTGACGTGGAGGATCCGATCCGAGTATTCCTCGGCGACTTCCGAAAGGACGTCGAGCTGGTCGGCCGTCACGCGCCCGTAAGGAATCTTGATCCGCTGCATTCCGGGCGCGTCCCAGAGCGTGTTCGGGCCCTTGGTCGCGTCTCCGGAGGGAAAGGCGAGCGTCTGCGTCTTGTCGCCGTCGTGGCGCTGCCCGTTGTCGTAACGCTGCCCGTAGGCCCCGCGGCGAAGGCGCGTCTCGGCGAAGAGCTTCTCTTCGATCTTGCCCTTTTTTCGCAGATCGATCTCGGTTTCGAAGACGTCGATCTCCCGGCTCCAGGCCGCCGGAAGTCGCTGGCCGAGGACTTCCTTCCACGTTTTGTTTGTGCTCATCGGATTCCCTGAATTGCCCGCGCTCTTGTTTCGGAATTTCGCGGCGCCGGGCTCTCTCGCCTGTCTCGTCTACTGGAACTTGCTGATCGCGCCAGGTCCCCGTTCGGGCACCGAGCCGACCCCGGGGGTCAAGACCCGCGCAACGTTTTCCTTGTCGCAAGGTGGACTTTCGCGATATCCGCCATACATTCGCAAACATGGAGGAAGGGTTGGCCACGCGCAAGTCGAAACGGCCCACCGGCGGCATCGGCGACGAGGTCGGCGCCGCGCAGCTCGGTCGGCGCGTGGCAGAAAATCTCCGGCAAAGGCGCAAGGCGCGGGGCCTGTCGCTCGACGATTTGGCGCGCGCGTCCGGCGTGAGCAGGGCAGCGCTGTCGCAGATCGAGACGTGCAAGAGCAACCCGACCGTGGGCGTGCTCTGGAAGATCGCCGTCGGCCTGGCCGTGCCGATATCCGAGTTGATTGGCGCGCCCCGTGCGGGCGCGATCGTCCTCCGGCGCCACGATTCGCAGCTGCTGCGGTCGGCCGACGGCAAGTTCGAGAGCCGCCCCCTGGCTCCCGCCGGCGCGTCGCCGCTCGTCGAGCTTTACGAGCTTCGCCTCTCGGCGAGGTCCACGCACACGTCCGAGCCTCACGCCGCCGGAACGCACGAACTCCTGGTCGTTCTCAGCGGCCAGCTTCGCATGCACGTCAACGAGGAGAAGTACGAGCTTGCGGCGGGCGACTCGATCGCCTTCGCGGCGGACCGCGCGCACGCCTACGAGAACCCCACCGGCTCCGAGGCACGCTACCACAACGTCATCGTGTACGAGCGCTAGAGCACCGAACGGTTTGACTCCCGTCGGCTTTGCCGCGATTTTCTTCGCATCGCTTCGTTGCTCCTCCTCGAATTACTCCAGTAGTTCTCGTCGTCGCGCCTCGCGCTGCTCGAAACTCGCAGCAAATCCTCGGTCCGCCAAACCGTTCGGTGCTCTAGCTCCCGGCTGGACTCCCATCCCAACCGTCGTTATAAAAGCCCCGTGTTCGCGACGGCGAAGGCATGGGTTGGGACGCGCGTGATGGCCGATCCCGCTTCCGCATTCCCGGTCCCCGGCCGGGCGGGGGGCGAGAGCATCTCGCTCGAGAACGTCTCGCTGCGGGTCGAGGCGCCGGAAGGGATGACCGAGATCCTGCGCGATGCGTCGCTCCGGGTCGGTGCGGGAGAGCTCGTCTGCTTGCTGGGGCCTTCCGGCAGCGGCAAGACGACCATCTTGAACCTGGTCGCGGGCCTCGCAAAGCCCACGTCCGGCGTCGTTCTCGAGGGCGACGCACCGGTCTCCGGTCCCGGTCCGGATCGGGCCGTCGTGTTCCAAGACGCGGCGCTCTTTCCGTGGCTCACGCTTCGCGCAAACGTCGAATTCCCTCTCAAGCTGCAGCGTCTCGAACGAGACGCGCGCGCCGCCCGGAGCGAAGAACTGCTCCGCATGGTTCATTTGTGGCGTTTCTGCGACCGATACCCGCATCAGCTTTCCGGCGGCATGCGGCAGCGCGGAGCCATGGCAAGGGCTCTGGCGACGGACCCCGCGGTGCTCTTGATGGACGAGCCGTTCGCCGCGCTCGACTCGCAAACGCGGGAAATTCTTCAAGGCGAAGTCGAGCGAATCTGGAGCGCGACGCACAAGACCATCATCTTCGTCACGCACAACGTTCGAGAGGCCGTACGCTTGGCGGACCGGGTCGTTCTCATGGGGACGCGG
>Ga0265313_10002025_pt1 | contig 18182 bp, 11 predicted proteins | sample 4123metaG_FD_203122 | JGI IMG/M metagenome (GOLD analysis project Ga0265313, IMG submission 203122) | Rhizosphere microbial communities from Carex aquatilis grown in University of Washington, Seatle, WA, United States - 4-1-23 metaG | ecosystem: Host-associated > Plants > Roots > Rhizosphere >...
ATATCTGGTCAATGCCGACGACATCCAGATCAAGATGGCGCAGGGCGCCAAGCCCGGCGAAGGCGGCCAGCTTCCCGGCCACAAGGTGGACAAGAACATCGCCAAGGTGCGCCATTCCACGCCCGGCGTCGGCCTGATCTCGCCGCCGCCGCATCATGACATCTATTCCATCGAGGATCTGGCGCAGCTTATCCGCGATCTCAAAAGCGTCAACAGCGCCGCCCGCATCTCGGTCAAGCTGGTTTCGGAAGTGGGCGTCGGCACCGTGGCGGCGGGCGTCGCCAAATGCCGCGCCGACCATGTCACCATTTCCGGCTATGAGGGCGGCACCGGTGCCTCGCCGCTGACCTCGCTCACCCATGCCGGCAGCCCCTGGGAAATCGGCCTGGCCGAGACCCAACAGACTCTTGTTTTGAATGGGCTTCGCGGGCGCATTGCTGTGCAGGTGGATGGCGGCCTGCGCACCGGCCGCGATGTCGCCGTCGGCGCGCTGCTGGGCGCCGACGAGTTCGGCTTCGCCACCGCACCGCTGATCGCCTCGGGCTGCATCATGATGCGCAAATGCCATCTCAACACCTGTCCGGTGGGCGTCGCCACCCAGGACCCCGTCTTGCGCAAGCGCTTCACCGGCCAGCCCGAGCATGTCATCAACTATTTCTTCTTCGTCGCCGAGGAACTGCGCGAGATCATGGCGCAGCTGGGCTTCCGCACCGTTGCCGAGATGATCGGCCGGGTGGACAAGCTCGACCTGAACAAGGCCGTCGCCCACTGGAAGGCCAGGGGCGTGGACCTTTCCCGCATCCTCTACAGCGCCAAGCCCAAGCCGGGCGTCGCCATCCACAATTGCGAGGTCCAGAATCACGGGCTGGAATCAGCGCTGGACCATGAGCTGATCGCCGCCGCGCGGCCCTCGATCGAGAACGGCCAGCCGGTGCGGCTGGAGCGCTCCGTCCGCAATGTCGACCGCACGGTCGGCGCCATGCTGTCGGGCGAGGTGGCGCGCCGCCACGGCCATGCGGGCCTGCCCGACGACACCATCAGCGTGCGCTTCACCGGCACGGCGGGGCAGAGCTTTGGCGCCTTCCTGGCGCGCGGCGTCGCGCTGGAACTGGTCGGCGACAGCAATGACTATGTCGGCAAGGGCCTGTCGGGCGGGCGCATCGTCGTCAAGCCGCCGCAGGGTCTTTCCCGCGATCCGGCCGAGAACATCATTGTCGGCAATACGGTGCTCTACGGCGCCATCGCCGGCGAGGCCTATTTCCAGGGCGTGGCGGGCGAGCGTTTCGCCGTGCGCAATTCCGGCGCCGTCGCCGTGGTCGAAGGCACCGGCGACCATGGCTGCGAATACATGACCGGCGGCGTCGTGGTCGTGCTGGGCAGGACGGGGCGCAATTTCGCCGCCGGCATGTCGGGCGGCGTGGCTTACGTCTATGACCCGGACGGCGATTTCGAGCAGCGCTGCAATCTTTCCATGGTGCGGCTGGACAAGATCGCTCCGCTCAGCGGCGTGGAAGACCCGGAACAGCCGCGCCAGCGTTCGCTCAGTGTCAGCGATGCCGGCATGGGCGATCTGCTGCGCTTCGACGCCGAACGCATCCGCCTGCTGGTGGAGCGGCATCTGCTGCACACCGGCAGCGCCCGCGCCCGGCAGATCCTGGACGGCGGCGAAGCCATGCTGGCGAAATTCGTCAAGGTGATGCCGCTGGATTATGCCAAGGCGCTGGCCGACATGAAGGCCGAAGCCGGCGCAGCCGTGGCGGCCGAGTAGGAACCATGGGAAAAGTCACAGGCTTCCTGGAAATCGAAAGGCTGGAGCGCGGTGCGGAAAAACCCGCCGAGCGTATCCACAATTACAAGGAGTTCGTCCATCCGCTGCCTTATGCGGAAGTGGGCCGCCAGGCGGCGCGCTGTATGGATTGCGGCATTCCCTTCTGCCACACCGGCTGCCCGGTCAACAATCTGATTCCGGACTGGAACAATTTGGTCTATCGCGACCAGTGGCGCGCCGCCGTCGAGACGCTGCATTCCACCAACAATTTCCCGGAATTCACCGGCCGCATCTGCCCGGCGCCCTGCGAGGCGTCCTGCACCCTCAACATCCAGGACAATCCGGTCACCATCAAGACCATCGAGTGCCAGATCGTTGACCGCGGCTGGGAGGAGGGCTGGATCCAGCCGCAGCTTGCCGCGAAGAAGAGCGGCAAGACCGTGGCGGTGGTGGGCTCCGGCCCCGCCGGCATGGCCTGCGCCCAGCAATTGGCGCGCGCTGGCCATTCGGTCACGCTGTTCGAGAAGAATGACCGCATCGGCGGGCTGCTGCGCTATGGCATCCCCGACTTCAAGATGGAGAAGCACCATATCGACCGGCGCATGCGCCAGATGGAGGCCGAAGGCGTGGTCTTCCGTCCCGGCGTCGAGGTCGGCAAGGGCATTCCGGTGCAGCAATTGCTGGCCGATTACGATGCGCTGGTGCTGTCGGGCGGGGCCGAAGCGCCGCGCGATCTTCAGGTGGCCAGCCGCGAACTGGACGGCATCCATTTCGCCATGGATTTCCTCACCCAGCAGAACAAGCGGGTGGCGGGCGACAGCGAGGAGAAGGCGGCGCCGGGCGGCACCCTCACCGCCAAGGGCAAGCATGTGGTGGTGATCGGCGGCGGCGATACCGGTTCGGACTGCATCGGCACCTCCAACCGCCATGGCGCCCTGTCGGTGACGCAGCTGGAAATTCTGGCCAAGCCGCCGGTCAAGGAAGCCAAGCCGCTGGTCTGGCCCGACTGGCCGCTGAAGCTGCGCACGTCCTCCAGCCACGAAGAAGGCGCGGAGCGCGACTGGGCGGTTTCGGCCAAGCGCGCTGTCGGCGAAGACGGCAAAATCACCGGCCTGGAATGCGTCCGCATCGAATGGAAGCTGGGCGATGGCGGCCGGATGAACATGGTCGAGGTGCCGGGCAGTGAATTCACGCTGAAGGCTGACCTGGTGCTGCTGGCGATGGGCTTTGTCGGGCCGCGCAAGGCTGGCCTGATCGAGCAGTCCGGCGTGGCGCTGGATGCGCGCGGTAATGTCGCCGCCGACACCAATGACTATAAGAGCAGCGCCGCCAAGATTTTCGCCTGCGGCGACATGCGGCGTGGCCAGTCGCTGGTGGTGTGGGCGATCCGCGAAGGCCGCCAATGCGCGAGGTCGGTAGACGAGTTCCTGGTGGGGTCGTCTCAACTGCCTCGCTAGGAGGCCAGCACCAGTCCCACTGGCGCCGCGTTCGCCTTTTCCAGCAGCTCGGTGGCGTGGATCAGGGAGGGGCCGCGCAAGCGGTCGCGCCGCGAAACCAGCAGCGTTGCGTCGGCCTGGCGGGCGATCAGCGCCGTCTCCGGCCCGTTCAGCGCCAGGCCGCAATCCAGCACCACCAGGTCGCAACCGTCGCGCAATATTTCCAGCAACCGGTGCATCTGGGGCGAGGCCAGCATCGCCGCCGTCTGGGCGGGCCGCTGCCCGAGGCTGAGCAGGAAGACGCCGCTGCGCGCGTCGCGCACCAGCGCATCGTTCAGCGTTACCGCGCCGGTCAGCACTTCATAGAGTCCGGCCCGGGGCTTGACATGCAGCGCGGTGGCGGCGCCATGCGAGGGATCGCAATCCACGATCACCGCCTTCTTGCCCATCCTAGCGGCGGCGCGGGCGATGGAAACGGCCACCACGCTCTTGCTGTTGCCGGGCTCCGGCGCAGTCAGCGCCACCACAGCGCCTTCGCCCTGCCGCCCTTCCAGCTGGCGCACCAGCGCCGCCGAGGCGCGGGCGAAACGGCTGGCGGGCCAGTCGGTGACATAATCGGCGGCGGCCAGCGACGAGGTGTTGACCAGCTCGCCCAGGATCGGCGGACCATCCCAGGCTTCGATGGTCTTCAGGCGCCGTGCCGTGCGCCCTTTCGTCGAACCCTTGCGGCGCCGGGACTTGGTGCGCAGTAGCCAGCTATATTTTTCCTGCAGCAGCGCCGCCAGCGCGCCCAGCATCAATCCCAGCGGCAGCGAGGCGCCCACGATCAATTTGCGCTTGGGAGCGGAAGGCGATTGCGGCACCGCGGCGCTGGAAAGAATGCGGCCCTCCGGCGTCAGGGTGGCGTCCTGGTCTTGGGCCTGGCGCAGCCGGGTGATGAAAGTCTCATAGGCGGCGCGGGTCGAGGCGACGTTGGATTCCATCGTCGCCAGCTGGGTGCGCGCCATGTTCTGGGTGACCGACAATTGCTCGGCCTGCCGCAGGCTCCCTTCCAGCGATTGCAGATGGCTGCGTGCCGTCGCGACGTCGCCATTGACCGAACTGGCGACGCGGCCGATTTCCTGGGCGATCCGCAGTTCCACATCGCGGCGCTGTGCCATCAACTCGAGCAGCTTGGGATGCAGCGGGCCGTATTTGCTGTTGAGGTCGGCTTCCTGCTGGGTCAGCTGCGCCTCCTGGTTGCGCAGCTGGGTGATCACCGGCGAGGCCGCCATCCTGCTGGCGTTGGCGGGATCGCCGCCGGCAATGCTTTGCTGTTCCGCCACTTTCTGGTCAAGGTCGGCGCGCGCCTGCACGATCTGGTTGTTGATGCCCACCATCTGCTGGTCCACCAGCGAGCCGCCCGGCCCGGCATCGGCCAGACCGTTGGCGGCCTTGAAGCGCTGAATCTCCTCGTTCTGCGCCTGCATCTGCGCCGCCAGATCGTTGGCGCGGCTCTGCAGCCATCCGGTGGTCTGCGAGGTGGCGTCGTGGCGGCCGCCCACCTGGTCGTCGAGATAGGCCTTGACCATGGCGTTGGCGATGCGTGCCGCCTTGCGCGGATCGCGCGAAGTGGCGGTGATGGTGATGGCGGTGGAAAGGCCGTTTGAATCGGCCCAGACATGCTTGAGGAAATTGTCGGCCAGCTTGTCGGGATCGGCGGCTGCGACTTCGCCATCCCAGTTGCGCGGGTCCACCAGGCCGGCGATGCCCGGCGCGGGCAGGGTGCCGTTGAATTCCGCGTCATCGGCCAGCCCCAGCTGGGCGATCACTTTCTGCGCCAGGGCGCGGCTCTCCAGAATCTGGATCTGGTTCTGGATCGTCGCCGTATCGGGTTGCAATTGCGTCAGCACCGCGGAGGCGTCGGCGACGGTGTTCTTGCGGCTGTCCAGCATCACCACGGCGGAGCTGGAATAGACCGTGGGCTGGGAAAAGGCGTAGAGCAGCGCCAGCAGCACCACCGCGGCGGCGACCTGGAAGATCAGCCGCCGGCGCCTTTTCAGAAGGACGATGAACTCCTCCAGGTCGAAACCAGCCGCAGGCGCCGAACGGGGCGCCTGGGCGGGGTTTGGCCGGTGAGCGGGCATCGACAAGGGCAGCCTTTCGGGTGCGGGTCCCCGAATCCTGAGCCCGCCCCATAAAGATTTATGGCAAGGCTGCCTGCGAAATGGTTAACGGCCGGGGCCTTTGGCGGCGTCCGGGAACCCAGAAAGCCCCGGAATGGCTGGAGAAAAGCTGGTTAAGGCGGGGGTGCGCCAGCCCAGGGCGGCGGCCAGCGCCGAATCGGCCTGAGGCAGATCGTGAAACGCCGCGGTGAGATGCGGGCTGGCGGGGTCGCGGCGCCATTCCTGGGGGAAGAGGGCGATACGTCCCTGGCGGGTGACGGCGGGGCGGTCGGGAATGGGGTGGCCGGCGGCGGTGAGCAGGGCCGCAGCAAGGTCATGGTCCGGCCCCAGGGCAAGATGGGCGGTGGGGGTGGCGCGGGGATTGATCTCCAGCAGCAGGGCGGTGCCGTCTTCGCCGCGCATATAGTCCAGGCCGTAAAGCCCTGACAGCTCAAAGCGGGCGGCGATGCGGCGCGCGGCCTGCGCCATCGCCGGGTCATGGCTGATCTCCAGCACTGTGGCTGGACCGGTGCCATTGGCGACCAGGACATCGAAATGATTGGCGGCCAGCACCTTGCCCCGCCAGCAGGTGATACTGCTGGTGGCGGGCCGGCCGGCGATGAAGCGTTGCGCCCCCAGGCGCGGGGCCAGGGCGAAACGCGCCCGCGCCAGCAGATGCCATTGACTGGCTTTCAAGGCGCGGGCGATGTCCTTCAGCCGCGTGCCGCCGGAAAAGCGCTGGAAGGCGGCGTGCGCGGCGGCCTGGTCGCGGGCAATGGCGACGCCATCGCCGCCCCAGCATCCATCGGCTTTCACCACCAGGGGCAGGCCGAACACGGCGAGCGCGCGCGTCAGGTCATCGACGCTTTCCAGGGCGATGGTGTCGGCGATGGCGACACCCGCCATCGCCGCTTCGCGCAAGAAGTCGTTGCGCGAGGAAAGCAGGGGGAAAGCGTCGCCGACGGTGCGCGACAACAGCGGCCGCCATTCGGGCCTGGCCTGTCTCAGCCGCCACAGTAGCGCGGCCATCAGGTCATCGCAGGGGATCACCAGCTCCGGCGCGGCGGCCGCGATGGCGCGCGCCAGGGAAGTCAGCGGCTGCAGCGGCGAGAAGCGGTGCAAGCGCGGGACACAGGCAGAGCGATGCATCGGATTCTTGCCGAGGCAGACCGCCTCGACCCGGGCGTCCAGCGTGGTGAAAGCGCCGGCCAGCCGTGCGGGAAACGGCCAGTCGGTGGACGCGACCAGAAGGATTTTCGCCGGCATGCTCATGCGGCGGCGTTCTGCCGGCCCGGCCGCAAGGTCTTTTCGCGCAGGCCCGCGCCCAGCCAGGCGATGGCGCTGTCGGCCAGGCGGCGATAGCTCGCATCGCTGAGCATGATCTGCAACAGCACCACCAGCGCCAGCCTGGGGCTGTAGCAGCGATGGCGCAGGGCGGTGAGGTAAAGCTTCAGCGCCCGCAGGCGATCGCTGCGGCTGATCAGCTTGGCATAGGCCCAGCCGCGTCCGCCATGATAGGCGCGTTCCGGAATATTGGGCTTCATGAATTCCAGCCACTGGCCAAAGCGGTCGCTGCCGCGCGTGGCGGAGGTGCGGGTGGGATCGGCAATGTCGCGCCATACCGCGCCGGGCTGTTCGGCCATGACGAATTTGCAGCCGGCATTGAAAAGACGGATGGCTAGATCGGTGTCCTCGGCGGGGCGCAGGCCGGAATAGCGCACGCGCCGCACCGTCTGCGCGTCCACCACCACGGTGATGGTGGGCACGAAACCGCGATCGCAGAGCAGATACTCCGCCATGTTTTCGCCGTCGCGCAGGGCGCGCGGCGGCTTGACGATGACGCGGCCGCCGCCGCGGTCCACCCGCATGCGGGCATAGCCGACCGTGCCAGTGGTGCCTTCCAGCAGGTCCTTCATGGTCTGCAGGTGGTGCGGCAGGAAGACATCGTCGGAATCCAGCGGCGCAATAAAGCGGCCGCGGGCCTCGTCAATGGCGCGGTTGCGCGCCGCCCCGCCACCGGCATTCTCTTGGCGGAAAAGGCGGATGCGCGGATCGTCGATTGCGGCCACCGTGGCGGCGGGATCGTCCCGCGAGCCGTCATCCACCACCACGATCTCGAAATCCTGGCAGCTCTGGGCCTGCACCGAGGCGATGGCGTCCTTGAGGGCCGCCGCCCGGTTGTAGACCGGAATGATGACGCTGAAGAAAGGCTGGGTCATGACCCCGACAGAATAGCTAAGGGCGGTTAACGAATGGTCAGGCCGGCGCTGCGCCAGGACGGGACAGTTTGGCGGCGGCGCGGTTTCTTATCCTTGCGCGCTGCAAGATTGACGCCCTCTCAGGCGCGCGAACCGGCCTGCCAGGAAAGGGCGGCGGGGCGCGGCCGCGCCCGCGCCGGGACCGGCGCCGGCACGGGCTGGCGGATGGCCGCCAGCACCATCAGGAAGGCCAGCCACAAGACGCCGTCCGGCGCCAGGAAATCGGCCTCGGTGAAATTGTGGAAGACGATGAAGACGAAGACGGCGAAATAGCCGATCCTTGCGCGATCGAAGTTCAGCGGCCAGAAGTGGCGGAACGGCAGAGCCAGCAGCGCGATCAGCGCCAGGACAAAGCCGATGGCGCCCAGGCCCAGGAAGATGTCGATATAGCCGTTATGGCTATTGGAGACCTGCGCCACCCAGTTGCGGCCATGCAGATAGGGCAGCAGCGGCGATTGCAGCCCGGTGCTGAAGACCGAATCATAGCCGGCGCCGAGGAAGAAATGATCCTTGAGATAGGCGAAAATGGCCTGCCAGATTTCGGTGCGGCCGGTAAGGGCGTCGGGATCGGACAGGAAGCGGGTGATCAGTTCGATGTTGAGCGCCAGGACGGTGGCGATGCAGCCCGCCCCCACCAGCGCCGTCATCGTCAGCAGGGCGCGGTCCAGCCCGTTCTTCCAGCCGGCGCGATAGGCATAGCCGAGGGCCGCCGCCACCGGCAGCAGCCGCATCGAGGTCTTGGACACGGTGAAATAGAGAAAGCCCAGCGCCGCCGCCATCACCAGCCAGTCGCTGTTGCGGCGGGCGCGCCGGCCGGGAAAGAGGAACAGCAGCACGGTGAGAGCGCAGACCGCGCCTGCGACATTCTTCTGGTCGTAAAGGCCGCGCCAGTTGCCGATCAGTTGGGGATCGATTTCGCCCACCTGATGCATGGCGGTTGGAATGAAGGGCATGGCGAGCCAGTTCACCGCCAGCACAATCACCAGCACCAGCCTGAGGCGTTCGAAGGCGCGTTCCGCGCCCAGCAAGGCGGTGCCCAAGAGGGCGGCGCCGGTGACTTCGCTGATCAGCACGGCGCGGCGGAACACGATACCGCCGGCGTCCGACCACAAGGTGCTGAGCAGGCACCAGCCCAGCAGCGCCATCATGCTGAGCGGCACGGCCTGCAGCAGCAGGGCCGGGCGATGGCGCACGGCGGCCGCCGCCACGAGCAGGAACACACCGGTGAAGGAAATCTGGCGCCAGATGTCGCTGGCCACCGGCTCGATGGCCGAGAGGCCCGCCGTGACTGCCGGCGGATGGAAGGGATGCAGCGTCACCAGCAGCAGCAGGAGCAGGCCGAAAAAGCCGATCTCCGCCATCAGCGGCGGCTTTTCATCGGGGATGCCAATCGAAGCGCGGTCTGTCGGCCGAATCACACCTCGAAATCTCGCCCAAAAGGCTAGAGGTGCCAAGCTTGACGGCTAGGCGCCGTGGGTGACGGCATATTCCTGGTGATGGGAACCGCAGAGCGCGGCAAGCTTGCCCGCGGCACGGAACAGCGTCTCCAGTGGCTTGAGACGCCGGGGTGTGGCCGCCAGCAGCAGCGCCGCCGGCGCCGCCAACACCAGGGCGGCGGCGATCTTGCCGAGCTCGATCAGGCGCGGACCAAGGCCCGCTTGGTGCTTCAAGAGCACCCGCATGTCGGAATTGCCGATGGAATAGGCCCGCGCCAGCATCCAGGAAAGCGTGGCGCGGCTTTCCGGCACCTCGCCATGGCAGCGCGCCTCATCGGCCCAGGCGAAGCGGACACCTATGCGCTCCAGGCGCAGGAAGAAATCGCGGTCCTCGCCGCCGCCAAGGGCGAATTGCGGATCGAACCAGGGCTGCGGCATGGCTTCCAGCACATCGCGGCGGATCAGAAGATTGCCCGCGCCCTGCAGCATTGCGGCAGGACCGCTGGGCCGCACAATGTCGGCCTGGGCGGGATGGTTGAACAGGATCGAGCCTTGCAGCACCCCGGCGCCGGTCGCCTCGGCCACGCGCAGGAAGCCGTCAAGCCAATTGGCTTCCGGCCATTCGTCATCGTCAATCATGGCAATGAAGCGGGGTGCTTGCTTCAGCGCTTCCTCGATCAATGTGTTGCGCACCTGGGCGATGCCGCGGCTGTGCGCGATGACGGCGCGTAGCGGAAAGCGGAAGCCCGGCGCCATCTCCTGCGCCAGCGCGAAGCCGGCCCGGCCTTCGGCATCATTGTCGGCCACCAGCACGGTAATGTCGGCGCGTGTTTCAAGCGCGGCGATGGCGGCGAGCAACCGCTTCAGGTTCTGCGGCCGTTTGAAAGTGGGAATGCAGATGACGGCGTCACGCATCGGCGGCCTGCCTCGCCTTGCGCGCCAGCGGCTTCATGCCCGCCAGGATCACCAGGTCGCCCAGAAGAATGCCGCCCAACGAGGCCACCGGACCGAAGGTCAGCAGCAGCGCCAGGGTGGAAAGAATGGCGACAATCGCCGCGCGGGCCGAAAGCCGCGCCAGCGCCTTGAACTCGCCCGCCGCCTGGAGCAGTACGCCCAGCGGCGCGCGCACCGAGCGCACCGCCATGATCGCCGCCGCCAGCAGCGCCGCCGCCGCCGCATCGCCAAGGCCATAACCCTGCCGCAGCAGCAGGTTCGGCGCAAAGAGCAGCAGCGCACCGGCCAGCAGCAGGGTCGCCAGCAGCGCCAGCGCCAGCGCCGACTGGAATTCGAACAGGATGCGGTCCAGCCTGGCGCCGTCGCGGGCGGCCAGCGCCCGCAGCATGGCAGGGCGCTCCAGATCGGGCAACGCCATCTGCACCAGCGAAACCGGGCGCATCAGCAGCATGCCCAGCGCCGGCAAGGCGAAGGCGCCCGGCCCGTTGATGAAAGTGACGAGATAGGCATGGGCGTTGAGCGTGATTTCGGTCATGGCGACGCCCAGCAGTGACCAGGCGGTGACATCGCGGAACGCCGGCAGATAATGACGCAGCCGCCCACTCTTGAGGCCTTGCCATTGCAGGCGGAAGAAATCGCGCCCGAAGGCGGCAAGGCTGAGCAGCGCCGCCAGCAGCAGCACTTCGCCGCCCAGGCGCAGCGAAACGCGATGCGTCAGCGCCATTGCGCCCAGTCCTGCGGCGACGGTGAGGCCATAAAGCATATCTGAGAAGATCGCCGCTGCGGCCCGTCCCTCGACATAGGCGAGGCTGCGGGCGAACCAGCGATAGGCCAGCACGGCGCCGAACAGGCCCAGCGGCGCGGCGTGCGAAAGCGCCAGCCCGCCCGCCATGGCCGCCAGCGTCAGGCCGGCGGCGAAAACAGCACCGGCGACGAGCGCCAGGCGGAAGATGGCGGCGGTGGTGCGCGCATCGCCGCCGACCATGCTGCGGGTGGCGGGCAGCACCAGGCCGGCGCCGCTGATACTCATGGCAAAACCGCTCACCACCAGCACGAAGGAGAAGATGCCGAACTCCGCCGCGTCCAGGTTGCGCAGGAACAGCAGCGAGGCGAGGAAATGCGCCCCCGATACCGCCAGCGGTCCCACCACGGAAGGAAAATAGCGCCGCACCAGCGCCAGCTTGGTTCCGCTGCCGGTCTTTGCCAGGATGGGGGCGGCCAGGGTCATGGGCTCGTCCTTAAGCGGCGAGCGCGTGGGCAAGGGCGCCGGCCCGCGCCTCAGGCGCGGCCAGCACATGGGTGCGGGTCAGCAGCAGAAACACCGCCAGCGGGTTGGTCACGGCATAGCGCCAGAACAGCCGCTTGGGCTCGCGCGCCAGGCGATAGAGCCATTCCAGCCCCGCCATCTGCATCCATTGCGGCGCGCGGCTATAGGCGCCGGTGACGAAATTGAAGCAGCCGCCGCAGGTCACTAGCCAGCCGGCCTTGAGGCGGTGCTTGTTGCGCACGGCGAACTCATATTCGCGCGGCACCGAAAGGCCGACCCAGATGACGTCGGGTTGGGTGAGGTTGATCTCGTCGACGATCTCGTTCTCGTCATATTCGCTGAAATAGCCATGCAGGCGGCCCACGATCTGCAGCCCCGGATAGGCCTCGGAGAGGATGCGGGCGGCTTCGGCGTTGGCTTCCTCGGTGGCGCCCAGCAGGAAGAAGCGCAGGCCGTGTTCGGCGCCGATCCTGGCCGCGTCATGGATGAAGTCGGTGGTGGCGCTGCGTTCCGGCACCGGCGTGTTGGTGAGAAAGCGGGACGCGAACACGCCGGCCTGGCCGTCGGCATGGATCAGGTCGGCCTGGCAGAAGGTATCGCGGAACTGCGCATCCTGCGCCGCAAGGGCGACGGCATGGCCGTTGGAGGCGAAGACCAGCTTGGGCGGATGGATTTCTTCGCCGCGCGCCTTCAGGCAGTCCACCAGCAGCATGCGGGCAAGCGCGTCGCGCGTCAGGCAGGCGGTCTTGAGCCCGCCCAGCAGGATTTCGGCATAGGAGTCGTTCGCCGCGACTTTCGGCGCGGCGAAGACTTCGTATTGCGAGGGTAGCGCCACGGCCATCAGCAGGCGTTCCGGCGCTTGAGCACTTCCAGCGGCGTCTTCGCCAGGATCTTGAGATCCAGCAGGAAATCATGATGGGCGACGTACCAGAGATCGAGATCGACCCGCGCCTGCATCTGGCGCAGTTCCGGGGTTTCGCCGCGCGCGCCATTGACCTGGGCCCAGCCGGTCATGCCGGGCAGCACATTCTGGCGCCTGGCGTAGCCGGTGATGCGGGCGCCATAATATTCGTCATGGGCGACGGCGTGCGGGCGCGGGCCCACCAGGCTCATTTCGCCCAGCAGCACATTGAAGAGCTGGGGCAGTTCGTCCAGCGAGGTGGTGCGCAGCACACGGCCGATGCGGGTGATGCGCGGATCGCCGGCGGTCGCCTGCAGTATTTCGGCGCCGTCCTCCATCACGCGCATGGAGCGGAATTTCAGCATGCCGAAGACGCGGCCATGACGGCCGGTGCGGCGCTGGCAGAACAGCACGGGTCCGCGCGTTTCCACCGCCACGGCCAGGCTGATGGCGGCCAGGACCGGCAGCAGCAGGACGATCAGGACGAGGCTGACGGCGATGTCGAGGGCGCGCTTGGCGTCAATACCCTGGGCGGCGCTGGAGGGCGTCCACAGGCGCAGTTCTTCCAGCGCGAAAGTGGCGGGAGGTGGGGATTGGTCCTGAATCGACACGGTTTTCGGCCCTGAAAGGCTTCTCAGGGCCTCTCCGTGCAGGGGCTGGGCCAGACATGAATGTATGTAGAATCAGTATCTTATGCCGATGTTGGCAGGGTTTCGGCGCGGCGGTCCCGTAATGGAACTTTTTAAGCCAACCCGGCCTGCCAGGCCCTGAGCCGCCCATTGCCCGCCGCAAGCAGCGGGACCAGGGAGGCGATATGGCTGTCGCGGGGGCCAAGGCCGTAGCGGGGCAGAAGGAAGGGGTTGCCGTCTGCCGTCAGGGAACCGGAAAGGGTGGTGAAGCCGTGGCTGTAGCCGGCCTCGCGCACCGCCTTCCAGGCCAGCGGGCCGACATCGCGCGTGTTGCCGAAGGGATAGGCGAAGAAGCGGCAGGGTCCGACTTCCGCTTCGATGCGCGCCTTGGCGCCCGCCGCCTGGCGCGCCAGATAGTCCGCGCTCTGCCCGGCATGCATCGGCCAGTGGCGCTCGGCATGGGCGCCGATGGTGACGCCGCGCCGGCTGAGCGCACGCACTTCGTCCCAACTCAAGAATTTTTCCGAGGAGAAGCGCGCGATCAGCGCCGCCAGCTCCTGCGGCGCGAAGGTCCGGGCCATCGCCGCCAGCGTTTCCTCGGCTTTTTCCGCGGGCAGGAAGCGCAGCGCCGCGATGCCGGAAAATGCCGATTCCATGCGGCTTTCCCGGCTCTCTAGACGAAGCGGCGCCAAATGCGGCAGATCATAAAGGCCCGGCGGCGCATAAAAGAAAAACAGCCGGGCCAGGAAGACGGGATTGGGCGCGCCGCCATCGATATGCGCGGTGGAGACGAACAGAGACCAGGGCATCTTGAACGCGTCGAGAATGTCAGCGGCGACTGTGAGCGTGTTGCGATAGCCGTCATCGGACATCAGGAAGATGCTGCGGCGGTGTTTTTCAGGATGCGCTAGCACATCGTCGATGGCGCCAAGCGGCAGGACGTCGAAATCCTTCAGCCCCTGCAGGATGGCGCGGAAGGCCGCCACTTCGTGATGGTTGGTCTGGACCCTGCCATCGGCCGTCGCCGGCTCGACGCCGTGAAAGAACAGCGCGGCGGGCCGGCCGGCACGGGCCAGCGCGGCGGGGGGAAGCCACCGTCCCAGTTCGCGCGCCCATTGTCCGATGCCCATGCCGCATCATGCCTGTCGGCCCTTAATCCGTCGTTGCCGGGTGCTCCAAGGCATAATTATTCGCAATAATTCAGGGGTTTGAGGGCAGCGCTAGTGATCCGCGCCCTTGTTGCTATCGCCGCCCGGCGCGGAACCCGGCATGGCGTCCGGGCGGCGGTTGCCGGTGCGGGCAGGGCGCCGGTGATGAAAAAGACCGGCAAAACGAGGCTTTGTCCCAATTCGTGTCCGGCGGCCCCCGAAATGCCGCCGCCCGCATGGGGGAGCACAGCCAGATGTACCGGCCCCCCGGCAAGCTGAGACAGATTCGACATATTTTCGGGTCAAGGGACTGCTATCTCACCGCCCGCGGCCGGGGTATTAGGACCCAGCTCGCCCCTCGCAAGGGCCGGCAACATGGACGGTTCATCACCGTCGCCGGATGGAAACGGACCTGGAAAGACACGGACTGGACGATGAGCATGAACGACGACCTCTCCACCTGGGGCAAAATCAAGAACTGGGGTTCGGATTATCCGCGCTTCGCCCGCGTCGCCTGGATCCTGGCGGGCGTGGTGGTGATCGTGGGCGCGGTCTGGCTGCTCTATCCCGCGGCCCAGAACGGTTTTGGCGGCGGCGGCGGCCGTGGCGGCCGCGGCGGGCGTGGCGGCAACGCCCAGACGCCGCAGCCGGTAGGCGTGGCCAAGGCCTATAACGGCGACATCAACGTCACCGTCAACGCGCTGGGCACGGTGACGCCGCTGGCCACCGCCACGGTGCGTCCGCAGGCCACCGGCATGCTGATCAAGATCAATTTCACCGAAGGCCAGATGGTCAAGCTCGGCGATGTGCTGGCGGAAATCGATCCGCGCACTTATCAGGCGACCCTGGCCCAGGCCGAAGCCCAGCTGGCGCGCGACCAGGCGAACCTTGCCAACCAGAAGACCGACCTTGCCCGCTACCAGCAACTGGTGCAGCAGAACGCCATCTCGCAGCAGGTGCTCGCCACCCAGCAGGCGACGGTGAACCAGACCACGGCCACGATCCAGTCCGACCAGGCCAATGTGATGAACGCCCGCATCAATCTGGGCTATACCCGGGTGGTCTCGCCGATCACAGGTCGCGTCGGTCTGCATCTGGTCGATGTCGGCAACATCGTCTCCAACGGCCAGACCGGCGGCCTGGTGGTGGTGACCCAGCTCGATCCCATGTCGGTACTCTTCACCGTGCCGGAAGATAATGTCTCCGACATTCTGGAGCAGGTGAATGCCGGCAACACGCTGTCGGTCGATGCCTATGACCGCAGCCAGACCACCAAGCTCACCTCCGGCACGCTGGCGACGGTGGACAACCAGATCGACACCACCACCGGCTCGGTCAAGCTGCGCGCCATCTTCGACAACAAGGATGGCAAGCTCTACCCCAACCAGTTCGTCAATGTCCGGCTGCTGATCAACACCCTGCACAACCAGACCATCGTGCCGCTGCCGGCGATCCAGCGCGGCTCCGACGGCGTCTTCGTCTTCGTGGTTTCTCCCGACAAGACGGTCAACATGCGCCCGGTGAAGACCGGCGTGCAGGATGGCGAGAAGATCGCCATCACCGAAGGCCTGGCGCCCGGCGACACGGTGGTGATCGACGGCGCCGACCGCCTGCGCGACGGCGCCCAGGTCAGTATCCCCAATCCCAATGGCGCCATCCAGGCGCCTTCGGCCGGCGCCGGCGCCGGCGGCGCAGCCAGGGCCGGCGGCGGACGCGGGGTTCCCACCCCTGCGGTGCTGGCGCGCGTGGCCACGGCCTGCGCCGACGACACCAAGAAATATTGCGCCACGCCTGAACAGCTGGCGCCCCCGCAGCGCGCCGGCGGCGGCCAGCGCCAGGGCGGCGGCGGCTTTGGCGGCGGTCCGGGCGGTGGCGGCTTTGGCGGTGGTCCGGGCGGTGGCGGTTTTGGCGGTGGTCAGGGCGGCGGCGCCGGGCGCGGCGGCGGTAACGCCAACATGACCCCGGAAATGCGCCAGCAACTGCGCGTGATCAACTGCCTGCAGCGCAATCGCGTCGCCCTTACGACCCAGTGCGTGTCGGCGCTGCCGCAGCAGCGCGGGCGCGGCGGTCAGGGCGGCGGCGGCTTCGGCGGTGGTCCGGGCGGCGGTGGTCCGGGCGGCGGCGGCGGCGGCTTCGGCGGTGGCCGGTAATCCTCAGACCATACAGCGCGTCGTGACAGCATGAATCCCTGCGCACCCTTCATCAAACGGCCGGTGGCGACCTCGCTGCTGATGATCGCCATTCTGCTGGTGGGTCTGGTCGGCTTTTCCGCCCTGCCGCTGTCGGCGCTGCCGGAGGTCGACTATCCCACCATCCAGGTGCAGGCCTTCTATCCCGGCGCCAGCCCGGACGTGATGGCGACCTCGGTCACCGCCGTGCTGGAGCGCAATTTCGGCCAGATGCCGGGCCTGCGGGAAATGTCCTCGGTTTCCTCCGGCGGCCAGTCGGTGGTGACGCTGCAATTCGCCCTCACCCTCAGCCTGGACATCGCCGAGCAGCAGGTCCAGGCCGCCATCAACCAGGGCAGCAACCTGCTGCCCTCCGGCCTGCCGCAGCCGCCGATCTACCGCAAGGTGAACCCGGCCGACGCGCCCGTCATCACCCTGGCGCTGCATTCCACCACCATGCCGGTGACCGCGATCCAGGAAATCGCCGACACCCGCATCGCCTCGCGCATTTCCCAGCTTGACGGCGTCGGCGTCGTCTCCATGCCCGGCGCGCCGCGCCCGGCGGTGCGGGTGCAGGCCAATCTGCAGCAGCTCGCCGCCTATGGCCTGAACATCGACGATCTGCGCACCACCATCAACAACAACAATTCCAACGCCGCCAAGGGCACGTTCGACGGCGCCAGCCAGTCCTACACCATCAATGCCAACGACCAGCTGCAGAGCGCCGACGAGTACAAGAAGATCATCGTCACCTACAAGAACGGTGCGCCGGTCTATCTTTCCGACGTTTCCACCATCACTGAGGGCGCCGAGAACAACAAGCTGAGCAGCTGGGCCGGCCTGCCGGGCGGCCGCGGCACCATTCCCGCCGTGCTGATCAACGTGCAGCGCCAGCCGCTGGCCAACGTGATTTCCGTGGTCGGCGCGATCAAGGATCTGGTGCCGATGATGCGCGCCAACCTGCCCGGCTCGCTGTCGCTGGACATTCTCACCGACCGCACTGCCTCGATCACCGCCTCGGTCCAGGACGTGGAGTTCGAGCTCTGCCTCGCCGTGGCGCTGGTGGTGCTGGTGATCTTCGTCTTCCTGCGCAACATCCCGGCCACCATCATTCCCGGCCTGTCGGTGCCGCTCTCCATCATCGGCACCTTCGCGGTGATGTTCCTGCTGGGCTTCTCGCTCAACAACCTGTCGCTGATGGCGCTCACCATCTCGGCCGGCTTCGTGGTCGATGACGCCATCGTGATGATCGAGAACATCTCGCGCTATCTCGAAGCGGGCGAAACGCCGTTCAACGCCGCCATGAAGGGCGCCGGCGAGATCGGCTTCACTATCGTGTCGCTGACCGTCTCGCTGCTGGCGGTGCTGATCCCGCTGCTCTTCATGCCCGAGGTGATCGGCCGCCTGTTCCGCGAATTCGCCATCACCCTTTCCATCACCATCCTGATCTCGGCGGTGGTCTCGCTCACCATGGTGCCGATGCTCTGCGCCAAGCTGATGCGCAGCCACGATCCCAACGCCCCCATGCACCACGGCAAGTTCTTCACCGTGACCGAGAATTGGTACCAGAAGCTGGTCGCCGGCTATGATCAGGTGCTGATCTGGGTGCTGGGCCATCAGCGCTTCACCCTGCTGGTGGCGCTCGGCACGCTGGTGCTGACCGTGGTGATGTACACTTTCATTCCCAAGGACTTCTTCCCGCTGCAGGACACCGGCTTCATCCAGGCCATCACCGAGGCGGGCCCCACCATTTCCTTCGAGGCGATGGCCGACCGGCAGAACCGCCTGGCCGAGGAAGTGCTGAAGGATCCCGCCGTCGCCAGCCTGTCCTCCTTCATCGGCGTCGACGGCACCAACAACACCCTCAACAGCGGCCGCTTCCTGATCAATCTCAAGCCCAAGGAGGATCGTGACGGCGTCGCCGAGGTCACCGCCCGCCTCAAACTGCTGGGCAGGACGGTTCCGGGCATCACCTTCTATCTCCAGCCGGTGCAGGATCTTTCCACCGACTCGATCATCAGCCGCGCCCAGTACAATTTCGTGCTGCAGGCGGCGCAGACCGCCGACCTCAAC
>Ga0265313_10002026_pt1 | contig 18179 bp, 20 predicted proteins | sample 4123metaG_FD_203122 | JGI IMG/M metagenome (GOLD analysis project Ga0265313, IMG submission 203122) | Rhizosphere microbial communities from Carex aquatilis grown in University of Washington, Seatle, WA, United States - 4-1-23 metaG | ecosystem: Host-associated > Plants > Roots > Rhizosphere >...
GGACCTATCCGAACGGCGTGCACATCGTCGAAGTCGAGATCGAGCCGGAAACCGGCCTCACCCGCACCGTCAAATACACGGTCGTCGACGACTTCGGCACCGTGCTCAACCCGATGCTGGTCGAAGGCCAGGTGCAGGGCGGCGCCGTGCAGGGGCTCGGCCAGGTTCTGCTCGAAGGCACCGTCTATGACGGCGACGGCCAGCTTGTGACCGGCTCGTTCATGGATTACGCGATGCCGCGCGCCCACGACGTGCCGATGATCGATGTTTCCAATCGCCCCGTGCCGACCAAGACCAACCCGGTCGGCGCCAAGGGTTGCGGCGAGGCCGGCACATCAGGCGGCCTACCCGCCGTCGCCAATGCCGTCATCGACGCGCTGTCCGAATACGGCATTCGCCATCTGGAGATGCCGATGACGGCATCGCGCATCTGGCACGCGATCGAAAGCGCCAAGGCGAAGCCTGCGGCATGACGCAGGCGAGCGAACTCCTGGGCGCTAAATCCCCGTCTTGCGCCCGCGTGGTCGGCGTCGTCAGCGCGGCGCATTTCGTGTCGCACTACTACATCATCCTGCTGGCGCCGCTGCTGCCCTTCGTGCGCGCCGAATATAACGTGACCTACACGCAGGTCGGCATCGCGCTTGCGGCGTTCAATGTCGTGTCGGCGGCGCTGCAGACGCCTGCCGGGTTTCTCGTCGATTGGCTTGGCGCCCGTATCCTCTTGATCGCTGGATTGGTGATTGGCGCCGTCGCTTACGTCATCGCCGGCGTGGTCGACTCATTCTGGGTGATGGTGGCGATGTTCGCGCTCGCGGGCGTCGGCAACACCATCTACCACCCCGCCGACTATGCGATGCTGTCGCAGCAGGTGCCCGCCAACCGCATCGGCCAGGCATTCTCCGTGCATACCTTTGCCGGCATGCTCGGCTCGACCGTCGCACCAGGCAGCCTGCTGCTGATGCAAAGCATTTGGGGATGGCGCGGCGCCTTCATCGGCGCTGGCGTGCTCGGCTTCGCCGTTGCCGCCCTGCTGGTCGCGATCAATGACGAGCCGCAGACGCACCGCAAAGCTGGCGAGCCGGCGAAGGCCGACTCTGCAACCAGCTGGAAACTCCTGCTGTCAGCGCCGATCCTGCTCAATCTCGGATTTTTCATGCTGCTCGCTATGGTGAGCGGCGGCATGTCCAATTATTCGGTCGTTGCGCTCGGCGCGATGGACGGCACCCCGGTGACGACGGCGAACGCCGCCCTCTCCGGTCACCTGTTCCTGTCCGCAATCGGCGTCCTCATCGGCGGCTGGATTGTCGGCCGAACGGCCCGCCATGCGACCGTGGCGACGATCGGCCTTGCCGCCATCGTCGCCTTCACAGTGCTGATCGCCTATGTCGATCTCGACGCCTGGCCACTGGTGCTGCTGATGACCGTGTGCGGCTTCTTCTATGGCGTCATCATGCCATCGCGCGACATGATCGTGCGCGACATCACCCCGCCCGGCTCGTTCGGCAAGGTATTCGGCTTCGTGACGACAGGTTTCAACCTCGGCGGCATCATCGCGCCGCTGATCTTTGGCGCCATCATGGATCACGGCAGCCCGCGGTTCGTTTTCCTCGGCGTCGCCGCTTGCAGCCTGATCGCCATCGCGACGGTCGCGACTCTTCCGAAGCGCGCCAAATAGCCGATCAGGTCAACGTCTTTGAAACGCGCCAGTGGCCCGAACCCGTGATCGGCAATTTTGAGGTCGAGCTAGTCCGAGCCGAGCCGCTTCTTCCGTTCAAGGCGAAATTTGAATCCGATCACCAGGCCCGACGCGACGATGGCGGCGGCGAAGACGATCAAAAAGGTTGTGGTGTCGAGGACCATTGGGATGCCCCTTTCTGGTCTACGCAATCTGCGCCCATTTAGGCCGAACACCTAGGACTGGTTGGCGCGAGCGCCATCCGGATCTACTAGGCCCTGCATTTCGGCCACCATACGAGGCCTGTAAGCCCGAGAGCGGAACCCTCATCTATCGCGGCCCTTCCGCAATGCACATATTGCTCTGCACCCCAGTCCCCGTTATGAGAACACCCGCCGAACGGATTTGTAGACGTCGGCCCGGCTGTAAAACCGCTTCGGTTTTAATCCCAACTTCCCAGTCTCTTAGTTGGGGGATAGTTCAACGGTAGAACATCGGACTCTGACTCCGAGAATCTTGGTTCGAATCCAGGTCCCCCAGCCACCATCGCTTTTTCACCAATCGAAACAGCATTCCCCTCTGGACCGGCCAAAGCCAGGGCTAGTCAACGATCCATTTGTGGATCATCTTACCGCCAACCAAAACACTAAACTCCAAGGGGGAGAAACGCTGTGGCTCAGACAATCGAAGCCTTTGTCGGCAACGCACTCGACAACGCAAAAATATCACCGCTGCACAGAAGGATCGTTGGGCTTATCGCGGCCGGATATTTCTTCGACGTGATCGACTTTACGGTCTTCGGCTCGCTCGTTCCGTTTATCATCCAATCCAAATTCGCCACCGGGGCGGAGGTTGCCGGCATCGGCAGCGCCGCCATTTTCGGAATGTTCATCGGCACCGCTGGCCAGGGCGAGTTCAGCGACCGCTTCGGGCGCCGGTTCATATATCAGTTCAATCTCCTCCTCTTCGGGGTGTTCACGATCCTTGGCGCGCTGGCGCCCAGCGTCACGCTGCTGGTTGCCTGCCGGTTCATCGCCGGCCTCGGCCTCGGCGCCGAACAGCCGCTCGCATTCGCCTACGCCGGCGAATATTCGCCCAAGGCCATTCGCGGCCGCATCTTGGCAATCGTCCATTTCATCGGCGGCGCCTGCGTTTGGCCGATCGGGACTGCGCTTGTTCTTCTGTTCGGCGGAATGCTCGACACGCCCGATCACGTTTGGCGCGGCGTGTGGCTTCTGATCGGCATCGGCGCGCTGATCGTTTGGGTGTTCCGTTTCGCGCTGCCGGAGTCGCCGCGCTTTCTGGCGACCCACGGCCAGGGTGACAAGGCGCTGGAGGTGCTCGGCCGTCTCGGCATCGCCGGACCGAAAGAGCCGCTGTCGACCGATGCCGCCAGCAACACCAAGAGCGACCCGTTCGGCGTGGTGTTCAGCCAATTTCCGACGCGCGTCATCGCCGGCATGATCTGCTTCACAGCGTTCTTCGGCGTCGCCATCGGTCTTGGCGCATGGCTGCCCAACATCATGAACGCCAAGGGCTTCAGCATCACCAAGTCGCTGCAATACACGCTGGCGATGAACTTCGCGGTGCCGTGCGCCAGCCTCTTCATGATGTATGCGCTCGATAAATACGGCCGCAAGATCACGTCGGTCTGTGCCTTCGTCGCCGCCGGCCTGATGGCGATCGTGTTCGCCAATGCCGGCACTGCGACCGAGCTCATGGTGGCCGGCTTCATCATGATCTTCTTCGTGCAGGTCGCCGGTAACTCGATGCAGATCTTCGCGTCCGAGGTATTCCCGACCAACGCGCGCGCCTCCGGCTTCGGCTGGGCGGCTGGCGTCGGACGGTTGGCGACTGCCTTCATCATTCCAACCATCCTGTGGATCCAGAACGGCTACGGGCTGACGACCGTCTTCGTCTGCCTTGCGGTCGCACTCGTGATCGCAGCAGTCTCGGTCACCCAGCTCGGCCCCGAGGCCAAGCAGAAAGGCCTCGACGAAATCGCCGCACCCACGGGCTGATCGGCGTCAGGCGAAACATTCGGGGCCCGGTTCGGCGATTGCCGGGCCGGGCCCCGGCAATTTAGGCTGCTGCCATGGATGCCGTGACCGCTTCGGCGAAAAACATCCGCTTCCTCGCGCGCGACGACCAGGGCGGCCGTCCCGACGGCGTGCAGATCATTGTCGAGAAAGGTCACGCCTACGTCGGCCACATGTTCAGCGACGGATTTTCCGTCATCGACGTGCGCGACCCGTTGAAGCCAAAAACCGCCGCCTTCGTGCCTGCGCCGAAAAACACTCGCTCGCACCATTTGCAGGTGCACGGCGACCTGCTGCTCACCGTCAACGGCCCCAACGTCTGGGCGATGCAGCAGTACCAGAGCCAGCAGGCCTACTACGCGAAATCGCTGATCGACTCGATGCACACCGAACAGCCTTTTGCCGCCGGCCTGCGCGTGTTCGACATCTCGAAGCCAGCGGCGCCGCGCGAAATCGCCTTTCTCGACATGCCCGGCTTCGGCGCCCACCGGATCTGGTGGGTCGGCGGACGTTACGCTTATGTCTCGGTGCACTTCGAAGGCTTCATCGACCACGTGCTTGCCGTGATCGACATGAGCAATCCGGCAAAGCCACAGCTCGCCGGCCGCTGGTGGCTGCCGGGCATGCACCGCGCCGGTGGCGAAGTGGCGCCGGCTTCGTTCGGCAAGCGCACCGCGCTGCATCACCTCATCAGCGCCGGCAATCGGGGCTATGCCGCATGGCGCGACGGCGGCTTGACCGTGCACGACCTCACCGACCCGGCCAATCCGAAACTGTTGGCGCATCGCAACACCGCGCCGCCGTTTGCCGGCGGCGCACACACGCCGCTGCCGCTGCCCGACCGCAATTTGGTCGTGCTCGCCGACGAGGCGACATCGGTGAATTGCGCCAACGGCCTCGCCTACACCTGGATCTACGACGTGCGCGAGCCGACCAACCCGGTGACGATCGCGACATTGCCGACACCGACCGGCGAGGACTTCTGCGCCAAGGGCGGCAAGTTCGGTCCGCACAATCTGCACGAAAACCGCCCCGGTTCGCTGCAGCGCTCGGACATCATCTTCGCCACTTACCACAATGCCGGCTTGCGCGTATTCGACATTTCCAACCAGTTCGAGCCCGAGGAAGCGGGCTTCTACGTACCTCCGCCGCCCGAACGCATCGTCGATCAGCGGCCGAACCCGGCCAAGGCGATCCAGTCTTGCGACGTTTATGTCGACACCAAAGGTGTGATGTATCTGACCGATACCAACGCCGGGCTCTACGTCCTCGAATACGAAGGCAAGTGAATTATGACCGATCGCTTCGGCCGTCTCGCCCTGCACATGTGGACCATTGACACGACGCCGTTGAAGACGGCGCTCGACGCGGCCAAGCAGGCGGGCTTCGACGCCGTCGAATTACGGCGCACCGACTTCAAGCGCTGCTTCGACGCCGGCATGAGCAACGCCGAGGTGCTCGACCTGATCCGGGCCAGCGGCATCCCGGTCGGCGTGCTCGGCGTCGAATACGGCTGGCTGTTTGCGACCGGCGACGAGAGCAAGCGACTATTCAAGGTGTTCCGCGAGTCCTGCGAGAACGCCGTGGCGCTCGGTTGCGACATGCTGATGAGCGCGCCCGGCCAGGTCAACGGCCCGATCAAGGACGCCATCAAATTCCTCAAGGAGGCCGGCGCCATCGCCGCCGAATACAAATTGCGGCTGGCGATCGAGTTCAACTCGCAACACGACGTGCTCAACAGCCTCGCCGTGCTCACCGAGCTGATCGAAGGCGCCGACAAGCGGAATTGCGGTTATCTGATCGATGCCTACCACTTCACGCGCAGCGGCGCCGGCGGCCGCGGCTTCGAGCATCTGCCGGCGGACAAAATCTACTGCTTCCAGTACAGCGACGTTTCGCCAAACCCGGTGACCGGCGTGCGCCGGCCGACCGATCGACTCGTGCCCGGCAAAGGCATCGTCAATTGGCGCGAGATGCTCGGCCTGCTCGCCGAGAAGAAATACACCGGCTATCTCAGTTACGAGGCGCCCAATCCGGAGCTGTGGGCCCGTTCACCCTATGACGTCGCGCGCGAGGGCGTCGAACTGACCCGCAAATTGTTGCGAGACGCTGTTCCCAGTTACGCCGCCGCATGATCCCGCGCCAACCCAATTGAGGTCGACCATGGCAGAAGAACTTCCGCTCTTTCTCGGGCTGAACGACAAGACCGTCACCGACATCCCCAAGACGGTGGAGAAGCAGCGCTACATGACCAGCGTTGCGCCCAAAGCCGCCAACCCGGGCAAGTGGGTCGAGCAGCCGCGGATGCCGATCCCGACCGGCGAGCACGCCGTCATCGAGTGTCAGGGCAAGATTCATTCGATCGCCGGCTACGCCAGGCACCGCGTCGACCAGAACTTGCATCAAGTATACGATCCGAAATCGGGCACCTGGTCGCTCAAGGCGCCCTTCCCGCACCCCTGCAATCACGTCGCCGGCGTGTCGATCGGGACGAAGATCTACACCTTCGGCGGTTTCGTCGAACAGAACCGGTGCCCGCACTCGAAATGCTTCGTCTACGACACCGCCACCGACCAATGGGCCTCGATCGCGCCAATCTCGCGCCCGCGCGGCGCCGTGTCGGCGATCGTACTCGACGGCAAGGTCCACCTGCTCGGCGGACGCGACGTGCGTTCGGTCGAATGGCATGAAGTCTACGATCCGGCGACCGACAAATACTCCGACCGCACCAGCATGCGCGGCTCCACCGGCACACAGCCCTTCGTCGGCCAGCGCGATCACATGGGCGTCGCCGTGGTCGATGGAAAAATCCACGCTATCGCCGGCCGCATGGACAGCTACGACTTCAACACCAGCCTCAACGCCGTCTACGACCCGAAGACCGACGGCTGGACGTTCCGCGCGCCGCTGCCGACCGCGCGAAGCGGGCCGTCCTGCGTCTACATCAACGGCAAGATCGTGGTGTTCGGCGGCGAGGCGACCGGCCGCGTGTTCGGCACCAACGAGGCCTACGACCCCAAGACCGACACCTGGGAGGCGCTGACGCCGATGGCGATCCCGCGCCACGGCCTGCACGGCGCCACCTGCGCCGTGATCGGCAACATGGTGCACGTGCCGGGCGGCGGTCCCGTGCCCGGCGGTCAGGTGCAGGGCGCCTACCACGACGCTTTCACCTTCGGCTGACGCAAAACGATCGCGGCCGCCCCGCGCAAGCGGAGCGGCCGCGATATTGCCTCGAATGTATTTAGCGGGCCGGACGCAGGCTGAGCTCCGAGACGCCCACCGCGAGGTTGAGTCCGCCCTGCCCCTGCACCGAAACCGGCTGCAAGGTCACGGTCCGGTTCGAACCGCCAACCAGGACGTTCGCGCCGACGCCGGCGCCGACCGTCGCTTCGCCGCTCGCGCCGCCGTAGTGACCGGCGAGCGCACCGAACGTGCGTGTAGTCGGCGCATCAACCGCCCAGACCATTTCGCCGCCGGTGGTGGCGCCGAGATCGAGACCGAATTTGGTAATGCTGCCGGTGTACACCTCGCGCGGTCCCGGCTGCGACGGCGTGAACATGCACGTCACGTCCTTCTTCGACGTAATGATCAATCCGATGCCGGCGGAAATGTCGCAGGTCAGCGTACCGACTTTGTCGTGCACCGGCGCGGCCATACTCGGTCCGGAAAGCGCGGCAGTAACCGTCAACGCCGCAAGCGCACTCAATGTCCTGTGCATATCGTTCTCCTGCTGTTGTGATGCCTCGCCAAAAACGCCGAGACAACAGGAAAGTTCCGATTCCGGCCTTAAGCCGCTCGCTCTTGCGTCAAATTTTCAGCGACGCAACGTCCCGGAAGATTCTGCTGCGCAGCGGCGGACAACGGGCTGAATACCGGCTCGCAACCGACCAGCACATGACGCAACGCTGGCGCAGGCGGGCTCTTCGCCATCGTCAGCGGCATGCGATCGCCCTTGCCGGAACGGTTAACAATTTGCGGCGCACTGTCGCCGACCGACGGCCATGCGATGGACGGCATACCAAAGCCGACCGGTGGTGCGGCGACGTCCAGCGCCAACAACACTAAACCACCTGCCAACACATAAGGCGCAACCGCCAACATTGATTGTCTCCACAGTTGTGGAGACAACTTGTGTTCGCACAGAAGGTTCCTGCTTGTTCAGCGGCCGCCGAGCGCCGCGCTTACCGGAGTAGCGACGTCGCTGTCAGCCGGCGCGACGTTCACGTCGCTTGGCGTTGCGTTCGAAGAACAGCGCCTGGCTCAACACCGCTGACACGGTTGCCGGCTGAAACGGCTTGGCGATGAGGAACGCAGGCTCAGGGCGCTCGCCGGTGAGGAAGCGCTCCGGATAAGCGGTGATGAAGATCACCGGCACTTCGAAGGACCGCAGCATCTCGTTAACGGCTTCGAGACCCGAACTGCCGTCGGCCAATTGGATATCGGCGAGGATCAATCCGGGGCGCTTCGCCTTGGCCAAGGCAATCGCCTCAGCATGGGTGCGCGCGACGCCGAGCACGCGATGGCCGAGACTCTCCACCAAGCCTTCGAGATCGAGCGCGATGAAAGTCTCGTCTTCGATGATGAGCACGTCGGTGGCGATTTCGGCGGCCAACTCGCGGCCGGAATCCTCGACCAATTCGCGCAGCTTCGGGGCGTCGATATCGAGCACCTTGGCGGCGTCGTCCTCGGATAGCCCTTCAAGGGCTACTAGGAGAAATGCCTGGCGCGGCATCGGCGCGATCTGGGCAAGATGGCGCTCGACCGGCTTGCTCTGGGTGGATGACCCCGGCTTGCCGTTAAGGGAGACCGAATTCCAGATTTTCGTGAACAGCCGATAGAGCGCAATGCGGGTGGAGGTACCTGACTCCAACACGCTCGGATCTTGAATAAGCGCCTCCAGCGTTGCCGCAACATAAGCGTCGCCCGACGCCTGGCTACCGGAGAGCGCCCGGGCGTAACGACGAAGATATGGAAGATGCTGCGCAACTGCTTGAGATGTGGACAATATTCCCTCCCGAACCAATGAATGTCGACCGCCTGACCAAGCTTGCCCCGTACCGCGGTCAACCCATAGACCAAATAAACGTAGCAATTCTAAAAAAGTTCCACTTTCGCGGAACTAATTGCGCTGCAAAGGGTTTCGCAAATGGATGGGGAACCTGGAACCGGTGGCACAAACGCCGGGCCGGGACTTGGGAACAAAACCGATGAGCGAGCGTAAGCCCCCGGGGGCAGAGACACCGATGGAAGCCACCGCACGACACACAAAGAAGAGTCAGGCCAAACCGGCGAAGTTGGGACGGGAAGTCCAAGCGCGCCTCGGGCAGCAATTGCGCGCGATGTATGACGAAGTTCTTAACCAGGGGGTTCCGGATCGTTTCGCAGAGCTGATCGATCGTCTCGAAGGCAATGGCAACAAGGACAAGCACTAATGCCAATGGACGAGTCTGTCCGCAAAGCCGTGCTCAGCACAGTGCCCAGTCTCCGGGCCTTCGCGATCTCGCTGTGCGGGAACGTGGATCGGGCCGACGATCTCGTGCAGGAGACCTTGCTGCGCGCGCTCGCGAATATCGACTCGTTCCAGCCGGGCACCAACATGTCGGCCTGGCTATTCACGATCCTGCGCAACCACTTCCGCTCGGAATATCGCAAGCGCCGGCGCGAGGTCGAGGATGGCGAGGGTCGCTATGCCGAGACGCTGAAATCGCAGCCCGAGCAGCATGGCCAGGTTGAATTCCGCGAATTCCGCGAGGCGCTCGATCAACTGCCGACGGATCAGCGCGAAGCGCTCATTCTGGTCGGCGCCTCTGGCTTCTCCTACGAGGAAGCCGCCAACATCTGCGGCTGCGCGGTCGGCACCATCAAGTCGCGCGTTAATCGCGCCCGCACCCGCCTTGCCGAGCTGATGTCGATCGACGGCACCAACGATTTCGGTCCCGACGAGCAAACCCGCGCGGTTCTCGCCAGCGGCGGCGAATAGGCGCGCCCGACTTAGACTGCTGACAATACAAAGCCCCGCGCGACCGAAAGCCGCGCGGGGCTTTGCGATGGCGCCTGAACGCTACGGCACGGTCGGCGTCCGTCCGCGGACCAGACGGCCGGCGTTTTGGCTTGTAAATCGCCCGTTTTGGGCGTTGCGGGTTTGGGGTCGCGCGGCTTTGGAACTCGCGTATTATAGTCGAGTTGCATCCGAGCATGCCTTGTAAAGGAGTAACCCATGGCGCCGCGTCCGAACTGGAAGGGCTTCCTCAAGCTGTCGCTGGTATCGTGCTCGGTGGCGCTTTACCCGGCGACCAGCACCAGCCAGCGGGTGCGCTTCAACATCATCAACCGCGAGACTGGCAATCGCATCCGCAACGAAGTTGTGGACACCGAAACCGGCGAGCCCGTCGCGCAGGAAGATCGGGTCAAGGGCTTTCAGTTCGAGAAGGGCCAGTACGTTCTGGTCGAGGAAGACGAACTCGACAACGTCGCGCTGGAAAGCACCCACACCATCGACATCGAGCAGTTTGTGCCGGTATCGGACGTCGACCGCATCTATCTCGACGAATCGTTCTACTTGGTGCCGCAGGACGACGTCGCGCAGGAAGCCTTCGCCGTCATCCGCGAGGCGATGCGCAAGGAAAACCTGGTCGGGCTCGCCCGCGTGGTGATCTATCGCCGCGAGCACCTCCTGCTGCTCGCCCCGCGCGGCAAGGGCATCATGGCGACGGCGCTGCGTTACAAGAACGAAGTGCGCGACGAGAAGACCTATTTCGACGACATCCAGAACATCAAGGTGACGCCCGACATGCTCAAGCTGGCGGTGCACATCCTGGAGACCAAGAAGGGAAAGTTCGACCCTGCCAAGTTCGAGGACCGCTATGAAAACGCCGTGCAGGAGCTGATCAAGGCCAAGCAGGCCGGCAAGAAGCCGCCGACCATCACCGAACCCAAGGTCAGCAACGTCATCAACCTGATGGATGCGTTGCGCCGCAGCGCCAAGGCCGAGACGCGGCAGGCAGCGCCGCGCAGGGCCGCCAATAATCGCAAGCGAGCGGCGCCGAAGAAGAAGGCAAAGCGGGCGAGTTAAATGGCGGGGCTGAAGACCTATCAAGCTAAACGCAAGTTCAACGTCACCGCCGAACCGAAAGGCAAAGTGGCACGCCAGCGCGGCCACGCCTTCGTCATCCAGAAGCACGACGCGACCCGCCTGCACTATGACCTGCGGCTCGAGCTCGACGGTGTGATGAAGAGCTGGGCGGTTACACGGGGGCCAAGCCTGGTACCTGGTGATAAGCGTCTGGCGGTCGAGGTTGAGGATCACCCGATCGAATACAACAAGTTCGAGGGCACCATCCCCAAGGGCGAATACGGCGGCGGCACCGTGATGATCTGGGACCGCGGCAGCTGGCAGCCGGACGGCGACCCGCATTTCGGCCTCAACAAGGGTCACCTCGCCTTCACGCTCGAGGGCGAGAAGCTGCATGGCGGCTGGCATCTGGTGCGAATGCATCGCCGTCCTGGCGAGAAGCGCAACAACTGGCTGCTGATCAAGCAGCACGACGACGCCGAACGCTCGGCGCGCGACAAGGATATCCTCGAGGAAAAGCCGTTGTCAGCCGCCTCTGGCCGCTCGATGGATGAGATCGCCGAAGGCGTGCCGAAAAAAGCATCGAAGAAGAAATCCGCAGCCAAAACGAGCAGCCGCACCAAAGCGGCCATGGCCGCGATCCTGCGGCGGACCAAGGAAGCAATGAGCGCGACTTCCGGCCTCGTCTTCAACACGAAGGCCACGTCCGCCCTGCCCCAGTTCGTCGAGCCGGCGCTGGCGACGCTGAGCGACAAGGCTCCCGACAGCAGCAACTGGATCCACGAGATCAAGTTCGACGGCTACCGTCTCCAGGCGCGGCTCGATGGCGGCAAGGTCAAGCTGCTGACGCGCCGCGGTCTCGACTGGACCGAGAAGTTTCCGACTATCGCCACCGCGGTTGGCAGGCTGCCGGCGCAATCCGCGCTGATCGACGGCGAGCTGGTATCGGAGGGCGACGACGGCGTATCGAGTTTTTCGCTGCTGCAGCAGGACCTCAAGGACGGCCGCTACGGCCGCATGAGGTTCTACGTCTTCGACCTGATGTATCTCGACGGCGACGACACGCGGCCGTTGCCGCTGCACGAGCGCAAGACCGCGCTCGCTGCCCTGCTCAAGCGAACCGCCAAGAACGGAACAATCCGGCTCAGTGAATCGCTGACCGACCGGGGTTCTGTGCTGCTCAAGCACGCCCGCAAGCTGGGCCTCGAAGGCATCGTCTCCAAGCTTGCCGACGCGCCCTACCATTCGGGTCGCAGCCACGACTGGCTCAAGACCAAGTGCTCCGATCGGCAGGAACTGGTAATCGCCGGCTTTGCCCCATCGACCGCCGACGCCAATTCGGTCGGTGCCTTGGTGGTCGGCTACTACGACGACGGCAAGCTGCAATACGCGGGGCGTACCGGCACGGGCTTCACGCATGAGACCGCGCGTGAGCTCTTCCGCAAGCTGAAGGCGCTGCGCACCGACAAGACGCCGTTCGACAGCGTGCCGGCGGAAGAGCGCGGCGTCCGCAAGCCGATCTGGGTGCAACCGAAGCTCGTTGCGGAGATCGAAATCCGCGGCTGGACCCACGGCGACCGCGTCCGCCAATCCTCGTTCCAGGGGCTGCGCGAGGACAAATCCGCGAAAGACATCGTACGCGAGGTGAAAACCGCTGCAGCGGCAACGTCTCCGGCGCCGGTCAAGCGCAGCGCACAGCCAGCGCGCACCGCAAAACCCGCCACGAAAAGGACCCCGGTGATGGTTGCCGGTATCGCCCTTACCCATCCCGATCGCGTCTATTGGGAGGACGCCGGCGTCACCAAGAAGGACCTCGCCGAGTTCTACGCGAGCATCTGGAAATGGGTACGCCCGCACATGGCCGGCCGCCCAATCTCATTGGTGCGCTGTCCGGACGGCGCCGCCGGGCAATGCTTCTTCCAGAAGCACGTCTCGGCCGGCATCAGCGCCGAGCACCTGCATCAGGTCACCGAAAAGGGCGACAAGATCATCTCGATCGACGATCTGCCCGGCCTTTTGTCGCTGGTGCAGGCCGGGGTGCTGGAAGTCCACACCCGCGGCAGCACCATCGAGCACCTCGACAAGGCGGACCGGTTGGTCTTCGACCTCGATCCAGGCCCGGGAACCGGCTGGAACGACGTGGTCGCGGCGGCGCGCGACGTGCGCGAGCGCCTCGCCTCGATCAAGCTCAACACCTTCGTGAAGACCTCGGGCGGCAAAGGCCTGCACGTGGTGCTGCCGATCAAGCCGACACCCTGGGACGAGGCCAAGGCCTTCTGCCGGGCGGTCGCCGAAGCGATGGCGGCGGATGATCCTCGCCGCTATGTCGCCACCGCAACCAAGAGCAAGCGCGACAAGAAGATTTTCATCGACTACCTGCGCAACAGCCGGGAGGCGACCGCGGTAGCGCCCTACTCGACGCGTGCCCGACCGGGCGCGCCGGTGTCGGTGCCGATCGACTGGTCGGAGCTCGGCTCGCTCAAAAGCGCGAACCAGTACACTGTCCTCAACCTGCAGGCGCGGCTGTCGCGACTGCGCACGGACCCGTGGGACAATATCGCCCGCAGCCGGCCGTCGCTGCCGAAGATCCAATAAAATGATGTAAATCGCCCCGCACCAGTCCCTTGCAAGCCGGAACTTAGTTCCGGCCGCCGGCTTCTCTCCGCAGGGACGCGTTTCCGCTTTTTTGACACAAGCGTCATATTCTGTGCGCCGTCGTTCCGAGACGAAGTGGATACAATGGGCTGCAAGATTTCAATCGCAATGGGGTTGGCGGTGGGTGCGTGCATGGCAGCCGCAAGCCACGCCGAGGCCGCCGGACAATTTGTCGGCGTCGCCGCCTATTACAGCAAGGACTACTCGGGGCGCACCGCCTCCGGCGAGCGCTATGACCCGAAGAAATTCACCTGCGCACACCGGACTTTGCCCTTTGGCACCCGCGTCCATGTGACCGATCCGCGCTCGCACCGCAGCGTCGACGTGGTAGTCAACGATCGCGGGCCGTTCACCAAGGGCCGTGTCATCGACTTGTCGCTTGCCGCCGCCAGCGCGCTCGGCATGACCAACCGTGGGCTGATCAAGGTCGTGGCGACCGTCGAGTAGCGCCGCCCGCGGGTCCCGTTCCCCGATTTGCGCTATAGTGGTCGCGCTGAAATCCCGCCTAGACCACAAAAATAGCCAGAGGAAACGACATGCCCGCCAAGCGCCCCGCGCCGCGCCTTCCCGTACTTGAAGAAGGCCAGATGACCGATGATCAGCGTGCGCTGCTGGAAGCCATTCGCTCGACGCCGCGCGGCAAGAGCGTCACGCCGCGCGGGCCCTTCGCGGTCTGGCTGTACGCCCCGAAGTTCGGCGACCTCACGCAACAACTCGGCGCCCACTGCCGTTACGGCACGGCGCTCGAGCCGCGGCTGTCGGAATTCGCCATCCTGTGCACGGCGCGGCTGTGGCGCGCGCAGTACGAATGGTTTGCCCATGCGCCGATGGCCGAGAAGGCCGGCGTCATGGCAAAGACCATCGCCGACCTGCGCGCCGGCCGCGAGCCGAAGTCGGCGCAGAAGGACGAGCGCGCGATCTATGCTTTCGTGAAGGAGCTCTACAAGACCAAGCGCGTGAGCGACCGCACCTACAAGCGGGTGCACGACGTCCTCGGCGATGCGGCGACCGTCGAGCTCGTTGGCATCCTCGGCTATTACGTGCTGGTGTCGATGACGCTCAACGTCTTTCGCATGATGCCGCCGGAGGACGCCAAGCTCGCCTTCGCCGAGCCATAAGGCGCCTCAGCTCATTTCATGTTCATGCCGCCGCCCATGCCTGGCATCGGCTTGCCGCCGCCGCTGCTGTGCATGGCTCCGATCCCTTCAACGGTGAAGTCGACGTCGACCTTGCCGGCCTTGGCGAATTCGAGCGTGGCCTTGAAATGGTCGCCCTCTTTCAGCTGCTGCGTCAGGCCGACCAGCATCAGGTGGTAGCCGCTGGGCTCGAGCTGGACAGTCTGGCCCGGCTTGATCTCGAGGCCGCCGGAGACCGGCCGCATCTTCATGACGCCGCCCTCCATCTTCATCTCGTGCACGTCGAAGCGCCCGGCGACGGTGGTCGTGCCGCCGATGAGTCTATCTGGCGCGTTGCCCGTGTTGGTGATGGCCATGTAGCCGCCGCCGACGCTGGCGCCTTTCGGCGTCGCCCGCGCCCACGGCGCAGAGATTTTCAAATTGCCAGCCATGACGTCTTCGGCTTGCGCCGGCCCGGTCATCAGGGCGGCGAGAGCGACGGCGAGAATCCAGAGCTTTCGTATCATCGGCAACTCCCGGCGATTACGCCCGGCGTCATAACGCAGGGCCCATCGAAACACCATAATCGGCGTGGTAGTCTGAACCAGATGCCGATCGACCGACCCACCTCCCCTGGCGACGACGCGCGCGTGGTCAGCTTCCGCCGCCGCGGCGTCGGCAGCAACGCGCGCCTGGCGGCACGCTCACCGGTCGAGGATCTTGCGCGCTACGAGCGCGGCGACGACCCCGCTGGCAGCGACGACTACCGGCATCGCATGGTGATCAACATCGTCGCAGCGGTGTTCGTCGCGGCCCTGATCGGCGCTGGCCTGTGGATTGCCGACACCATGGCGGCGATGCGCAAGAATCAGGACTGCGTCCTGTCCGGCCGGAGCGGCTGCACGCCGGTCGAGGTCCCGCACAATCGCTGGTGAACCCGCCCTTGGCGCCGGAGACTGGCGTTTTCCCATTAAATGCCCGCCGCCATTGAACTTAGCCGCCCGCTTCGCTATACGGGCACGCGACCGCAGGGGATGGCGCGGGCGCAGCTTTTCCGCCGCCGCGCTCGCCAATAATCCTCCCCAATCAGAGAGTTAACGGATGTCTTCGACCTTCGATACCATCGCCAATATTATCGCCGAGACCTGCGATATTCCGCGCGACACTATCACGCCGGACAGCCACTCCATCAACGACCTTGGTATCGACAGCCTCGACTTCCTCGACATTGCCTTTGCCATCGACAAGGCCTTCGGCATCAAGCTGCCGCTCGAGCAGTGGACGCAGGAAGTCAACGACGGCAAAGCCACCACCGAGCAATATTTCGTCCTCAAGAACCTCGCCGCCCGCATCGACGAGCTCGTCGCTGCCAAGGGAGCGTAAGGCAAGCCTGTCGCGACATGCGCCTCGAATATTTCCAGCTGATCGACCGGATCGTCGACCTCAAGCTTGCCGACCGAACGATCAGCGCCGCGGCCGTCGTCCCGACCCAGAGCACCATCTTTGAGGGGCATTTTCCTGGCTATCCGCTGATGCCGGGCGTGCTGCTGATCGAAGCGATGGCACAGACGGCGGGCTGGCTCATCGTCGCGCTCAATAATTTCGAACGCATGCCGTTCCTCGCGGCGGTCAAGGACGCCAAGCTGCGCAGTTTCGTAAAGCCGGGCGAGCGGTTGACGGTCGAAGCGCATGTTGAGCACGAAGGCTCCGGTTATTCGGTCGCAAAGGCCACGATCAAGTCTGACGACAGCAAGCTTGTCTGTGACGCCGCACTGACGCTGCGCATCCTTGATTTCCCGAGCGCGGAAGTCGCCAAGCAGATGCGCGAGCTCGCGACGCGCATCGGGTTGAGCCTCGAGGCACCGGCCGATGGCTGAGCCGCAGCGCGAGGCCTGGATCACGGGCGTCGGCATAGTCTCAACGCTCGGTGAAGGCCCCGAGGCGCACTGGCAAAAATTGGCGGAAGCGAAAGCGAGCGCCGACACCACCAGGCTCGCCCCTTTCATCGTTCACCCGCTCGCGCCTGTGAACTTCGACGCGCAGATCCCGAAAAAGGGCGATCAGCGCCAGATGGAAGAATGGCAGCGCATCGGCACTTACGCTGCTGGACTTGCGCTCGAGTCGGCTGGATTAAAAGGCAGGCCCGAAATCCTTTCGCACATGGACATGATCGTCGCCGCTGCCGGCGGCGAGCGCGATCTGGCGGTCGACAGCACGATCATTACCGGACTGCCGCGCGCAGAAAACCAGGCCGCTTACCTCAACGAACGGCTGATGAGCGATCTGCGGCCGACGCTTTTCCTGGCGCAGCTTTCCAATCTGCTCGCAGGAAACATCTCAATCGTGCACGGCGTGACCGGCTCGTCCCGGACCTTCATGGGCGAGGAAGCCGCCGGCGTCGATGCGGTGCGGATTGCGCTGTCGCGCATCCAATCAGGGCAAAGCGACATTGCGCTGGTTGGCGCCGCGCATAACGGCGAGCGGCCCGACATGCTGATGCTCTACGAGTTCGGCAACTTCAACCTGAAGAACAGCTTTGCGCCCGTCTGGGAACGCAAGAAAGCGCCGGGCTTTGCACTCGGCTCGCTGGGCGCCTTCCTCGTCATCGAGGCGCGCGACCATGCGGAAACGCGCGGCGCCAGGCCACTCGCCCGGCTTGTCGACGTTGTGGCCGAACGGTCTCGACGCGCGCCGGGCGGCGTCACCGCCACGCTCGAGCAACTGTGGGGCAAGTTCAAGTCGCGGCTTCGTCCGGGCCACGTCGGCGTCGTTTCCGGGGCGACCGGGGCAGAGCCGGCTACCGCCGAGGAACGCGCTTTTTTCGAGGCCCACGGCGACCTTGCCGTTCGCGCCACCGGAACCTATCTCGGTCATGGGCCGGAGCCGCAATTTCCAATGAATATCGCGTTGGCCGCGATCGCGTTGGGCCATGCTAGCTTGTTCCCGCCAAACGATAAGACGGGTCTGGAGCGGCCGATGAGCGGGGATTTGCAGCAGGTGCTGGTGACAGGCGTCGGCCACTGGCGGGGTGAAGGCCTCGCCTTGCTCGAGCGCACCGATTGAAGGAGAGCCGATATGGCAGCGACCAAGGATAAAGCGGGCCGCCCGCTCGTGGCGGTCACGGGGCTCGGCGTGGTCACCTCCCTCGGCGCCGGCAAGGAAGACAACTGGTCCAAGCTGACAGCCGGTGAGTCGGGCATCCGCGCGATCACGCGCTTTCCGACCGATGGCCTCAAGACGCGCATCGCCGGCACGATAAATTTCCTCGAGCCGCAGGAGTGCTCCGCCACGCTGTCCGAGCGTCTCGCCGAGCTCGCCGGCACGGAAGCGATCAGCGAATCCGGTCTCGGCAGCAAGGCCGACTTTCCCGGGCCGCTATTCTTGGCGGTGCCGCCGATCGAGATCGAATGGCCGCAGCGGCTGGAGATCAGCTTGCGCCTCGGCAGCAATGGCGATGTCAGTTACGCCGACATGCTTCGCGTCTCCAACCAGTTCCCCGACTATCACCGGCGGTTCCTGTTCGGCTCCGTAGCCGATCACCTCGCCGATGTGTTCGGCACCAAGGGTTCGCCGATTTCGCTGTCGACCGCCTGCGCCTCCGGTGCGAGCGCGATCCAGCT
>Ga0265313_10002027_pt1 | contig 18176 bp, 13 predicted proteins | sample 4123metaG_FD_203122 | JGI IMG/M metagenome (GOLD analysis project Ga0265313, IMG submission 203122) | Rhizosphere microbial communities from Carex aquatilis grown in University of Washington, Seatle, WA, United States - 4-1-23 metaG | ecosystem: Host-associated > Plants > Roots > Rhizosphere >...
GGTGGCGCGGTCGCCGTTGTTGCGGCTTCGCAGATTGCTGGATGCGGCGGCGATGATTCGGGGGTCACTCCGGCCGCCGATTCTGGCGCAGAGACCGGATCGAGCTCCTCCAGTGGTGGCTCGAGTTCGGGCGCCTCCGGTTCCGGTTCCGGTAGCGGCTCGAGCTCCAGTGGCTCATCAGGCTCCAGCTCCGGTACGAAGGACGGGGGCGGCTCGTCGGGGTCAGACTCAGGCTCCAGCGGCTCGTCCAGCAGTGGCGCGGGATCGGGTTCCGGCGCCATCGACGGAGGATCGAGCTCGAGCTCGGGGTCTGGATCAAGCTCTGGAGCACACCTCGAAGCGGGCGCTGACGCCGACGCCGCACCCAAACCCGACGCTACTTCGCCGGATGCGTCGGACGCCACGACCGGGTCGGACGCAGGTGACGCAGGTGACGCGTCGGACACCGGCAAGGTATTGGACGCTGCGGACGCCTCCGAGGGCAACACGATTCCCCCGGGGCTCCTCGCTTATCCGTCGCAGCACGCGAAGGCTCTCTGCGAGGGCATCGGCAAGTGCTGTCCGCAATACGATGCGGGCGCGTTTGACTTGGCGGCGTGCGAGGCTGCGTCCCTCACGAGCGGCTGGGACAACACGACGCTGCCCAACACAATCTCTATCTACGACGCCGGTCATCTGGCGTTCAATGCGATGCAGGCCAAGGTGTGCGTCACCGCATTGCAGGGCTTTACGTGCACCGGGAGCGGCCAGTACACTGCGGCCCAATACGCCGCGATTACCAATGCCTGCCTCGGCGTGCTCAGTGGAACCATTCCGATCGGAACGGGCGGATGCACTTCGTCCTGGGAATGTACGAGCGGCGCGTGGTGCAACCTCGCCGCGGACGGCGGTACGGAGTATGCCCCCGACGCTGGCGATGCAGCACCAGGAACCCACACGGGCGTGTGTACGGCCCTGCTCGCGAATGGCTCTCCATGTACAATCGACGAGATGTGCAGCTACGTCGGCTCGCAAAAGCCCGCGGCTTATTGCAACCTCCTGGGGAGCGACGGCGGCGTGTCAGGTAGCGGTACGTGTCACGCCGCGCAGGCCGACAGCGCAGCATGCGGTGATCCGAACCAGGGAGTCTATTTCGACGACCAGGCGTGCACGTCTCAGCTGTGCGGGGACGACTTCACGTGCGGCACTCCGGTCACGATTCCGACGCCCACGAACTTCTGCCCGGGGTATCCGTACCCGGACGGCGGAGCTGATTGAAACGTAGAGTTTGCCTAATTCGAATGCGGAGCTGGCGCGGTGGTTCGGACTTGCGACCGCGCCAGCTTTGCGGTCTCTCTAGCCCCCGCGCCGCCACTTTCAGCTCCGCGTGCGCTCGTCACTGACACGGCCCCATGCGTGTCCGACTAACGCCACGTGAGACGATCATTGAGGGTACCCCGGGCGAGCGATCACACTTGTCCGCATCATTCGGGCGGTCTCACTTCGTCCGTTTGCCAGGTCTTCTCGAGCCGGGCCTTGCGCGCGAGTTGCATCAGAGTGTGGAGGCCAATGGTTTCTTTGAACGCGAGGACCCAGGAATCGCGCGGGAACTGACGTCAAACGACGCAACCGCGCTTGGCCTCATCGCACTCATGCTGAACGACTCCCCCATGCGCGCGCTCGTGGGCGAGTTGGCGGGCCGTATTCCAACCGTTTGGTCCGGCCGAATCTATCGGTTTATCGCCGGAGGGTTTTATGACAGCTGGCACTCCGACACCGACTACGACCGGGTCGCCGCCATCTCGATAAACCTGAGCCCGGTGCCGTTCGAAGGGTGTGCGCTCGAAATAAGAGATGCGAACTCGTCAGAGATTGTTTCACGAGTCGCCAATACCGGGTTAGGCGACGCAGTCCTGTTTCGAATCCATGAGACCCTGGAGCATCGAAACACCGCTCTTCTGGGGGTTCGGCCACGAACGGTGTGTGCAGGGTTCTTTCGTGTCGGCGAAACGTTTGCCGAGCTACTCGAGCTTCGCGGACGGATGCGTCGGAGTTGATCAGTTCGGCAGCCGCTCAGTCTCCGCCGGCATCCGGATATGGGTACCCAGTGCAGAAGTTCATGGGTGTCGGGATGGTGACCGCGGTGCCACATGTGAAGTCATCCCCGCACAGCTGCGACGAACAGGCCTGGTCGTCGAAATAGATTCCCTGGTTTAGATCGCCACAGGGCACATTGTCGGCTCGTGCCGGTTGACACTGTCCAGCGGTGGAAACGCCGCCGTCGCCTCCAAGCAGATCGCAGTATGTCGCTGGTTTTTGCGTCCCTACATAGCTGCACATCTCGTCGAGAGTGCATGGGGCCCCGATTGGTAGGAGCGCCGCGCAAAAACCCGCACCCGCGCCCGCGCCGACCGCGAGGTTGCACCACGCGCCACTCGCACATTCCCACGACGAAGTGCATCCGCCAGTGCCGATAGGAATGGTTCCGCCGAGCACGCCCAGGCAGGAATTGGTAATCGCGGCGTATTGGTCCGCGGCGTACTGGCCGCTCCCCGTGCACGTAAAGCCCTGCAATGCGGTGACGCACACCTTGGCCTGCATCGCATTGAACGTCAGGTGACCGGCGTCGTAGACAGAGATCCTAGTGGGCAGCGTCGTGTTGTCCCAGCCGCTCGTGAGGGACGCAGCCTCGCACGCCGCCAAATCGAACGCGCCCCCATCGTACTGCGGACAGCACTTGCCGATGCCCTCGCAGAGAGCCTGCGCGTGCTGCGACGGATAAGCGAGAAGCCCCGGGGGAATCGTCGGGCCATCCCCACCCCCATCCCCCACCGTCGCATCCCCCTCTTCACCCCCATTGCAGACATAGACCGGCGCCTGCCTCACCCCGTTCGACGTCGTATCGATCCGCACGCCCCCCGTCGGGCAATCGGGATCGCCCGCTGGTAGCTGAGTCGTCGAAATAAGCGCCGGCGCGCCGGCTTCTCCACTTGGCCCCGCCGGCCCTCGCGGTCCCGGCGGTCCCGCCTCTCCTTGCGGGAGGGCAATCGGCGTCCAGCCCTTGTTCGTACAGTCCAAGAGGAGCGGCGGGGAGAAGTTTGCGTACGCAACGCTCCCGAAGTTGGCGGACGAGCACGCGATCTGCGTCCACGAGAAAGACCCACTCCGGGGACTCTCGCAAGCGTACACGCTGGGCGGCGAAGTGACGTAGGCGACGGTCCCTACGAGATTGGCCGTGCACGGGGGGAGACTTGCCCTCGTGCTCGCCATCACCGAGATGGCATAAGTCTCGCCTGAAGCGGTCTGAGGCGTGCTCTCTCCGCCCCCCACGCACCCGATTGAACCGGCTGGCAAGAGTGCGCCGATCGCGACGCCCCACACGATTGCTCGCTTTGTCATGGACCCCTCATCTCCCTTCGTCGGAATGCAAGGCCCGGACTCGACCTGACAACGACAAATGGATCGCCGAAACCGTACGTCGAGAATGAAACGGTTGCAAGAGAGCGCAAAGTTGGCGCGAGACGGCGAGAAACGCAATGTCACACGATTGCAGGGCGCGGGCGGGCGCGAGACTACGTCGCGCGGGCGCGAGCTTTACCAGAAGCCCTCGCCAAGCCCCGCCGCGCCCACCGCCGGGAAAACACCGCTGCCTTGGCGACGTCGTCGCAAAGAAGCACCGAAAAGAGGTACGTCGTCAGAGCGTTCGTCCCATACCCCTCGTGCGGGCGGATCAGCGACTTGGCGACGAGCCAACGCCCGGCGGCAATTGGCGCAAAAGAGTGGCCCCCCCCCAGCGCTGGCAAGCCGAGCCAGTCCGAGAGGAGCCGCCTCGTGAAGGACACCACCGCCGACAACCCGTGCGATGCGGCGCGCGAGGCGAGGACGTCCCACTGCAAGTCGCGGCAGCGAAGAGCGAGCAGCTTCAAATCGAACAGCCACATCAACGACTGAAAGCGGTGACCGGCCGCGTGGACCGCGAGATAAAGAAACTCGTCTTCCGGTGACAAAACGAGCGCGTCGCCCCATCCCGGAACGCCGCTCGACACGGCGCGCGCGAGGAGCGACGCGGCCGGGAGGACCGTACCGAACCCGCGATGCGCATGGAAGTGGAGCTCGAGGGTGGGAAGTGTGGCGTGGAGCAAGCGCACGTGATGATGGTGCTCGTGATAGAAGCGCTCGATATCGCGGCCTTCCCGCTCGTAACCCAATGGAACGAGCGCGAGCGCGGCTGGCTCCAGCGCGTCGGGGTCGAGGAGGACGTCGAGATCCTGGGACGGACGCACGACTCCGTTTTCGTAGAAGCGATGCGCGAGGAGTGGCCCCTTCAGCGAAACGGCCCGTATGCCGGCGCCCTTCATGGCGCTCAGGACTTTGCGCAGCGTGTCCTCGAGGGCGTCGCTCCAGACGGCGCCGAGTCGTAGCCTCTCGGTGGCTTCCGCAATTAGGGAGGGAGGGAGGCAGACCTGGGCTGCCCCCATCCCCGCAAGCACGACGCCCTCGACCCCGTGATCGCGCGCCGCGGCGACCACGGAACTCCAATCGCGAACGCGCGCACATGAAGCGCGCAACCCATCGAGATCATCAGGAAGACACGCGAGGAGAGCTCTCAGCTGGCGTTCGACATGCGGACGGATCGACAACGGATAGTGGGTCTCTTACCACGGCGGCCGGGATTCCCGAGCGAGGTCACGATGCTGAAGGCTTTACTCAGCGCCCCGCCGCTTGGCAGGTCCCTTGCGCGCTACTCGAGCACCGGGCGAAGTTGGAACCGTGGACGTCGGCGTCGGAACGGCCGACGGGCCGTTGGGCTCGGCCATCGCGATGCGGCGCGCGACCTTCGCGGCCGCCCGCACGAGAGGCTCGAGGATCTCGGCGGGGCTTGCGACGCCATCCCATATCGGGGGCGCTCCGAGCTGGCGCAGCACGGCGACGTGGGTGACGGGCTCGTCGAACACGAAACGGAGGGAAGGCAGAGCCTGGCGCGGCTTGTCGTAGTCCTCGGCCTTCAGCTCGCCGAGCTTCACGGTCGGCACTTCGTGACTTTGGACCTCGCGACTCGGCTTCGTCTCGCTGCCCTTCTTCGCTCTCGTCGTGCCCGAGCCCGTACGGGCGGCGCGGAGCGCGTCGAGCACCTGCACCTTGGTCCTGCCGCGTAGCTCGAAGAGGAGGAAGGGATCGCGGTCGAGTGCCTCGCCGAACACGTAATGGGTAGCGGCGACGTGCTTGCACGGATCACCCCAGTCGGGACAAGAGCAGCTCGTCTTGAGATCGGCGCGCTGCTTCGGGAAGAGACTCACACCCGCTTCGCGAAACGCCTCGTCGATCTCCTTCGGCATCTCTCCCGCGAGAAGCTCGGCGGAAAACTGTGCCTTCCTGGCCATTCCGTCGATGGCTTTGCTCCACGCATCCGCTCCGAGCTCGGTGAGTTCGATGGCGATCCTGTAGGGGGTCGCACGCGACCCGGTGACCTTCGCCGTCACCTTGCCGCTCGTGACGACGAGGTCGTGCGTGCGGCCCGCTCGGGCGTAGGTTCTGCCGCGCGCGAGCCTCGCCGAGTCACCACGCAGCACGTCCTCGAGCGCGGCGATCCAGCGTTGACCCCACCACGTGGTGCCCGCCTTCTTCATGCGAATTCCGCGGTCGGGCGCCGGCTTTTTCGGCGTGGACTTGTACGAGCCGTAGTTGCTCCAGCGATTCACGCCCGTGCCTCGCTGCGGCTCCGGCTGTCGTCTACCTTGGCGCGCGACCGGGACCGCGCGGGGCCCCCGTCCTCGTCGTCGCTGTCCGCCACCGCGCCTTCCGAGAGCGCGAAGAGATCGCGAAGTTCGGGCCCACCGAGCTCGGTGATCCACTTCTCGCCGGCGCTGACGATCCTCGATGCGAGTTCGCGCTTTTGTTCGAGCAGCCGGTCGATCTTCTCCTCGACCGTGCCCGCACACACCAGCTTGTGGACCTGGACCGCGCGCTTCTGTCCGATGCGGTATGCGCGGTCCGTCGCTTGATCCTCGACGGCGGGGTTCCACCAGCGATCGTAGTGGAAGACGTGGCTGGCCGCCGTGAGGTTGAGGCCCGTGCCCCCCGCCTTCACCGAAAGGACGAAGATGCGTGGGCCGCGCGGATCCTCTTGAAACCGCCGAACCATCTCGTCGCGCGCTTTCTTCGGTGTGCCACCGTGGAGAAAAATGACCTCGCAGCCGAGGTTCACGGTGAAGTGCTGCTCCAGCTTGTCGCCCATCTCCCGGAACTGCGTGAAGACGAGAGCCTTGTCCCCGGCGGCTAGGGCTTCCTCGATCATCTCGGTGGTTCGGGCGAGTTTGCCCGAGCGCTTCGGCAGGGGCCCGCTCTCGCCGAGGTACTGCGCGGGGTGGTTGCAGATCTGCTTGGTGGACGTGAGCAGAGCGAGCACACGCCCCCGACGCTCGATACCCTCCGACGACTCGATGCGCCGCAGCTCCTCGTCGACGACGGCCTTGTAGAGCGTCGCTTGCTCGCGTGTCAGCGTGCAGACGACCTTCATTTCGTTCTTGGACGGCAGGTCTTGGATGATGTTCGGATCACTCTTGAGCCGACGCAGGACGAACGGTCCGACGATGCGGCGGAGGCGCATTGCTGCTTCGTCGTTACCGTAGCGTTCGATCGGTAGGGCGAAGTCGCGGCGGAAGGTCTCGAGTGGTCCGAGCAGGCCGGGGTTCGCGAACTCCAGGATCGACCAGAGCTCGGCGAGGCGGTTTTCGACGGGGGTGCCCGTCAGCGCGAATCGGTGGCTCGCTCGAAGTCCTCGAGCGGCGCGCGCCGTCGCCGAGGAGGCATTCTTGATGTTCTGCGCCTCGTCGAGCGCGGCGACGGACCAATCGACACTCGAAAGAAGCTCAGCGTCTCGCCGCAGGAGGCCGTAGGTCGTGACCACGAGGGTGCCCGGCTTCTTCGGCCATTCCTGCGCCGACCGCGCACGCACGCTGCCGTAGTGGCGAACGATGCGGAGCGACGGTGCAAAGCGCTCGACTTCCCGCTCCCAGTTGCCGACTACCGAGGTTGGTGCGATGAGCAGCGACGGCCTCTCATCGCGCGGTGCGTCTTCGATGCGGCGAAGAAGGAACGCAAGGAGCTGCATCGTTTTGCCGAGGCCCATGTCGTCGGCCAGGCAGGCGCCAAGACCGAGCGAACTCATGGTCACAAGCCAGTTGAGACCCCGCTCCTGATAAGGGCGGAGCGTGGCGTTCAGCGCCCTCGGCGCGCCGAGCTCTTTTGCGCCTCCGGTGCGCAGTCGCTCGACCAGCTCGGCGACGATGCCCGAGGCGCTCACCGCGACCGATAGCCCGCCGTGTCGAGCTTCTCCCGCGAGCACGGCCTGGATCGCTTCGCGCGCCGTCATCTTCGACGAGCCGCCGGCGAGGCGCCTCTGGATGTCGCCGAGTTCGCGCGGATCGACAGCGACCCAGGCCCCACGGAACCGGACGAGGGGCGCTTTCTGCTTTGCCAGCGCCAGGAGCTCGCGCGCGCTGAGCGGCTCGTCGCCGATGACCGCCTCCCAGTCGACCTCGAGCAACTCGTCGAGCGAAAGCCCCGAAGCGCCTGCAACGATGCCGGCTACCTTCTTGGCTTTGCCACCCACGCGCATCCGCAGGCGCAGCCGGCGCTGCCCCGCGGCGGTGAGCTCGCCGGGCACGATGACGCCGAAGCCCGCTTCGGCGAGCACCGCGGCGCCTTCGCCGAGGAAGGTCCAGGCGGTGTCCGGATGGAGCGCCACGGACTCGGGCCGAGCTTGCCCGAGCGCCTCACCAAGGGGCGAATAGAGGCGCGCAGCACGACCAAGAGCCTCGAGGAGTGATTCCTGCGGATCGCGAAAGGCGCGGCCGAGCTTCTCGAGACTGCGTCCTTTCGTGCTCCACACATCCGACGCGGGAACGAGAAGGCTGGGATCATCGGGCGACTGGAGCAGAAAGCGCAGGAGAAACGGCTCCCCGTCGGCAACCGGCAGCTCGAGACGGAAGCAGGCGCGCAGCCGGTCGCGTGCGCCGAGGGCGGGCTGGCTCCAGCGCTCGATCTCACCGACGACCGAGCGTTCGGCGAAACCGTCCGTCTCGAAGGTTGGCTGCGTGCTGCCCAGCGCGTTGCGCCATCGATCGGCCCACGCGTCGCGGGACGCGCGCGACCCCTTCGCCGACGCCGCCGGTAGCGACGGGCCACCCCGGGCGGCACGGATCATCGCATCGACGACGGCATCGACGTAGGCGCGAAGAAGCGCATCGGGCGCCCACACCGCACTGGCGGCATCGCGAGGGGCCGGAACGGCGTGCGCTGCGAGGGGCATACTCTTGGCAATCGCCGCGACCTTCGCCGCATCGTCGCTGCCCGCGAGGGCGGCCGCCCAGCGAGCCTCGATGCGTCCGCCGCGCCGCGTGATGGTGGGTACCACTCGCTCGCGCGCTACGAGGTCTATCGCGAGTTTGCTCGCGAGCACCCAGATCGCGAGCGAGCCCGGTAGACTCTCGATGTCCGCGGTGGGGACGACGGCGAGTTGGCCCATCGTCTCCAAGAGCGGCAACTTGAGGCCTCGCGTCTCGCAAAGCCCATCCGGGGAGGCGAGCGGCGTCGACCACGCCTCGCCGTCACGGCCGAGGGTCGGGAAAACGCGTGGCGCCGGTTCTTGTCCCCAGAGGAACAAGGCCTCGACGTCGGGCAGGAACACGAGCGGCATCGGCCGGCCATACATGCCACAGGAAACTTGGTTTTGGGGAGGATCCACGCACGCGAGCACGCGCGCATCCACGCCGGAATGTCGTGCCTCCTACGTGCACGGTGCCTCAAAACCCCATCTGCGCGTCAATCTCGGGACCGATCGTCGGGATCAATCCGTTGCCCCCGAACGACAGATTCGCGCGCAGCGCTCCGATGAGAGCGTACCTGGCGGTCGGCGCATAACGAACGCCGCCGCCGAAGTCGATGAACGCGGGTCCGTTCGTTCTCCACATGTCCACGTTCACGGTCGTGGGCATCGTCGCCGCGCAGGCGGTGGTTGACATCGTCGGGCACAGGGTCGCGGTACCCGAGGCATGTCCGTCGAATGACGACACGCCCGCTCCGGCGAACGCGATCGGCGCGATTCCGTCGTTCGTCAGTCCGTCCTTTGCGAACACGCCGGTCACGCGCGCCTCGAGATAGACGGGCGCGCTGAACCCGTATCCGTCGGCGGCGGCCTGCGTTCCGGGATATTGGAGAAGCACGATGCCCGCGCGCGCGCCGATGAGAACGTTGGCGTTGAGCGCATAATCCAGCGAAGCGTAGAGGCGAACGTTGGCCAAAACGACGCCTCCGTTGGAGGTTCCGGCCGTCCCAGGCTGAAGCTCGTTATTCTGGACTTTCCCGGCCGCTGAGTGCGGCGGAAAGTCGGTCCCGAGTCCTGGCGCGTAGCAGAAGACATTCAGGCTGTTGGCCGGCAGCGCCGTGTTCGGATTCAGCCGGCATAGGTCGGTTCCCTGAGGCATTTGAACGAAATCGAAGTGCGCCCCCACTCCGACCCACCACCGCCGAAGTGGCTCTCGGGTCGCGAGCCTTGCTTCGTGTTTTTCCCGCGTGTCCTCCGCGCTGCTCCCGTTCGCTTCTTTCGTCGGCGGCTCTGCCTCCTTTGCGCCCTTCGTCGGCACGCCGGCTCCTTTGGATTTCGAGTGGCAAGATTTGGGCGGGTTCTTGTTGGGCAGGTGCGGCGGGGGACCGTAGAGCTCCTCCCTTACCGGAACTTGATAGGGAGTCTTTGCTTCTCCATTGCCCCCGAGGGGGTCCATATCTTTATTGTACGCTTGAATATAGTAACGCATCGTTCCCGCGACCATGTCGCCACAAGGGATCAGCCCTCCCCAGCCCTTGACCAGCCGCGTGAGATCGATATGGCTCCACTCGACGTCGTCGTGTTCTTTCGAGTGCTTGTACCTCACGATGACGTGATACGTGTCGGGCGGTCCCCCATCGATGAATACGGGCAGTGGCGTATCGACTTTTTGTTCGGGTACGGGCGTATGAACGAACTCCCCTTTCGAGGGCTGTGACAAGACGGGGGGTGGCGTGACGGGCAGAGGCGCTGGAGGGGGCGGCGCGACGGGGGCGGGAGCTGGGGGCGGAACCGCGGGTGCGAGCGGCAGCGGAGCGACCGCAGGCACGGGAGGAGGAGCGGGTGGGGTCGGCGCCGCGGCAGGAGCGGTACCCCTCTTGACCTCTTCCCACACCGCGCGCAGATCGGGGGAGTCGTAACTGGGGTTCAGATCGATCGTGGGATGAAGCTTGAGCGCCTCTCCGAAGGCCTTTAGGGCGAATCCCTTGTCGCCCGCTCGAAACTCCATCGTTCCGATGTCGCGCAAGAGCGCGGCTTGGGTACCGGTCGAGCAGTTCGCGGGCGCACATCCGCGCAAAGCTTTGTCGAGCCGAGCGGCGCCGGACGCGTAGTTCATGCCGAGATAGTCGGTTTCCGCCTGACTCATCGCCTCGACCGCGGCAACCTCTGCCCGGGAATTGGCCGCGAGCGCCGTTCGCGGGAGTGCAAGGCAGACGAAAGGGAAGCACCCGACCAGAAGGAGAACGAATCGCACGGGCCCATTCATACACCGAATAGGGCACCGCCCGCCTCGTGCATTGGATCTCATCCTGCTGTAGATTTCACGTGCACCGCGAACTGAACGCCACGCGCGCGGAGCTCCTCGTTCGACGCGGCGAAGCACGTGCGCGAAAGAGGAGAAAAGAGAGAGCACGAGCGGAAACGAGTCGGCCCGCACGCCGATTGCACGTCCTACGCACCATGCATTCGCACTCGGTCCGTTGGTTCGCCGCGTTCTTTATCGTCGCTCCGAGCGTCGCTCGTGGTGCTTCGCTGGCGGTTCCCCCTGCGCTTCATCCGCTTGGTCCGGCGTACGCACCCGCCTCGCCGTTTGCAAGCACCGCCATGACTCAGCCCGGACAGCAGCCTTTCCTCGAGGGCTTTTCGGGCAATCAGGGCGTCGGGTCGTCGATGAATCAGCCGGGCGTTCCTGATTTCTACGACGGCTTCGGATTCAACCGGGGCGTCACGCCTCCGAACCAGGGAGCTCAGCCCGCGAGGCCCTACCCCAACTACGCGACCGCCCCGCAGCCGGGGAGCCCCGGCGTGGCAACCGACGGCGCGTACGGCTTCTACAACGGTTTCGGCGGCGGTCAGCCGGACGTCGGCTTCTACGCCGGCTTCACGACTCCACGTTGAGCTGCTCGCCGTCCGCTTGAGGGGGCGGAGGCGGGGTCCGGGGCGGTTCGAGGACGAGGGGCAGCACTTGATCGATCCGCTTGATGAGGTGAATGACGAGCTCCGCTCGAATGTCCTTGGGAACGTCGTCGAGGTCGGGCTCGTTGCGCGCCGGAAGAAGCACGACTTTAATCCCCGCTCGGTGGGCGGCCAAAAGCTTCTCTTTGATTCCGCCGACCGGAAGAACGCTCCCGCGGAGCGTAATCTCGCCGGTCATCGCGACGTCCTTCCGTACGGGGCAGCGCAGTAGTAGCGACGCGACGGCGCTGAACATCGTGACCCCCGCGCTCGGACCATCCTTCGGTGTGCCGCCCTTGGGCACGTGCAGGTGGAGATCCGTGGCCTTCAGAAACTCTGGGTCGAGGCCGAGATCTTTGGCTCGGCTACGCACGAACGACACGGCCGTCGCGGCACTTTCGCTCATGACGCTCTTCAGGTTGCCCGTGACCATCACTTCGCCGCGTCCGGGCATTTGGGTGGCCTCGATGAACAAGATGTCTCCCCCGGTAGGCGTCCACGCGAGCCCGGTCGCGACTCCCGGCGAGCTCGTTCGTTCGGCGAGATCGGGGAGCTGCCGAGGCGGGCCCAAGATGGCCTCGACTGCCTCGGCGTCGGCGACCATTCGAAGGTCCGGCTGCCCGTCCGCGATCCGCATGACGACGTGCCTGCAAACGGCGCCGATCTCGCGTTCGAGCCCGCGAACGCCGGCCTCTCTCGTGTAGGCCTCGATGATCCGCGCCAGCGCTTCCCGGGTGAACTCGAGGCGCTCGTCGGTCAATCCGTGGGCGCTCAGTTGTTTCGGACAAAGAAACTCTTTGGCGATGTTCAGCTTTTCGGCGCGCGTATATCCCGGACAATCGATGACCTCCAAGCGGTCCATCAATGCCGGCGGGATCATTTCGGGGTTATTCGCCGTGCATAAAAAAGTCACCTGAGACAGATCGTAGGGAACGTCGAGGTAGTGGTCCTGGAAGGTAGAGTTCTGCTCCGGGTCGAGCACCTCGAGGAGCGCCGCGGCCGGATCGCCGAGAACGTCCATTCCCATCTTGTCGACTTCGTCGAGGACGAGGACGGGATTCTTCACCCCTGCGCGTTTCATTGCTTGAACGATGCGGCCGGGCAGCGCGCCGACGTACGTTCGGCGGTGGCCGCGGATCTCCGCCTCGTCGCGCACCCCGCCGAGGGCGATCCGGTGGTAGCGGCGTCCCATCGAGCGGGCGATCGATCGCCCGAGCGACGTCTTTCCCACACCGGGCGGGCCGATGAAACACAGAATGGGAGCCTTCTTGCTTCCGGCGAGCTTGCGGATCGCCACATACTCGATGATCCGCTTCTTGACCTTCTCGAGACCGAAGTGATCTTCGTCGAGGCACCGCCGCGTATCTTCGACGTCCAGCTTGTCGGGGGTCGACTTGGTCCAGGGAACGTCGCTCAGCCACTCCAGGTACGTGCGGGTGACGTTGTACTCCGCCGATTGAGATTGCATCGCGGCCAACCGCCCGAGTTGCTTGCGAGCGACCTTGTGCACTTCGTCGGGTAGCCCCGCGGCACGCAGCCGGTCGCGGAGCTCTTCGACTTCGTCCTCTTCCCCGCCCTCCCCGAGCTCCTCCTTGATGGTGCGCATTTGCTGTCGCAGGATTTGCTCGCGCTGCGACCTTCCTTCGTCGGCGATCATCGAGCTCACCTCCTTCTTGACGCGTAGGAGCTCGAGCTGACGATTGACGATGGCGAGCACGGCGCGGACGCGCGCTTTGGGAATGAACGTTTCGAGAATCTTCTGTTTGTCGGCGACGCTCGCTTGCTCCGGCGCGAAGTTCGAGGCGATGAGGTCGGCCAGCGCGCCGCTCTCGCGGACGTTGTCGAGAATCCCGGCAGTCTCCCGTGGCAGGTTCGGAAGAAGGGCGAGTACCTGACGGGTCCCTTCGCGCAAGCTCGCGCCGAGCGCGTCGAGTTCGACGTCGCGCTCGAGGTCTTCGGGAATGCGGCGGGCTCGGGCACGCATGTAGGGCTCGAGAGCGGCATGATGCGTGATCCGGAACCGCGCGAGCCCGTGCAAGACGACCGAATAGTTGTTCGGGCCGAGCCGCAGCACTTTGACCACACGAGCGACCGTACCAATCTCGTAGAGGTCTTCGAACCGCGGCTCGTCGACCTCGGCGTCTCGCTGGCTCACGATACCGACGACGGCACGCTCCTGACCGACCAGATCTTCGACCAACCGGACGCTGCGGGGACGGCCGACGTTGATCGGAACCACGCTGGCCGGAAAGACGACGCTGTTGCGAAGCGGTAGGATTGGAAATAGTTCGATGTCCGCCTGCGAACGCGAATCGCTCATCATCTATGCGTATAACCTGCACGGGGGCCCGGCTCCAGGTTTGCGCAGAAACTACATTGTCGGCTCTCGCAGCGGGCTTCGGGCGCGCCCGGCTGGACCGCTCCTTGCCGCCAAGATTCCGCGAAGGCCGTGCTAGAGCAAGGGCGATGCGCTGGCCGCCCTTCCTCGCGTTCGCAGTCCTCCTCGGGACGTCGGCGGCGAGCGCATGCGGCGCGGGAGCGCTGTCGTCGGCCGATCCGCAATCGGCCCTCCGCGCCTACGCGCGCGCTCTCGAGGACGGACGGGCCGACGACGCGTATCGGTGTCTCTCGGACGAGGCTCGCCGAGGAATCTCGGTCGAAGCGTTCCGGCGCATGGTCAAGGACGACCCCGAAGGCGTCAAAGAGATCGGACGGAGCCTCGAGCGACCCACAGCGCCGCCGGTCGTTACGGCGACGGTGACGAGCCCGGGAGGTCAGGACCTTCGTCTGGTGCTGGAAGACGGATCTTGGCGGGTGGACGTGTCGAGCATCGAACTCTACGCGCAAGACACGCCGCGCCATGCGGTCCAGGGGTTCGTCCGAGCGGTGGAGCGCAAACGATTCGACGTCGTCATGCGCTACGTGCCCGATGCGCACCGGGAAGGGCTCGACGCGACCAAGCTCCAATCGGCGTGGGAAGGCCACGAAAAGGACGAGATTCAGCAGGTGGTCTCGGCGCTGAAGCAAGCGCTGCCCGCGGCGACGATAGAAGAGACGGGCGAGCGGGCAACGATGCCCTACGGGGCCGGCACGTTGCAGCTCGTGCGCGAGCACGGCCTCTGGAAGATCGAAAACTTCGATTGATCTCTCGTTGGACTGCCACTGCGAGAAGCCCCCCGGGCCCCCCCGGCCCCTCTCCGCAAGCGGCCGCAAGTGGAGAGGGGTGACTTCGGGTCTCGCGATACCAAGACCTGCTCGCGCTCTGCGCTTTGCGGCACCTGCGGAAGACCTCACCCCCGGCCCCTCTCCGCAAGCGGAGAGGGGTGTCTGCGGTCTCGCGATACGGGAGCCGCTGCCCTTCTCTGCAAGCAAACCGCGATGGAGAGGGGGAGTGTGGCGTGCGCCCGCTTCGGTGTTGGCGACGGCGCTATGGCCACGTCAACCGGTCTGCAGCATCGCCACAATGCGAGCCAGTGCGCTGTCGATGTCGTGCAGGACCTGTTCGTTTTCCAATCGCAGCACGCGCTCGCCGTGGTCCAGCAGGAATTGATCGCGTTTTGCATCCAGGTCCACCCGTCCGCGATGTGACGAGCCGTCCAGCTCGACGACAAGGCGAGCTCTCGGCAGTAGAAGTCCACGATGTAGCGACCGATGGCGTGTGTTGCCTCTGCTTCTTTGACGACGTGGGACTCGGACGGCGCCGCGATCGAGCTTCTCTCTATCGCTTGAAGCGGGTAGGAAACGGTAGCGCGGCCCGCGGAGCAAGAGGTCCGTTCAGCTCGCTTGCGCTGTCACAAGGGGAACGGTGTGTGACAGGGCCGCGGTCCTGATTGAGGCCGCGCGGGGTGCTCGATCGCCCACGACCACCCGGGTGGGCCGGCGCCGGACGGCGCGGCGCTGGCGGTCGCGTTCCCGTCCTCCAATCCATCCGTCGTGGACGGCCCGGGGGCGCACCAGACCTTCGGACCGCTCACGATCATCCACGGCCACTTCGCACGCTATGACCTCGGGACGCTCGAGCTCCTGTTCACGATCGGACTCGCGCTGGTGTTCGTCGGACTGTGGCGGCGGCGACACCTGACCGGAACGTACGTGGTGATCGTCAGCCTCGTGTATGCGCCAGCCCGGTTCGCCATGGACTTTCTCCGCGTCACAGACGCCCCGGACGCCGACCCGCGCTACCTCCGGCTCACCCCCGCGCAGTGGATGTGCATCGCGCTGTTCATGACGGGCCTCTTCCTCGTCCGGCACCTCGTTCGTTCGAAGCGGCATCGAGCCCGCCCTCGCGGTCCTGGCCACCCGACGGACTAGCGCGTCTTGTCGCCGAGCTCGAAGTGGCCCTTGAAGTCGACGCACCAGGTATCGAATCGCCATCTGGAGCCGACCACGGCGGCCGTCGCCCTCACCGGCCCCCTTCGAAGCCTCCAGACGGAGCAGATCGACGAGTGCTCCCCTCGCGAACGCTCAGCGCCTAATCCTCCAGTGCGTCGCCGTTTTCACCCAGCTCAGCCAAGGAGAACTACGGGAGGCACGGCTACGGTCGCCTTGTCGTCTCTCGCAACGAAGCCTCCGGAGGGGGGGAGAACGACTCCACCATACGCGGCGGATCCACGAGGTCCGTCAACGCGAGTGCATGCCTCCTGACTACCTACGCGTGCCAGTCGAAGACCTGCTCCGACGGTTGCACCGTCGGAGCCCGCGTGAGATCGAGCCCGAAGACATCGAGCAGGTACCGGCGGAAGTCGGCGTCGAGTGGATCCGTCGAGGAAGACGTACCCGCCAACATGCGAGCGGGGTCGATCACGTCGAACACGACGATCGCATGATCGCCATTGGGCGTACGCTGAAGAAAGCCTCGCTCCGCCGTGACACCGAGACGTCGCCGCGACGCCTCGAACTCGGTCCGACGATCCACGACGAAGCGACGGTGTGCCGCACGAAACGCTTCCGTCTTGCCGGCGAGGATGGGTATCGAGAAAGCGATTACGGGCATCAGGCCTCCATCGGGAGACAGAGACAGGCACGATCCCCAGAAGTTCCCTCACGAAATGGCCGTCGACTTGAGCCGCCGCGCCAAACTTGCGCCACCATGGGTAGAAGACGATGAGGAAGCCGTCGCAGACGAGGGCGGCTCCCTCGATGTCCTCACAACAGCATCCCTGTCTCGAGCGAGAGCCGCTCGGTCACGGGGCGGCCCAGAACGAACAGTGGTGTCTCGTGGCGAAATCCGCCTCGACCTGAGGCTGCGGCGGCACGATCGAGATCACGTGCGCGTCGTCGAACCGCGGCCAGCGCAAGAAAAAATCGACGGGTCACCGTTCGCCGCGAAGCTTGCCCAGGCCGCGCGCATCGTGGCCGCGGCCGACCGAAACGCATCACCGCGGGCGTCTCGGCCACCGCGCGATCGACCCTCTTCCGCGACTCAGTGGTTCGCCAGCTGACCCATTAGTCGAGCGAAGTCCATCTCCGCGTCACGGGTCTGGAAGCCGCGCTTCATCGCCGCGTGCATTCGGCTTTCGGTCTCGGGGTTACGCACGGACCCGCGCCACAGCATCAAGTGGACGGTGACAGGCAAGGCAGAGCCTGGGACACTCCCGCCCGGGACGCATGGCCGGCCGCGCTTGGATTGTCGACAGTCTCGGACAGCCCGCGTTCGACCGGCTCGCAGCGGTGCTGCCAGGTACTCAGCTGCAGTCCGTGCTGCTGGAGGTGATGCAGCGACGGGCAAAGGTCCGCACCCCGTCGGACGTCCTCACCCAGTACCGTCGCGACGGATTCTGCAAGCCCGCGCCTGTCGACCAACGAACCGCCGTCGCGATCGACGCGCACCTGCTTGCCGCGGCGGTTGGGTTCGAAGCGATCGAGCTTTCCCCCGTCGCGCCGCTCGGCGCTTGCTCGGCCGTCGCGCTAACCGACCAGAACCGCGTGCTGTCGGCGCTGCGATCGACCGAAATCGTGTCGGACCCAACCAACGTCCTCGCTCTCGAGTGCGCGCAGCGGCTTCGCGCAGGCCCGGACTCGCCCGTGCATTTCGCCACCTCCCAGCGTGTCATTCGAGCGCAGCCAGTCCCGAACGTGCCGGGGTATGCGCCGCATTTTCGGATCTTCGTGCTCGCGAGCGGGGGTTGCGAAGCCAAGGATCACGCGTTCACGATCGACACGCTCACGCGGCACGTTCGCACGATGCTCGGCGCCCTCGATCGTCTCGAGCGACATGGCTACGGGTTCGGGGCCCGCCAGGTGGACATCCTGGCCACGCCGGAGCGCGCGAAACTCGGAGATCGAATCGCGGAAGGGCTAGGCGCGATCGCGTGGCGAGGCCCGCTCGCTCACCCGTATTATTCGGGTGGGCTCCGCTATATGCTTTGGGTCACCACATCGGATGGCGGCCGAGTCCCGCTCATCGACGGGGGCGCATTCGATTGGCTGGCCAGGCTCGCGTCGAACCGGCGCGCGGTCTTCGTGGCGACGGGCGCCGGGGCGCAGCTCATCGCAATCCGATTTCGGGTTTGAGGGATCGGCGACCTGCGACCGCTGATCCAGCGTGGTCCTGGCCAGTGAAGTCGAACGGGCGGCCGCACGCGCCGGGGCCCGACTTGTGAGCGCGACGGGTGAAGGCAACGGCGACTCGCCGGCCGATGCCTTCCTACGAACCGTCATCGACGGCGCCGCCCAGTACGAGCGGGGCCTGGTCCGCGCCCGCACGCGCACGGCGCTCGCGGCCAAGCGGGCGCGCCGCGAGCGCGAGCAGGTCTTAATATCGCGAGACCAGCGACACCCCTCTCCGCTTGCGGCCGCTTGCGGAGAGGGGCCGGGGGTGGGGCCGGGGGTGAGGTCTTCCCAAGGTGCCGCAAACCGCAGAGCCCGAGCAGGTCTTGGTATCGCGAGACCAGCGACACCCCTCTCCGCTTGCGGA
>Ga0265313_10002028_pt1 | contig 18161 bp, 13 predicted proteins | sample 4123metaG_FD_203122 | JGI IMG/M metagenome (GOLD analysis project Ga0265313, IMG submission 203122) | Rhizosphere microbial communities from Carex aquatilis grown in University of Washington, Seatle, WA, United States - 4-1-23 metaG | ecosystem: Host-associated > Plants > Roots > Rhizosphere >...
CGCGTCGGGGGCCGACGCATCGATCATCGCGGGGTCGACTCTCGACGCGTCCGCGGGTGCGAGAGCGAATGGGTTCGGGCCCGCACTGCATCCCACCCAGAATACCCCCGGCGTCGACGCATCGCCGGCCGGTCCGAGGTTGGCCGCGAACGTGCCTTCGACGCTCATGAGAGTGACACCGGCGGCGTACAGCAACGTGGCTTTCGACGCGGTGAACGTGGCCACCGTCGGCGTCACGCCCGGCGCGAGCAGCTGCCCCCCGGCGCCGCATCCCAAGTAGCCCATCGTGGCGGTCGCACCCGCCGGAGATAGCAGCGCGGTGCTCCCGCTCGCAGACGCTGCGAACGGGACGGTGAGCGTATGACCGAACCCGTCCGTAACCGTGGCCGTGAGGGTCGGCCCGTCCTGCGTGACCCTGAGGCCCGCACCCGCCACGCCGCCTCCCAGGACGCGTTCGAGCGGCGCCGTAGCGCCCGGAGCGCTGGCGTAGCCGTACGCGCACTCGGTATACGATCCGCCGCTCGTATCGGCCGCGGCCTGTCCAGCGTCCGCAGGGATGCACGACGGCCCGCTCGGCCCGCCGTCGCCCGGCGCCTGCGCCGGCGCTGGCACCGAGGGGTCGCCGCATCCCAGACCCGCGACCGCGGCGACCATTGCGCCGTAAATCGCCCACACTCGACAGAATTCGTATCCGGATAAGCTCATCGCCTTGAGGCTGTGGGGGATCGGCCGGTTGTCAAGTGCTGTCGACGGGCGGGCCGATCCGGCGTACTGTGGGCCGAGTTCGAGCGACCCGTTTACAACGCAAATGGACCAAATTGGCACTGGGTCTCGCATCGTTGGCGGATCATGTATTGGCGTCAAGCCGCCCGCACGCAGCGATACAGGCAAGTTGATATGGGTCAACTGGGTAAGCCACAAATGACGAAGACATTGGGACCATGAAGACCGGTGGAGATATGAGGTGGATGATGTTGCCTTTCTCGTTTGTCGCCGCCGTCTTCCTTGGCTTAGCCGCCTCGGCTTGCGGTCCTGAATCTACTTGTGAAGGCGGCTGTACTTGTATCACCACCCCCGCGGAATGCTTCGGCTCTTGTGTCCCAGGGTATTTTCAGCGGGCTGACGGTACATCGATGTTTGGCTGTGGGAACGGGAACGGTTCTGTCTCCGACTCAGAGAGCGGTGTCGGAGCCACGTCCGATGCGGCGACGTGTGCCGACGACGGTGCCCTCGCGGCGTCCTGCGATTCTGGCGCTGGCGACTGAATAGTGTCGCTCGTAGCCCGTTCAGTTCCAGGCATCTGTCCGCCTGACAGCACCTGATTTTGAGTGTTTTTCGAGCGATCCTGGGGCTACCGCGCCGAAGAGCGACATCGCCGTGCCCGGAGGCGGAGACGGCTAACTGCAACCCCATTGGCACTATCACGCTCAATCCCGCCAGGACTACGTCTGAGGAAGCCGAATCGGTCCGGTCCGCGTGGGAGGACGACCCGCTCGACACGGATGACGTCGAATTGGACGACTGCGAGACCGCCCCGTGCTCATGTGGCTCGACGACCTGCACCACGCCTCAAACTGCAACCCCATTGGCACTATCACGCTCAATCCCCCCATCGGCACTATCACGCTCAATCCCTCGCTACGTCGTCGGGCTGCCCCAAAACAGCAGCGAACAACCTCGACAGGAGAGGCCTCAGGGCATCATGAGGTGGCGTCGTGAGGGGAGGAGGCGACCGGCGCCAGCCGCGGGCTCGGTGAGGAGCTCGTCGCGGCCTACGACGAGGAGGAACGCGGCGAGCTGCTCAGCGGCGACGAGGGCGCCGCGCCGGCGCTCTTGGCGGACGACTCCGACGCGGCGTGACAGCGCGCGTCCTACGCCCAACGCCGCGCTACATGCGTGAGCGTGACCGACCAATCTCGCCGCTTTCTCCGGCGAGCACGCGCTGTGCGTATCACCTCGCCCCGGCTCTGGCGTTCGGCCCGCACAGCGGGCGAAGCGCCTCGCGCTCGTCTGAAGTAAGCGCCGTGATCGGGCGGCTCGGCCGCTGAGTTGCCCGCTCGAAGAACGGGTTCGGCCACGCCCTTCCGCCAAGGCGCCAGCCCAGCATCAGGCGAAGGACATGCGCCATCATTCGCAGGTTCCCCGAGTTCGAGCTGGCGGGCGGTCCGCCGACGGCGAACTTGGTCCCGTTCGCGCCGCGTGGAGGCCCGAAGAACTCGTCGGCCCCGTGCCCGCTCTTGCCGAAGGCCGCCACCACGATGCCGACGAAGGGGATCATTGGGCGCAAAGTGTTGCCCATCGGCGTGTTGCAACAGCGCGCATACAAACGAAACAAGCCCCGAGGCATGAGGCGCAAGCCGACGAGGCGATCTTCGCCGCGCTCAAACGAGAGCACGGCCGGCGCGACCTGTACGATGTCCGAGCCGCCACGGTCGTCGAGCAGGTCCGGGCGTTTCAGGTGATGCGCATAGGCCTGACAGTCGTCGCAGTAGCAGACAATGCGGTTCACGGTTCTGGGCGAGGCGTCTTTCACGCGGCCTTGGACGTCACCGCAACGGCACTCGAGTACCGCGTCCCGGAACATGCGGGCGAAGATAGGCGACGCGGCTTGCCGGCGTCGAGTTGCGGGTCCTCGTCGCCCGAGATTATGGGGGAGTGAGTCCATCGTGACGGGCGGGTGAAACGCCCGTGGGCTGGGACCATGCCGGCCGCTGACCAAACGGACCCGCCCCGGGCTGCCCTTCGGCTGAAGGCGACCTCGATGGGTGGGCACGCCATCGCTTCGAAACCGAAGGATCGGTCAGTTCGCCGCCCGCAGCGCCCGAGAACCGCGCGGCGTCGACCCGCCTTTTCGCAGCGCCGTGTAGCTCGCGGTGTCCATATCACCTGAATCCGACTGTCCGAATATTCTCATGGGCTGCCGGCCGGCAGGACGCGCCGTGCGCCTCGGCCGTCGCCCCGGATCTTCAGGGACCTCTCGACCGGGGTCACGTACCTCGCCGTGGCCCTCCTTGCCCTTCGCACCATCGGAGTCGAGCCGGGTTCGATCCTCGCGACGTCCGCCGTGCTCACGGCGGTCGTGGGCCTCGCCATGCAAGACACGCTCGGAAACTTCGTGTCCGGATTGGCGCTTCAGCTCGAGCGCCCATTCGACGTCGACGATTGGATCGAAGTGGGCGACGGGGCGCAGGCCGGGCCGGTGACGGAGGTGACGTGGCGAGCGACGAGCGTCATGACGCTGGACCACGTAGAAGTCATCCTCCCGAACGCGACGCTGGCAAAGGCCGCGATACGCAACTACTCGCGCCCGTCGACGGTCTCGGGTCTCCGGGACGGCCGCGCGGCATTTTCTTTCGCTCTCTCGAGCAGTTGTGTCCTCGTTGGTCCGCGAGGCGCTCGGTCGGGCGTGTCCGCGCGCCGGACGGCGCGCGGCCCGCCGCCACCGAGGGTTTTTCCATGATAGCCAATGCCGCGCTCGCAGTGATAAGGCTGGACGTCGGTGGGTATGGGCGGATTCGAGCCTTTTGGCGGCAGAGGGGCCGCGCGTCGACATGTCCGGTGACGGCGCCGTCATCCGCGAAGGCGACGTGTTGGCCGGCAAGTACCGGGTCGAGAAGGTGCTCGGAGCCGGGGGGATGGGCGTGGTGGTGGCGGCCCACCACATCGGCCTGGATACGAAGGTCGCCATCAAGTTTCTCTTGCCGGAGATGTTGGGCAACCGCGACGCGGTGGCCCGGTTTGCGACCGAAGCTCGCGCTGCCGTCCGCATCAAGAGCGAATACGTGGCCCGAGTGTTCGACGTCGGGATTCTCGAAACGGGCGCCCCGTACATGGTCATGGAATTCCTCGACGGCGGCGATCTCGCCGCGTGGCTCGAACAGCGCGGATGGCTGCCGATCGACTTGGCCGTGGAGTTCATCCTGCAAGTGTGCGTCGCCGTCGCGGACGCCCACGCGCTCGGCATCGTTCACCGCGACTTGAAGCCGGCGAACTTCTTTTGCGTTCGGCGGAGCGACGGGCAGCTCTCGATCAAGGTCCTCGACTTCGGCATCTCGAAGGTGACCGGCGACTCCTCGGGGCAAGTGATGTCCGTGACGCGGACCAACTCCGTCATGGGGTCGCCGCTTTACATGTCTCCCGAACAGCTTCGCTCCCCGAAGGACGTCGACGCCCAGACGGACATCTGGTCGATCGGCGCGAGCCTCTACGAGCTTTTGACGGGCACGGCACCCTTCCAAGGCGACACGATCGCCGAGCTCGCCGTCAGGCTCGCCAGCCACCCTCCCCCGCCCCTGCGCGTGCTCCGCCCGGAGATTCCGCCCGTCCTCGAGGCGGTCGTCCTGAAGTGCCTCGAGCGAGATCGCGTCAAGCGCTACCAAAACGTCGCCGAGCTCGCCGTGGCCCTACTGCAGTTTGCCCCGAGGGGCTCGCGCGCCCAGGTCGAGCGCATCTCGGCGATCCTACGCGCGACCGGGCTGGCAACGACGGGTATGAGCCTGCCTCCGTCTCGTCAACCAACAAACGGTGATGGAGTCGAAACGTTTCCCCCCGTCGGTAAGAGCCGCTTGAGCGTGAACCGCACGAGGCAGCTGGCGGGCATCGCGGGCGTAGCTGCCGTCCTCGGCGTGCTGACCGCCTTTGCCTTCGTCACCCTCCGGAGCAAGTCGACTGACAAGCCGAGGGCCCCCGCCGCCCCCGCCTCGGAGCAAGGAGTGACCGTGGAATCGCCATCCGCGCCAAGCGCCGCGGCATCGGGCGCGGCATCGACCGAGCCTCGCGCGGCTGCCGACACAACCCCGCTTGCCGGGCCGAGCCCGCCGTCGCGCGTCGGTCCAAAAGCCGCGGCCGACGAGTGGCACGTTACGCCTCCGCCGCAGCGCCCCGAAATGCACGTCGAGCCGAGACCGCGGCCCGTCGAGACGAGAGCGCCCGGGCCGCCTGCTCCGGCGGCCAAAGTCGCGCCCTCGGCGCCGGAGACGGTCGTGGCGCCCGAACCGAAGCAGACGACGAGCTGCTCTCCCCCGTTTTATTTCGACGACAAGGGGGCGCGCGTCTTCAAGAAGGAGTGCGTCCATTGAGTCATCGCCGAACGCTCCGGCCGACGTCGTTCGGCTTTCTGGGCCTGGCCGCCGCATTTTCGACGATGGCCGGCCTTTGTCGCGCCGACGTGTCGACGGACCAATGCATCGGCGCCAACACCAAGGCGCAGTACCTCCGGCAGGCCGGCAAGTTCACCGAAGCGCGCGAGGAGCTCAGGATGTGCAGCCAAGCGAGCTGCCCCCGAATGGTGAGAGACGACTGCGTGCAGCGGCTCGACGAAGTCGAGCGCGTGCAGCCCACGATCGTCTTCGACGTCAAAGATGCGGCCGGAAACGACGTGAGCGCGGTAACCGTGACCGTCGACGGCCGCCCACTCGTCGAGAGGTTGAACGGGACGGCCATCGCGCTCGACGCCGGCGATCATACGTTCACGTTCGAGGCGGCCGGCCAGCCCGCCGTGACGCGGACGTTCTCGTTGAAGGAGGGCGAGAAAGGGCGGGCGGAGCGCATCGTCGTCGGCGTGACCCAGGCGATGCCGGTCGCGCCGACCGCTCGGGAAGAAGGGGCTTCGCCGCCGTGGAAGCCGATTGGTTTGGCGACGGCGGGCGTCGGCGTGGTGGGCCTGGGCATCGGCATCGCGTTCGGCCTGGTGGCCTTGGACAAGAAGAACAACGCGGGCTGTGACTCGAACAGCGTTTGCCCCACCGAGTCCGCCGCGAGCGCGCTGCGGGACGCGAAGGACGCGGCGAACGTGTCGACGGCCTTCTTCGTGGTCGGGGGTGTGCTGGCCGCGGGCGGGCTCTCGCTGTGGCTGCTCGCCCCGGGATCAGTCCAGGCGGCGGCGACCGCAGGCCCGCACTCCGCCGGCGTCGCCCTTCGGGGGGCCTTCTGATGCGAAAGACCCCGCTTCGAATCCGTGCCGCCTTGGGGATCGCGGGGTTATGCGCGTCCGGAGGGGCGTGCACGGCGGTCCTCGGGATCGGCGATCCGACCGTCGCGGGCGACGGGGCCAACGGCGAGGTCCCGACGGACGGCACGATCGAAAGCGCGGCCGATGCAAGCGAGGTGAATGCCGTGCCCCGGGATGCGGGGGTCGGCGTCGCGGAAGCTGGCCGGGAGGCCGGGCCGGGCGATGCGGACGCGACGGTCGGGGATGGCCCGTTCGTCGTTCCCGTCGAGTCGGGACCCGCCCCGGACCACGCCGCCGAAGCGACGGTCGGCGCGGACGCGGCGGGGGACGTCGAAGCGGGACCCGGCCCGACCGAAACTGGAAAAGACGTGAGCGCAGACGGGCCCGTGGCGACGGGCGTCGGCGACCCGTGCAAAGTGAACACGGATTGCGCCAGCAACTTTTGCCACGCCCCGTGGTGTACCGCCGTTTGCACCACCAGCGCCATGTGCGGCCTGAGCAGCACCGGGCTCGTGAACGTGTGCGCCAGCCCGGTCGTCGACGGAGGGCCGAATGTTTGCCATCCCGGCTGCTCGCAGACTTCGGGATGTCCCTTGAACACGTCGTGCGTGCCATTTCGGACGGCCGACGGAACGTTTGTCGGGGTTTGCGTCGACAAGGGCGCCCCGGGCGGCAAAGACGGCGACAAGTGTTCGTCGAACGCGGATTGCACGTCCGGCTATTGCACCGAAGCGTTTGGGTGCACGGAAGTCTGCTCAAGCAGCACGGCCTGCGGGTCGAACAGCGCCGGAGTCGCGAACATTTGTGTCTCGGCCAACGACGGTCTCAATCTTTGCTATCCCGGTTGCTCGTCGACGTCCCAATGCAAAGCGGAAGGTCTCAATTCCAGCTGCGTGGTGGCCACGACGGTCGAAAACAACGTGCGTGGCGGTTGCGGGTACGAGCTTTCGTCGGACGGAGGTCTGGCGCCCGGCAAAGACGGCGACAAGTGCACGTCGGGTACCAATTGCGCTTCGGGCGACTGCGCAGGCTGGTGCACCGAAGTGTGCTCGGCCAATCAACAGTGCGGGACGAGCTCGGTGGGAGCCCAGGGCGCTTGTGTCATGGCGGCAGACGGCCTGAATCTGTGCTTTCCCGGTTGTTCGTCAACGTCACAATGCCAATCGTTGAATCCGAACGCGACCTGTATACCGAGCTCAACGATTGACAATACGCAGCTTCCTGGCTGCTCGATCGCCCTTCTCTCGGACGGGGGCTCGGGACTCGGGAAGGACGGAGACAAATGCGCATCGGGCGCGGACTGCGCGTCCGGCTATTGCAACGGGAGCTGGTGCACGGAAATTTGCGGCGCGTCCCAAGCGTGCGGGTCGAGCAGCGCGGGAATCCCCAACGCCTGCGTCAAGGCGAGCAGCGGCAATAACGTTTGTTTCCCGGGATGCGCGACGACTGCCCAGTGCCAAACGCTCGACGTTAGCACCACTTGTATACCGATCACGACCGTCGACAACACGCAGGCGTCCATTTGCAGCAAATGAGGCCACTTCGCGCCGGTTTTTGGGGCATCGATGAAACGAGAGCTCACGAGAGACAGCTAAGACGCAAGCGAGGCGTTCGGTTCTCGGCGGCTTTGGCCTGGACGCCCGTTTTGGTGTGGACCGCATTCGCGCGCGCGGCCCCCCCGCACCCGCCCGGGCCGGCGACGGCGGCGCAGCCGGTCTCCCCCACCGGCTATCGCATGGTGAATGCCATGGAGTCGGCAAGGCGCTCTCGTCCAAAAAGCGAGCGCTCCCTCGGTGCGCAGAAGGCTCACGCGCGCTCTGTCTCCGTGCTCGGTGACGTCGAGGGTTGTACAAGAGGCGCAGCTCGCGCCACTGCGCGTGGGACGTGACCTCTCGACAGGCGGCGCAACCCTCTTCGCGCTCGTTTTCTCGAATCTTATCATGCGGGCCCCCGCGACGTTGCGCGTCTCGCATGCAATTCGAACGGGTGCTATGGCGCCTCGATGTCTCGTGTCGTGCTGGTGCTCGACCTGCAGCGCGACTTCCTCGAGGAGGATGGGCGGATGCCCATCGCGCGCGCACAGGTACCGGGGCTGATCGCAGTGACGAACGCCGTGACTGCGGCCGCCGCGGGGCACGGCGTGAAGGTCGTCTACATCGGTAACGAGTTCCCCCGGTCGCAGTGGATGGCTAACTTTTTCCGGCGTGGCGCGGCGATTGCGGGGTCGCCCGGCGGTGAAATCGACCCGCGCGTCGTAAGGCGATCGAGCACGTACGTCTCGAAGGCCGAAGGCAACGCGTTCAGCAATCCTGCGCTCGGCGCCTTCCTGCGGGCAGCGGGAGCCGATGAGGTGATCGTTCTGGGAGTGTTCGCAGGCGCGTGTGTGGCGGCCACGACGCGCGGGGCGATGCGAGCGGGGTATCGCGTGACGCTCGTGCGCGACGCCATAGGGGCGGCGAGCGACTGGGCGCGGGACCGGGCGCTCGCGAAGCTGGAGCGAGCCGGCGCCCAGGTGAAGAGCGGTGACGAGGTGGTTGCGCATTGCTCGCGCCCGCTCCGGTCTGCGTCGCTCTGCAGCTGATGCGGTGAACGCGCGGCGTCGGCGACACGGTTCGGCCATCGCACGGGTCGACGACACGTCGGCCCGGTTGCCGTTCTCCACCTCCGGCTCGTCCCGGGCGACGCCACAAACGCCCCGTCGGCGCTGACGGAGCTTTTCGCTGGTTCTCATCTTGGGCCGCCCCCCCAGAACCCCCAAGGCCACCGGTCAACCTGCTACGACCTGTCAGCGCGAATGTCTCACCCGCCCGCCTGCAAGGTTTGCGGCCACCCGGTCATCGACGCGAAGAACCACAACGTCCCGGCTCCAAGAGCGGCGAAAAGGTTCGCCATCACTACCTGCAAGTGCGGCAAGCCCGCCCGCGTCCGCTGCTTCAACGGCACCGGGAGCTACTGGGTCGAGTGCGAGGACGGGCACGGGCGAGGGCGGCCGGCGTAGACTCTGCGCCTGCGGCGGAGGACAACGATGCCGGACCTAAGCCGCCTCAATCGCGACTTTGTACTTCAGTCCCGCGGCATCGAGCTCACCTTGGATCGCGAGCCGCACTAACACAGACTCCGGGTAGCCGAGGGTTCGCGCCCACTTTGCAGCACGTTCCGGCCTCACGACCTTCCGACCCTTCTCGACGTCGCATAGGTGCGATTTGGAGACGCCCAGCTTTTTGGCGCATACGTCCTGGGAAAGGTCCTCGCTCCTGCGCATGGACTCGACGGCCCGGCCCAAGGTGAGTGGGCCACCAGCGAGCTTCTCCAGCAGCTTCATCGCATCGCTTTTCTTTTCCTTGGTCTTGCGCATGTGCCCTCTAGTAATCGTGCTTGTTGACTTCCTCGACGGACACGAACTCCGCCGCGTCCCTTTTGATCTCGTAGATGGCCCTGTAACTGCTGCTGAGACGGATAGATCGTTGTCCAGCTCGGCGCCCCTTCAGCGGCTCATCGTGATACCCACGCGCCTTGCGCACTTCTTCCAGGCCGTCGTGCTCGACGGCGGTGACCCAGATGATCAGGTTGTCCTTGATGTGCTGCGGCACCTTCCGAAGCTGCTTCTCCGCGAGCTTCGTGATGACGACCTTGAAAATCATCCACCTTGAACGATACACCTAACAGGTGAACTTGTCGAGAGCGCGTGCTCCGCACGGCTGGCTCAAGCCAGCGAGAACCGGACCCAATATGACCATGCTATCATGGTCACATGAAGCGCATCGCCGCAGGGAAGTTCAAAGCCACCTGCCTGAAGCTCATGGATCGTGTCGCGGCCACGGGGGAGCCCGTGGAGATCACCAAACGCGGCAAGCCGCTCGTGCGTCTCGTCCCCGCCGAGAGCGACGAAGCGGCGCGTCGGCCCATCTTTGGCGCCGCGGCGCATCGCATTCTCTTTCTGGCCGAGGACGAAGAGCTTCTCTCCACGGGCGAAGTCTGGGATGCCGAGCGCTGAGGTCTTCGTCCTCGATACGCACGTCTGGCTCGACGTGGCCTTCGGCCGCTCGATTCGGTTTGCGACGCGCGTGCGGCGCCGCTTGGAAGCCGCCGCGAACGGCGGCTTGCTCTACGTGGCTGCCATCACGCCGTGGGAGGTGGCCATGCTCGTCCGGAAGGGGAAGGTCCGCGTGCGCGGGTCGGTGCTGGACTTCGTGGTCGGGGCGCTACGCGAGACCCGCACCGCCGTGAGCTCGCTCGAGCCCGCGATCGCCGTAGACGCTGTGGACCTGCCCGAATGGGACCATCGTGACCCAGCCGACCGTTTGATCGTGGCGTCGGCCCGCTTCCTCGACGCGGTGCTGGTGACCCGCGACGGAGCCATCCTCGACTACGCTATGGCCGCTCGCGCCGTGCGGGTGCTCGATCCCGGTAGATAGGTCGAGGCGCGTCGCCAAGTTCAGCGTGTCCCCCCTCGTTCGGCCGGCATCGCGGCCGGACGTCGCGATGATACTGCGGCCCAGCGCTTGACGGCGCGCGCGACATTAATGACTCGCATCGTGCCTCCGGCCAGGTCGCGCTCTGTGCAGTCCGCGGGAAGTTCCTCGCTCGTCAGGTAATCCTCAGGCCGGCACGTGAGAACGACCACTTGCGTATTTAACGCGGTCTTCATCAGCATTTCCCGAAACCAAGCGAGCCGCACGGGGTCGGTGTGCACCAGGTGATCGTCGAGGACGATGGCACTCTTCAACTGCGCGGCGATCGTCAGCCGAACGAGTGTCGCGAGCTGATTGCGCGTGCCCGTGGAAAGCCCTGAAAGGACATCCGAACCAGTCGCTGCCGATTCGCCCAGACCCACCGCCTCCGCCCGAAGCGTCGCATCAAACCGCAGGTCCTTGTAGCGCCCCGCCGTCAACTCCGCGAACTTCTTCGAGACAGGTCCGGCGAGCACGCGCCCCAGGTGGGCGCCCTCGTCATTTTCGACTTCGCGAAGCGTGTTGCGCAGCAGCTTCCACGCGTCTGCGTCGGTCTCGAGCTCCCTCTCCCGAGCGCGCTCGGCTCCAAGGGCTTCCTGGATTCTCTCAACCTCCTCGCGCACGGCTATGCCGCCGACCTTGGAGAGGGCGCCCTCGCTCTTGTGCAAATCCTCCTTGGCTGCCTCGAGCTCGCGGTTCGCGTCGGCAGCCCGGTGTTCGGCCGCCACCAAGTCGGCCTCCGACACGTCCTTCTCGACGGGCAGAGCGGAGAGCTCACGTGCGCGCTGCTCGACTGCCTTGTCTGCCGCGACGCGATCCATCCCCTCGAGCTGCGCACGCAGCACGATTGCTTCGCCGGTTCGCGCGTTGAATTCGGCCTTGGACGCATCGAGCGCCGCAGCGGCCAAGGCGTGCGCCTTCTTCGCCGCCGCTCTTCTATGCTCAGACGCATCGACCGCTCTTTTGGCCTTGTCGACCTCGTCGGTCACGGCGACTGCAAGCGAGGTCAACTTTGCCGCGGTTTCTGCTTCGCGCCGCTCGAACGATGCAAGTTCCTGTTCGATCAAAGTAAGGAGTTGCCCGAGGTCCGAGGATCGGAGGACAGCCAGAGCCGCTTCGCGAGTCTCGAGTGCTTGCGACGCTCGACGTTCGGCTTCCGAGGCCTGATACTCGCCGAGCTTTGCGGCTTGCTCAGCCGCCCTGACCTCGTTCTCCGCGGTCTCTCGCTCCTTCGACCTTTTCGCGTACAGCGTCTCGGCCTGCGTCTCCCAATTCGATCCCAGCGTGGCCAAGCGCTTCTCCAAGAGCCCCGGGGCGGTGTGCCCGATTGCGACCTTGCGAGCCTCGATGCCCTCGACGCTGGCGGAGAGCCTCGCGACCTGTTCGGCCTGCTGCTGGGCGCGCTCGACAAGCTTCGCGGCATCACTTTGAAGGTCTTTTGCTCTCTTCCGCAATTCCTCGACCGCCCTGCGTTCGAGTGCGACCGCATCGAGTGCGGTCACCACGTCGCTCAGCGACTTGAGTCCGGCGCGTTTGAGCACCGGGGCAACTTCCTTCTTGCGTCGCGCGCGAAGTCTGTCGACCTCGCGACGCTGGTCCGCTCCGCCCGCCGTGACCTCAATGTCGATGAGATCCGAGACAGAGAGGTGAACGCTGCGGTCCGCTTCGAGCGTACGCTCAACGGCGAGGTCGACTTGGTCGATGGTCTCCTTCTCATCGATGCGCGCGTGCACGGTAACGGCCTTGCGCGGACGTACGAGGACGGTCAAGCCGCCCCCGAGGGCGGCTTCCGCCACCTCGAGCTGTCGCTCAATCTGGATGAGCGCAGTCACCTGCTCTGGGGTGGGCAGTGGCTGGAGGCGAACCGCAAGAGCCGTCTCAAGCGCGCATGCCCTCTCTTCGAGTGACCAGGCCTCGGCCGCCTTTTGCTTGGCGTCGGTCGTGCACTTCGCAGCGGCTTCCGTTGCCTTTGCTGCCTCCTCCGAGGCGAAGAGCGCCGAGCGCCATCTTCCGTATGCGAGCGTGGCGCGCGCGAGCTCGAGCTCCGTGTCTATGGTGGAACGCGATTCTCGAGCGGCTTCGAGACGGGCGACGAGTCGGCCAAGCGCGCCGCGCGCTGTGACGGCCGCTTCTCCAGCTAGCTTGGCCTCGCCGGTGGCCTTAAGGGCAGCGACGACCGCCCCCCTTCGGTTCTCGGCCGCTTGCCTTTCCGCGACGAGAACGGCGGCTTGTCCGGTCAGTTGCGCGCGCAGAAGCTCCCGCTGGCGTACGCCATCCTCGCTGGTCGCGACGCGAAGCCGCTCTTGCGCATCATGGACCGCCGCGTTCGCGGCATCCACTTCGCCAGCCGCGCGGGTGACGTCTTCTTCGCGCGACTTCACTTGCAGCGCCAATCGTTCGATCTGTAAGGCCAGGGCGCCGACTCGCTCGGCGTGCCGGTCGATCTCGGAGAGCGTCGCCTTGGCAGCCTCGAGCCGTGCGCTTAGCTCTTGACGCGTCCGCGTTCTCGCGAGCTGAGCGCGCGTGGCCGAAAGCGCGGCGGCGGTTTCCCCAACGCGCGTCACCGCCCGATCGCGGCGCGTGCGAAGGCCATTCACTTGCTCCTCAATGGCGGTCGAGTCGGCCACGAGCCGTTGCAGGTCGTCGAGTTCCTTCTGCAGGGCCTTAATGGCGTCGGCCATCATGGTGAACTTAGACGTCTGGGCGCGGCTGCGTTGCCCGGTGCGCGTGAAGTACACATCGACTTCCTGCTGCGCGGCGTCGAGCACCTTTTTGAAAAGGGGATCCTGCGCGAGCGTCGCGAGGGCCTTCGAGAGGCGAACCTTGCCCGTCGCATCCGGGTCGGTGGCCAGACTTGCTTCGAGAATCGAGTCGACGTCGGTCTGTGCGGCGAGAAGCGCGTTGGCGAGGAAGGTGTTCGGAACCCCCCTCGGCCCTGCCTTGCCTCCGGGCGCCGGAATTCCCCACGCGAGCAGAGCTCGAATGCGCTCCTCGACCTCACGCCCCTTGCAGTCGAGGGTAAACGACGTGCCGTCGTTCGAGTAGAGAAGCTCGGCGGCCCTGTTCGACCCGTCGCCGAATGCTTTGCGGATGGTCCAGTATCGTTCGGTGGCGTCTACGAAGGTGAGCGCGACGCAAGGCGTGGCATCGGCGAACCAGGACGAGAATTGGCTCGCCTCCGAGGAGGTCGGTGTCACGAGCAGCGCCGCGCGAATGGCTGCGGCCAGCGTGGACTTGCCGAGATCGTTCGGCCCGTAGAGCACGTTCAGGCCGGGACCAAAATGGACCTCGGCGTGCTCGATCGCTCGAAAGGCGTCGACCACCAGCCGGACGAAGCGCATCAGGACGCCTTCTTCCGAGATACCCGATAGAGATGATAAAGGGCACGCTGTGCCACCTGCCGCTGCGCCGGATCCTCGGCGGCGGCTTTGAGCCGGCGCACCGTAGACTGCAAGACTTCTGGCAGGTCGTTGCAATAGCTTTCGACGTCGGCGGTCTCGAGCTCTAGACCTTGACGATCCAGGTCCAAGATGCCGACGGTCCCGTGCCGGGCGCTCGTCCCCTCGAGATCCTCGAAGAGGCGTTCCATCTCCTCGTACTCGGGGGCCGGAACTCTCATTTCCACGCGAAGCCGCAGCACGCGGTCGACCAAATCCGTCCGTTTCGCGAGGGCTCGCATATCGCTGACCGAGCGCACCCACGCCTCCTCCCAGGTCCAACGTGCGACCCGCTCGGGCCGCACAGTGGCGAGCCGCTGCCGGTTGATAAAGACGACTGCGACTGAGCCGGGGTCCTTCTCGTCGAACGCGGTCGGCTCCGGCGCACCCGGGTAGACCGTCGGGGGATGCTTTCTGTCCGCGGGGACGAAGCGAAAGCCGTGCGTGTCGCCAATGGCCAGATAGTCGAGTCCGCGCGAAAGAACGGCGTCGAGCGCAATGGGGAAGTTCGTCTGCCAGTCGTTCACGTCGAACGTACTGCCGTGGACCATCCCTATCCGGACGCGCTCATCGCCCGGCGCGCGTGTGGGGATGGACTCGGTCGGGTCGCCCGCCCCGGACCTCGATACGCATGGCACCGCGTAGAGAACGGCGTTGTTCGGGAGGGTAAATTCGAAATCTTCCCGGTCCACGATGTGGACCCACTCTGGGAGGAGTCTGCGAAACTTGTCGTTCGCCCAGACCGAGTCGGGTAGCAGCGGATCGTGGTTTCCGGGCAGAAGAAACACGGGCCTGTCCTTCCACTTGCGTTTCTCGAGGCGCACGGCGACCTGCTCCCACCACTCCGGGTGCGGGGTGGGCTCGTCAAAGAGGTCCCCGGCGCACAGCACGACGTCGACCGCGGAGCGCTCGGCGGCGAGAAAGATTCGGTCGAGGACATCCAAACGGGACCTGGAAAGCTTGAGCGCCTGTTCCTCTCGGAAACTGCGGAACCGCCTTCCCAGGTGCCAGTCTGCCGTATGAAGAAGCTTCAGCACGATGTCGTCCTCCCCGCCGCCGGTCATTCGATCACCAGATCGAGATCGAACAGGTGGTCCACGCGCGGCTGCGCGTAGCGCCGCTGATGGATGTGCTCTTGGAACGCGCGAAACGTGTCGTCGTCATGCTGCTCGAGGCGCTGGATCGCACCCTCAACTTCGTCGAGAACGGCCCCGGCGGAGGCGAGCGCGAGCTCGGCTTCCGATCGCGATTCGGAACCGGTCGCTCCGTCTCGCTTTCGTTTGGCTTCCGCACAACGCTCGGCGAGCGCCCCTCGGCGCCTGCGGAGCACCAGGAGCCGGTCCTCGAGGAAGCGCTCGGCCTGGCGCTGCGCGCGCTCAAATCGTTCGTGCTCGGCCAAGTCGACCGACGACAGAAACGTGAATAGCGTCTCGTCGGTGGCATCCGCCAGCACCGCCTCTTCGACCCCGGTGATGGTGGCGGCCGACTCATACATGCTGGCGCAAAGCAGCGACTCGGCCGACTGCACGTCCAGCATCTCGCCGCCCTCGACCACCACCACGGGCACGAGCAGTTCGATGGGCTCGAAGCCATCGACCGACACTTTGACCAGCCGGAGACGGCATCGCTTGCCCGAAAGCCGTGCCAGCGCGTCGGGGGCGCGCCTCGGCAAGACCACGGTCGCTGTCATCGGCGAGGCTACGGCGCGCGCGTCGGCGACCGCAGCGACCACCAGCGGGTGGCGCAGATGGAGCGAAGTATGTTGCTTGGAGGCGCCCACGGCGACGGTGATCCCCTGGCAAAGTTCGCTTGGGAGGCTCGGTGCGGGCCCCACGCGCAATAGGTCCGCGTCATCTACCTTTATGCGCTCGTAGGGGACCGAGTTGGCGTCCAGGTACCCGAGGACGACGGAGAGCAAATGCCCGTCGAGCTCGGCAAGCGCGCCGGGCAAGACCTGCTTGTGCTGCCGAAAGACCCGCTGCAGATCCTCGTCGAGATGATCCTCGATGAGGCTCGCGGTGCGATCGTGCGTTTCCTCGAAGCGCCGGCGGTCTTCGGCCACCTTGTCACGCAGCGCGCGAAGCTCGGCGGCAACCTCTTCGAGCGAACGGGCGCGTTCGTAAATGCGACGAAGCTCCGCTTCGAATTCGGCGCCGAGTGCGCTGACGAGCGCTTCGCCGCGAGCCGCGCCGGACTTGTGAAGCACGTGGTCGGACGCGTCGAGCACGGTCCCGAAGAGGTCGAGCTTTTGGCTCAGGATTTCAAATGTGAGCCGCTGCGCTTCGTTATCCTTTGCAATGAAGTTGATGACGGTGACGCCATTACGCTGGCCGTAGCGGTGGCAGCGGCCGATGCGCTGCTCGATGCGCTGCGGGTTCCACGGCAGATCGTAGTTCACGATGGTGTCGCAGAACTGCAGGTTCAGGCCCTTGGCGCCGGCCTCGGTCGAGATGAATACGCCCTTGGGACGCGTCTTGAATTCGTGCACGAGCGCGAGCCGCGTCGCGATCTCGACACTTGGAGTGAGCCCCTCATCTTGCGGGACCTCTCGGCGCCAGCGATCGAGCGCCTCTAGGGCGCGTTTGGAGTCGTTGTTGCCGCGAAAGATCGTTATCTCCGCATCGGTCACCAGGCGGCTTTCGCGAAGACGGGCGCGCAAATAGTCCTGGGTGACGAGCGACTCGGTGAAGATGACGATCTTAGCGGTCCCCTGCCCCCGCTGTGCGCGCTCTGTCACGAAATGCAGCGCCTGAAGGAGCGCTCGAAACTTGCCGTCCTCACCCTCGAGCGACTGGGCGCTCTGGATGAAGCCCTCGACCCGCTGCAACTCCTTTCGGACCGCATTCGGATCGGGCGCACGCGAGCTCGCGCCCGAGTGATTCGGCCCCGGCGACCGGGCTTCTTCTCGAATCTCCAGGTCCTCACCCTCCAAGTCGGCAACCAGGACGCGAAGCTCCTCGACAGCCGTGCTCTCTGCGTCGTCGCCGGCGATCATGCGGCGAAGGCGAGACGCCACGCGCTCAAGACTCGCCGCCAGCGCCCGAGTGGAGGATGCCATCCGACGGTGAAACCCAAGAAGCAGCAGTTGGCGGTGGCTTCCCTGGAAGGCCAAGATGCCGGGCTCGAGGAGATAGCCGGTGACCTCGTCGTAGAGCGCACGTTCTGCGGGACTCATCGTGTACTCGAACAGCCGGGCTTCCCGGCCGACGAACGGCTTCTCGAGAAAGTCCTGGGCTTGACGGCGCAAGGTCCTCTGGAGCACCACGCGGATCCGACTTCTAAGCTCCTTCTCTTGACCCGGCGCGAGCTGCCGGTCGTCGCTGCCGCAGAACACCTCCCGGAACGTCGGCAGATCGCCGAGCAAGGTTCCCAAAGGGTCCACGTATTGGATGAGCCCCCAGAGCTCCGTGAGGTTGTTCTGGATGGGGGTCGCCGTCAGGAGCAGGACGGGCATCCGGCTCGTGAGCAAGACCTCGCGTACGCGCCCAGCCGTTCGCGCCTGGGGGGCCTCGTCGTTGTACTGGCCGAACTTGTCGAAGCGCTTGTAAATGCCGGCGAAGATCTCGTGCGCTTCGTCGATGACGCAAAGATCGAACGGTTCGGCAGCGAGAAGCGCGTCGCGTCCTTTCTCGCTACCGGCCGCCTCGCGCCCCACGAGGAAAACCCCTTCCCCGTCGAACCCCCCCGGTCGCGGTTGGCCCTCTCGCGCCTGGATGTCGAACAGCTGGAAAAGCTCTTGACCCCATTGGCCGAGAAGCGGCTTGGGCGCGACCAGCAGGACCCGACGAGCACCTTCCGCCAGCAGCTGCGCGATGACGAGCCCCGCTTCGATCGTTTTTCCGAGGCCCACCTCGTCGGCCAGAATGCAACCCCCTTCGCGAACACGGGCGAGGGCGAAGATGACGGCTGCGACTTGGTGGGGGTTGGCGTCTATCTTCGCCGCGCGTTGCGGCGCAGCGTACCGACGCTGCTCGTCGGAGCGTCGCAGCCGAACGAGGTCCTCGGCGCGATAGCGACGTTGAGCCGGGTGGAGGGAACCGGTGGTGGGCCATTGCAAAGGGGTCATTGCCGTTACAGCTGCCGCTGCTGCGGAGAGGAAGGTACAGGAAGGCCGAACCCGTGCGCCACGAGATGGCGGCTGGGCTGCCGGTGGCTCGCACCGGTCTTGGATTCGCGGGAGGGATTCCGGCCGGGCGGAGGGCCCGCCTGAACTCGGGCTCCGGACTAGTGCACCGCCGTCGAGATCCGCTTCAGCATTCTGCAGTGTGACTTGATGATGGCTTGTGCAGGCTTGGTCCAGGCGAAGGGTGTGGGGGACTTGTT
>Ga0265313_10002036_pt1 | contig 18138 bp, 18 predicted proteins | sample 4123metaG_FD_203122 | JGI IMG/M metagenome (GOLD analysis project Ga0265313, IMG submission 203122) | Rhizosphere microbial communities from Carex aquatilis grown in University of Washington, Seatle, WA, United States - 4-1-23 metaG | ecosystem: Host-associated > Plants > Roots > Rhizosphere >...
CATTGGTCATTTCGATCGAACGAAGTCCCGCTCGCCGGGTCGAGCTTTTTTGTGGTACTTCGATACCTTGCATCCCTGGGCGCTAACCCTGAATTCGAAGACCGTGTTACATTCGCAGGAATTCTGCCTTAAGCGCAGACGTACACGCACAGAATCTGTTTATGTCGGATTTCAGTGGCAACATCTATAGCCTCCGGCTTGAACGAATCTGAGGTACTCGTCTTTAACAGCGCAGCTGATTTGTTTGTGGCCGATTTTATGGTAGCGGAAACATTTATGAATTCAAACCGGGCAGAACATGAAGCACCTTCGCCTCCGGGTTATCGGGTCCTGAAGGACTGGTCTTCCAACCCGTACCTGAACCTTCAGTCTGGGTATTGCTGGGAACGAGTGGCGTCGCGCTGTTCAGTTTGCGGCGCAAGAGATAGAAAGAGCGGTTAGCGCCAGGCGTTGCGAACCAGGGTTTGTTCGCGTAGCCGCCTCGGCCTCGAACTGATGCTTGGTTGTCTTGAACCGGGACATGAATGTATGGTTGTACATTTTTGCCATAAAGCGCCAAAAAACTGTTTCTTGGATATTTACCGCCCCACGCCCCCTCCTTGGCGTCGACTTTAAATCTTTGTAGCCTGCCCTTTTCCGGGCGAATCCATGTGATACGGAGTCTCTTTGAGACTGTTGTCCTTGCGAAATTCCTCCTGAAAATGCTTTATCAAGCGCCTGATTCCAAAACCGACGAGGCCGAAAGCAATTAACAGGGCAATACCTATGGTAATAGTTGGTGAACTGAACATCGTTGCAGGGTTTTCAGGTTAATCTTTAAATTGACCATCCGCCCTTAAGCTAGTTCTTTGCCACCTTTTCCCCTCGTTTAACCCGCTAACCCCGGATTCCGTTGAATTTACCCGCCATTTTCCTCACCACCGAGCGAGGCGCAAATCGGATAAGAAATATCAGCAGGCGGTTTTGCAGTCCGGGAACCGCGACCATTTTACCTCTTCGGAATGAGCGAAAACCGTAATGCGCAACCGCTTCAGCAGACATCCTGGCCTGTCGGACGATCCGTGCCGGGTCGGCATTGGCCACCTTGCCAAAGTTCGTAGCCGTGGGGCCTGGGCACAGGGCTGTTGCCGTCACGTATGTACCGGCCAGTTCCCGGGCCAGTGCCTCGGTGAACGAAAGCACGCAGGCCTTGCTTGCATAATAAACCGCCATGCCCGGTCCGGGAACAAAACCCGCCACCGAAGCGACATTCAGGATTCCACCGCGCCGGCGCTGCACCATCCCGGGAAGAAACAACCCGGTCAACTCAACTAGCGCGGTTACGTTGACCTGAAGCATTTCCAGCTGACGTTGCAGCGGCAGCCCGGCGAACCTGCCCCAGGCGCCGAACCCGGCATTGTTCACCAGAACGTCCACCGCGATTCCCCTGCCCTGCAATTCCTTGAAGATGCGTTCGGGGCTTTCGGGCAGCGAGAGATCGGCGGTCAAAACCGTCCCCTCGACATTGTAATCGCGCTGCAACTCATCAGCCAGGGATTGCAGCGCCTCCGTATTGCGAGCGGTAAGGATCAAACGGGAACCGTCGGCGGCAAAACATTTTGCCAGTTCCCAACCGATACCCGACGAAGCACCGGTAATCAGTACCGTCTCGCTGTTCGCGCCGCTCATTCGGTTTGGAGGTCTTGTCTTATTGGTTGCCCCAGCCAAATCGCTGAGTGATGGGCCAATAAACAAAGAGGGATTTGCCGATGACGTGGTCGCTGGAGAAATCACCCCAGTATCGCGAGTCGAGGCTGTTGAACGTGTTGTCGCCCATGACAAAAAAGCGGTTGGTCTCCACCTGAAACGTTTCACCCGGGGCCAGCCCTTCCACCATGGCATGCCCGTAGTAATGATTGGGCTGATATTCCAGGACCTTCTGACCGGAACGAGCGTCGGCAAAGGCATACAAATTCGTGAAATGAGGTGTCGACACCGGCAGGGTCTGTCCGTTCACAATCAGTTGTCCCACCGGGACCTTCCCCATTCGTGGCACGTCGGCGACTTCATAATCCTGTTGGAGCGACAAGGTTTCACCGCCCAATCCCACCAGACGCTTGATGTAAAATGTATCCTGCTGACCGGGCGGCAGGCTGGTGATGCCGTGGGTGTTAAAAACCACAACCTCACCGCGTTCCGGTGGGCGAAAATTGTATGTCAGCCGGTCCACAAACAAATGATCCCCGGCCCGGACGCTGAGTTTTATCACATCTTCACCCTTGTGAAAATAGCGGCCGGAGTCCAGACCGGCCCGGAATCTCAAATCTTCTTCTCCGTAATCTGGCGGAAACCAGATGGTGTGCCATTCTCCGGCAAATTCAATCCGCTGATAGATGGAAAAGAAAGTCTGCGGCCAGGGTTTTTGTATCCCATTCTCATCCACTGTGCCGTCCGTCGGGGCGACAAAATGAACATAGGAAATGCCATGCAACCAGTCGCGGAGGCGTCCCCAGCCGTTCGGGATTATTATGGCCTGCTGCAGTTTCATCTGCTTGTCCGCATCGCCCTGGATTTTGGCCCGGTCATCCAGACCCCCTTGGATTTCAGCGTAAACCGGGTAATAGTCGGGCACGGAGGTCACACCGTACAACGTCGGCTGCATCGAGCCGGTGGGAATCTTGAACGGCTGCAGAAAAAAAGTCCGGATGCCCATCGCCACGCCAATCGCCACCAGCAACACTTCCACGTTCTCGCGCCAGACGGCGTTCGGATAGGGCTTCAGCCATTTGTTGGCGGCGAACTCCAGTTCCTCCATCTTGATCCGGATCCGGCCCGGGTTGGGCTTCGCTTCATGAATCGCGAGCTGCAACTCATTCAGCGCGAGCGTTACCGCGCCCATCGCCTGGGGCGAAAGCAGGTCGCGCTGCGCGCAATACCAGCGCCAGACGTGTTTGCGCATCGCGATGGCCTCGCGAATCGTTTTGGAGAACAGCCAGCGGATCATAAAATGTGTCGAGGGACGAGTGTCCAGGGTCGAAAGCCAAAAGGCAAGCATTCGCGCCAGATAATCCCCTGCCCTCGCCTTTCGACCATCGACCCCTCGCTCCCGTTCATGCTTTCAAGACTTCAATAAAAGCTTCCTGCGGGATGTTCACGTTCCCGATCGACTTCATCCGCTTTTTACCTTCCTTTTGCTTCTCCAGCAACTTGCGCTTGCGCGAGACGTCGCCACCGTAACATTTCGCCGTCACGTCCTTGCGGAATGCGCTTACGGTTTCCGACGCGACAATTTTCCCGCCGATGGCCGCCTGGATTTTCACCTGAAATTGCTGGCGCGGGATGACTTCTTTTAATTTCTCCGCCAGCGTGCGTCCCCGGCCCTCCGCCTTTGTGCGATGCACGATGCATGAAAATGCGTCCATCGGCTCGGTGTTTACCAGCATGTCCAACTTCACCATGTCGCTCTCCTGGTAGTCGGCTGGTTCGTAGTCCATCGAGCCAAAGCCGCGCGTGATGCTTTTGATGCGGTCATGGAAATCAATCAGGATTTCGTTCAACGGAATCAGGCTCGTCAACATCACCCGTTTCGCGTCTAGCGTTTCCGTGTGATCCACTGCGCCGCGCTTTTCCGAAATCAACGCCATCATGTCGCCGATGTTTTCGTTCGGACAAATCACGAAGGCCTTCACCATCGGCTCCGCAATCTTCTCGATGTAGGTGACGTCCGGCATGAACGCCGGGTTGTCCACCTCCCTGCGCTTGCCGTCCGTGAGCGTGACGTGATAGACCACACTCGGGTACGTCGCGATGATGTCCATGTCGTATTCGCGGCGCAACCGTTCCTGCACAATTTCCATGTGCAGCAGACCCAGAAAACCGCAACGGAAGCCGAAGCCCAGCGCCACGCTCGTTTCCGCGGAATACGCGAAGGCCGAGTCGTTCAATTGCAGCTTGGCCATGGACGATTTCAAGTGCTCATAATCCGCCGTGTTGATCGGGTAGATCCCGCTGAACACCATCGGATGAACCTCCTTGAACCCCGGCAACACCGGCGACGGATTCCGCGCGTCCGTGATGGTATCGCCCATTTTCACTTCCTGTGCACTCTTGATGTTGGCCGTGAAATAACCTGTCTCGCCCACCTCCAGCTTGTCGCGCGTGTAAGGTTTGGGATTGAAGCTGCCGACCTCCTTCACCTCGACATTTTTTCCCGAATGCAACAGTTTCACCTGCTGGCCGGCCTTCAGCTCGCCGTTGAACACGCGGACATGCGTAACGACGCCCTTGTAGGTGTCGAAAAACGAATCGAACGCCAGTGCCTGCAAACTCCCCTGCCCCGTCGGCTTGGGCGGCGGCACTCGCGCGACGATGGCTTCCAGGATGTCCTCGATGCCAATGCCTTCCTTGGCGCTGCAGAGAATCGCCAGTTCGCTGGGCACCGCTAAAACCTCCTCCAGCTGCTGTTTGGCCTGCGCAATATTGGCATGCGGCAGATCAATCTTGTTGATGACCGGGATGATTTCCAGGTTTTGCTTCGACGCCAGATGATAGTTCGCCACCGTCTGCGCCTCGACACCTTGCGCCGCGTCCACGACGAGTAACGCCCCTTCGCAGGCACTCAAGCTCCGCGAGACTTCATACGCGAAATCCACGTGGCCGGGCGTATCAATCAGGTTCAGCTCATAGGTCTCGCCGTTTTTGGCCTTGTACAGCATTGTGACCGGGTGCGCCTTGATGGTGATGCCGCGTTCGCGCTCCAAATCCATCGAGTCGAGCAGCTGCGCCTCCATATCGCGCGTGGCAATCGTGCCCGTGCGGTGGAGCAGCCGGTCCGAGAGCGTGGTCTTGCCGTGATCAATATGGGCAATGATGCTGAAATTTCTTATGTGCGCTGCGTCCATTTAAAAAATTCTTCGGGAGGAACGGCGGGTCGTCGTCCCCGAATTATTCAGAGTCGCCGGCACGGCAACCCTCCCAAAACGAAAAAGTAGGATAGCCGGAAAGCGGTTGAAGAAAAGGAAATTTGACGGCGTAATGGCATCCCGCTCACTTCACATCCCCGGTTTTGATTTGGCAGCGGCTGGTGCCGGAATCATGGGTTTGGGACGCCGCCAATATTCCATCAATCGGTATCCGAGCAGGACAGCCAAGACCGTCGCAAACATCAGCGGCAGCCGCACATCGGCTTTCACCTGCATGTAAAAGTGAATCACCCCGCAGACAGCGGCCACGTAGGCCAGCCGATGCAGTGCCCGCCAGCGTTTGCCCCCGAGCCGCTTGATCATCGCGTTGGTCGAAGTGATGGCCAGGGGTAGCATCACCAACAGCGCGGTGCTGCCAACGATCAGGTATTTGCGCTTTACCATTTCCGTCAGCGTGCTGGAAACGCTGAAACCGCGGTCCAGGCTGAAGAAACACAGGAAATGCAGGCAGCCGTAAAAAAACGCATAAAGCCCGAGCATCCGGCGAAATTGAATCAGCCAGTTCCAACCGGTCACTTTGCGCAGGGGCGTCACTGCCATCGTCAGTACCAGGAAAATCAGCGTCATCATGCCCGTCGTCAGGATGAGGAAATTTTGCGGGTTCGCGCCGAGCCGGTGATGCGACTGGTCCCACACCAGCAACGCCAGCGGCACCGCGCCGTTGATCAAAATCAGGAGTTTGGCGAAACGGATGTCGTTTTCTTTCATGCCAGCTAGAAATTCGCGCGCAAATCCATCCCGGCGTATAAATGGCCGACTTCGGCCTCGTAGCCATTAAACATCAGGGTCGGGCGGCGGCCCGATTCGCCAATGCGCTGTTCGGTGGCCTGGCTCCAGCGCGGATGATCCACGTGCGGATTCACGTTGGCGTAGAAACCGTATTCGTCTGGCGCAGCGGCGCTCCACGTCGTACGCGGTTGCGCGGCCACCAGCTTGATTTTGACAATGGATTTGATGCCCTTGAACCCATATTTCCAGGGCACGACCAGCCGGAGTGGGGCGCCATCCTGCGGCGGCAAGGCCCGGCCATAAATCCCGCTCGCCAGAATCGTCAACGGATGCATCGCCTCGTCCATCCGCAAACCCTCGACATACGGCCAGTCGAGCACATCGCTCCGCTGCCCCGGCATCCGTTTGGAATCCAGCAAGGTCTCGAAAGCAACATAAGTCGCGTCGCTCAAGGGCTCGACCGCGTCGAGCAGTTTGGACAGCGAAAAACCGACCCACGGAATCACCATGGACCATGCCTCAACGCAACGCATGCGATAGATGCGTTCCTCCGGAGGACTGATTTTTAACAAATCGTCGAGGCCGAAGACCCTGGGCTTTTTCACCAGCCCTTCAACCGACACCTGCCAGCCTTTGGTGTCAAATCCGGCCGCGGCAGGCGCCACGCCTTCCTTGTCGGTCGAAAATTCGTAGAAATTGTTGTAATGCGTGATGTCCTCGAGCGAAGTCTCCGGTTCATCCACCCGGAAGCCCGCGGCATCGGCGGTGGCTGGCTTGGACTTAATGACCCCTTCAATGACCGGCGTGTTCACCTTGCCCGCAGCCACGGGATTAAGGCGCCGATAAACCACGCCGGTGGCCACGGCACTGGCCGCGAGGATCCCCGCCTGGATGAACCTACGCCGATTAAAGTAAACCACCGGGTCGGTGACGTCGCGGGCAGATATTTTGTTTGGGTCTTTCAACCGATCAACAATGATTTAAACTTCTCGGGCAGATTAGCATACGCTTCCAGCCGGCACAAACCTGGAAAAAGGGGATTGCCGGGCAACTCAAACGTGCTGTTCTCCGGTTCATGAATTCCGGCTCGAACGATGAGGCCTGAAGGAGGGGTTGAAAACCAAAAAAGCCGAACCACTTTGCTGCCCCGGCTCACCAAGACCACTTTCCCAAACCGTTTGTGCTACGCTATGACCGGCTTTTGTTTTACCTTTTTTACCAGGACCGCCTTGTTCTTCTTCAAATATTTCTCAATGGTGGTCCGGCCGCCAACGGAATTGGATATCCGGACGGCGTTGGGCTTGGCCAGTTTATAATGCACCAGCCATTTGCCAATCAGTCCCACCGTGAAATTCAATCCCGTCACGCGCCAAACTTGACCGGTTTCCAAGGGCTGCAAAGGCTTCCGTCCCGCGGGCTTGGTTTTGCTCATGTCAGACCTTGTACCAAATCCACCGGTTAAACCAGCTAATTCGCATCCATTTTCTCAGCGGTCAGGCCGCCTTCAGCACGGTCCGAATCGCCGCACGCAGTTCCGGCAGCGCAAAGGGCTTGGTAAGACACTGGACCTTTTCCGATTCCAGGAACTGGCGCATGGGTTCGTTGATGACGTCGCCCGTGATAAAAATTACGCGCCGGCAGAGCTGGGGATTGGTGGTGCTTAACATTCTCAACAACGCCCGCCACCAAAATCTCCGCGCGTCACATTCCGTGCCGCTAAACTGCTTTGGCGCAATTTTCCCCGAGAACCGCGCGGATGGCCGCAATCAGTTTGTCCGCGTCCAGGGGTTTGTGAAGGAAGGCTGCGGCCCCCGCCGCCAGACAGCGTTCCTGGTATTTCTCCGGATCGGTGCCGGAGATGATGATAACCGGAACGTCCTTGGCGCCGCTCATGTTGCGCAGCCAGCGCATGATCGCAAAGCCGTCCCAGGAAATTCCACCGACGTCAGGCGGGAACAGGATATCGAGCAAAATCAAATCCGGTTTTTCCTGGTCCACCACCTTCACCACTGCGGAACCATCCGTGGCCGTCACCACTTCGTAGCCATTGGCCTGCAGCACCATGGTCACCGCCTTCAGAATGACCTTGTTGTCGTCCGCCACCAAAATCCTTTTCGGCCGGGCATTGGGCGTTGGTTCTGTCATAGGCAGTTTCACTCCGTCGTGACGACCGGAAACAATCCCGGCGGCATTTCAACAGAAGCGGTTCTCATGATGCACCGTCGTCCAATAGATTTGGAAAGAGCTTGCCCTATTTTGGTGATATCTTTGCCAAAATTGCCAATTGAACGGATTCGTTTGATTTGGTCCGGGGTTTGAAGTCAGAAATGCCGGAGCTCTACTTAAAGTAGAGGCCGGTTATGACCACAGATTGGCTGGGAAAATGGCTGTTTCCGCGATTGCCGCCATACCGTCAAAAGCGCGAAACCAAAACGCTTATGGCGGCAGTGGCAGTGGGTTTTTTTGTCGCCGGCATCATCGCCGCCGTGCTCGTTCTGGCAAATTCGGCCGGCAGTTGAATGGCGGCAAGCCATGCGCCCGGAAGCGGCAATAATCCGTTCTTCGCAAGCAGGTTTCCGGCTGATTTTTTAAACGGTTCTGCTTGGCAACGGCGCGTTTCATCGCTTAGCTAGGCGCCATGCAATTGGTGCTCGATTATTTGAAACGCCATCAGGCCCGCTTCGTGGCCGAGTTGTGCGAATTTCTCCGCCTCCCCAGCGTCTCCGCCCAGCCGCAGCATAAAAAGGATTTACAGGCCTGCGCCGCCTGGCTCGCCAGCCATTGCCGTCAAATCGGTCTCGATGCCCGCGTCTGCCCGACCCAGGGACATCCCATTGTTGTCGCCAAAACGTCCCGTGCCAAATCCTCGCGCCTTGCCGCGCCGAAGCACGACAAAGGCGGACGCCCGCATTTCATGGTCTATGGCCATTACGACGTGCAGCCGCCGGAACCGCTGGATTTATGGAAGTCGCCGCCGTTCGAGCCCCGCATCGCCGGCCGCTCGCTTTTTGCCCGCGGTTCCACCGACAACAAGGGCCAGCATTTTGCCCATCTCAAGGCCGTCGAAGCCTATTTGAAAACCGGCACCCCCCTGCCCTGCGATCTTACGTTCGTCATTGAAGGCGAGGAGGAGGTCGGCAGCGCCAACCTGTCGAAATTCCTCAGGTCCCACCGCAACGAACTGAAATGCGACGCCGTGGTCGTTTCCGACACCGGCATGCCCGATGCCGATCATCCGGCCCTGACCTATGCCTTGCGCGGCATCATTGCATTTGAAATCACCCTGCGCGGCCCGGCGCGCGATTTGCACTCCGGTATTTTTGGCGGCGCCGTGGATAATCCGGCGATGGCTTTGAGCCAGTTGCTCGCCCGGCTCCGCGACCGGAACGGCCGCGTCACCATTCCCGGGTTTTACGACCACATCGCGCCCCTCTCGGCTTATGAGCGCAAACAATTCAAACGCCTGCCCACTTCCGACCGTCAACTCCAGGAACTGCTGGGCGTTAAAAAATTGTTCGGCGAACACGGCTTTACGCCCCTCGAACAGCGCACCGCGCGCCCGACGTTTGAAATCAACGGCCTCACCAGCGGATATCAGGGCCCGGGCAGCAAAACCATCGTGCCCGCGTGGGCACGCGCCAAAATCACCTGCCGCCTCGTGCCCAACCAGCGACCGGCCCACGTCCGCAGGGTGGTTTGCGATTACCTCAGGCAAATCTGTCCCCCGACGGTGCGAATGGAAATCGCAGCCGGTCACGGCGCGGAAGCCTATCTCGTTTCACCCGACGGCCCCCAGGCCCAGGCGGCATTGCGCGCATTGCGCCAGGCGTTTCACCGCGAGCCGGTCCTCATGCGCGAAGGTGGCTCCATCCCCATTGTAAATGAATTCAAAACCATCCTCGGCGCGGATTCCTTGTTGCTCGGATTGGGTTTGCCTGACGATAACGCCCATTCACCAAACGAAAAATTCAATCTGGATTGTTTTGAAGGCGGCCAACGCATGAGCGCTTTGCTCTGGCAGGAGTTGGCGAAAAGCAGCTGACGGCCAGTTGAAGTAGCAGCCGACGTGAGGAGGCTCATTATTTTCAATTTACGATACACGATTTACGCGGTTCTCGTGGATTGGGGATAAAGCTCTTAAATCGTAAATCCAATATCGTAAATCAGACAGGGCTTCGTCAACTCGGCTCCCACGAAGAAAAAAGTTTTCAGTCAAACCGGCATCTGCTGCCGAACCCATAATCACCAAAAAAGAATGAACCTTTTGGTCACCTGGCGTTATTAAAGGGTAGACGGAATTACAACCATTACCATGAAAAACCCGAAAGCCATCTGTCTTTTAACGCTGTTTCTGACGGGAACCGTGCTTGGTTCACGTGCCGAGCCCTGCCGCACGGACATCAACCCGGCCCTGCTCTACTATCAGTCATTTATTATGGGCGCGCAGTTGTCCCAAGCCGACCACGATTATCTGTTTACTAATCAGTGGCAGGGTCAGCAGCTCCCGGCAAGGTTCGGCGAACTCGTTAGCCAGTCTGACAATGCGTTCAAACTGGTGCGCCAGGCGGCGCAGGCCACCGTGCCCTGCGATTGGGGCATCGATTGGAGCGCGGGTCCGTACACCTTTCTTCCTCATCTGGCTCGCGTCAAGGCGACCATCCAAATGGCGCAGTTGCGGGCCATCTGGAACCTGCAGAATGGCCTTCAAGCCGGTGCAGGCGATGATTTGATCGCGGCGTTCACGCTCGCCCGGAATGGTTCACGCGACAACAGCCTGATCGCGGTGCTGGTCCAAATCGCCGGCGAAGCCATCGTCAATTCCACCGTGGCAGCGAATTTCGGACGTTTCTCCCCGAAAACCTTGAAGGAATTGCTGGAGGGATTCGATGCCGCCCCGCCCCGTGGCACGATGGCCAATGCCATCGCCACCACGGAATCGCATTGCTTCTCCGATTGGGCGGAGGCCAGAGTCTCGGAATTGCGCAAGGAGTATCCCGGAGACGATGCCCGGGTGTTGGCCAGCTTTCGCAGTGTTTTTGAGGATTCCGGAGATGCCGGGCAGCTGGACACCAACACCTGGTCAAGAATTGTGGCGGTCACGGGAGGAACGAGTGAGGGCTTTCTAAAACTGGTGCGCGAAATGCAACCAATGTACACGCGCCTCGACGCCATCGCCGCGTTGCCCCAGCCGGAATTTGAAGTGCAGATAAAACTGTTCTACGCGGACATACAAAAATCGTCCAACCCGCTCATTGCCGCCGTCTTTCCCGATTTTGAAAAAGCCCGGGTTAAGGAATTCGCGAGCCTGACGGACTCGGCCATGGTACGTGCGGCGGTGGAATATAAACTGCATGGCGAAGCCGGATTGCAAAGCGTCAACGATCCTTACGGGCATGGCCCGTTTCAATTCCAACGCTTTGTTTTCGAAGGCATGGATCGCGGGTTTGAACTCAAATCAGCCTACGCCGGGCGAGGATTTCCGGAGGTGATGATTTTCGTCGAAAAGGTCGGCCCGCCTTTTCACGTGAACGGAAAATACGCCGGCCAGGCCATGTCCCCGTGATTCACCACGCTACAAACCAATGGAGCCGGACAGTTCCTTGGTGGAATTGTCCGGGTTTTTGAATTATAACTGAGATGTGTTCAGCCTGAATCCAACGTTCGTGGAAATCGAAGCCCCAGACACGCGAAACCTGCTGGATCTGGCTCAGGGAGGTGATGCCGAGGCGTTCGGCGTGATTTGCCGCGTTTACGAAACCCGCCTGCTGCGACAGGCCATGACACTCTGTGGCGACGCCGCCCTGGCCGAAGACCTCGCGCAGGATGCCTTGGTCGAAGCCTGGAAATGTCTGCGCCGATACAACGGGCAGTGCCGGTTTTTCACCTGGCTTTACGCCATCCTGTTGAATCGCCACCGTAACCTGCTCCGCCAAAAACGTCCCCTGCCCTTTTCAGCCTGCGCCCGGCACGACCGTGATGAATTTCAAGAAAACCTCACCAGCCTGCCTGACCATGACTCACTGCCAGACGAAACAACCCAGCGCCACGAACGGGCTGCGCAAGTGCGGGCCTGCATCCAGATGTTGCCGGCCAAACAGCAGCAGGTCGTTTATCTGCGTTTTTTTGCGGACGATTCATTGGAAGGAATTGCCGTGGCCCTGGGCTGTTCCGTGGGAACCGTCAAATCCCGGTTGTTCCACGCCCTGGACAAGCTGCGCGGAATGAACGCCCTCAACACCCAATTTTCGGATCCCGGGATGAAAGACAGGCCGTTATGAAATCTTGTGCCCAAAACGAAAAACTCATTGCCGGGCTGGCCCTGAACGCGTTGGACGCCCGACAGGCGCTGGCTCTCCGCGAACATCTCGCCACCTGCGAGGTCTGTCGCCGTTATCTGGCGGATATTTCAAACGTAACGGGAAGACTGGCGGAGGCGGAGGCGATTCCCGGCATCCAGGCTTCCGAATCCTTCCATCAAAGACTGGCCGGCAAATTGCGGGCCACGAAGCCGGATTCGCTCACGGAAGTGCTGGCCGCGTATTTCGCCCGATTGAACTGGCATGTGGTGTTGCCCGCCATCGCGGCGTTGGTGGTGATTGGCGTCACCGTCGCCACTTGGCGGCAACCACCGTCGCCTTGTCCGGCACCGCAGCCCGCCGTTCAAACCGCATCCGCGTCGGACGCGGACGATGATCTCGCACCGACCCTTGCCAACTACCAAAGGGTCGCCAATCAGTCTTTGGCCAAATTGGACGCGTTGCTGACCCAACAGGGCAACCGGGCGCTGCCGCCCATGCCAATCTATACCGCCTCAACGCTTACCCTCGCGAATGGATCGTTTTGAAAACGGCCGTCCTGGTAGCGCCGACGTCCCGCGGGCGTGTTGCTTGAAGTTTGGCCGGCGAGACGCCAGCGCTCCCGGTATTAAACCCACGCTGCCAACTCCACCTTCAACTGTTCCATCGGCAATCCCACCACGTTGCTGAATGAACCGGATGTTTCCGCGACAATGGTGTCGCCGTGCTCCTGGATCGCGTAAGCGCCCGCCTTGTCCAGCGGATTCATCTTGGAAAGGTAACCGTCAATTTGTACGGCCGTCAGCGGGCGAAACGTCACGTCCGTGCTCACGGCAAAGGTGCGCTCGCGATACGCGCGCAGGTGAATCAGGCTGACGCCGGTGACCACCTGGTGTGTGCGGCCCTGCAAGCGCGCCAGCATCCGCCGCGCCTCCGCCAAATCCGCGGGTTTGCCCATGATTTCACCCCCGGAAAAAACCAGTGTGTCCGCGCCCAGCACCAGGGCATCGGGAATTTTTTTGGCGACGACCCGCGCCTTGCGATGCGCGTTGAGCTGGCAAAGTTCCTGCGGCGACAATTGATCGTCGAACATTTCCGCGGCGTCGCTGGGAACCACCCTAAAATCCAGATTCAACTGCCGCAACAATTCCGCACGCCGGGGTGACGCGGAAGCCAGAATCAGCGGCGGCAAACTCATGCGAAAACTCTAAGCCTAACCGCCCAGGGTGTCGAGTGGCGGCTGTCCTGACGACAAAGCTCCTGACCTCGATTCTGGTCGGGACGGCGCGCTGCGCCCTCCGCGCCCCAAACGGCCGCAATTCCGCAGCGCAGGAGGCTGCCTTACCCGCGACGCTCGCCCCGCCAATTATCAGCGTGCGCCGCGCCGGAAAATCCGTTACCCCATCGCCGTGAACAATTCGCGCCTTCCCGTCAATCTCGCGCTCATCGGTTTCATGGGCACGGGCAAGTCCTCCGTCGGACGGCTCGTGGCCGAACAGTTGCACTTCGATTACCTCGACACCGATGAACTGATCCAATCGCGCGCGAACCGCACCATCACCGACATTTTTGATGCCGATGGCGAGGCGGCGTTTCGCAAATTGGAACACCAGTTGGTCAATGAACTGGCCGCCCGGAAACGCACGGTCATTTCCACCGGCGGCGGTTTGCCCGCGAATCTCGACAACCTGACCAGCCTCAAAACCCACGCCCTCGTCGTCTGCCTTTGGGCTTCGCCGGAAAAAATCTGGGATCGGGTCCGCAACCAGACCCACCGGCCCCTGTTGCGCGACCCGAACCCCCAATCGAAGATCCGCGAACTCCTCGCCGCCCGCGAACCGTTTTATCGCCAGGCCGACGTGTTGATCAACACCGACCTGCGTTCCGCCCGCGAAGTCGCGCAGCAAATCGTGCATCACTTCAAATTCGCGCAATCCGGGCAATGATAATCGCAGCGGCACACCCCGGGACTTTGGTGGGACGGGCGTTGGTGGGGCGAGCAACTTGTCCCGTCCTGCGGCGATACGCGCGAGCCTCCGATTTAGCGTTGGCACTGTGTGCCGATGGTTTCGAGCCACAAGCTCGACGCTATAAATTACCGTCCATCCGCCACCTCGCCTGCCTAAACTCCCGTCGCGAATGAAGACCGCCATCCGACAACGGGCGCGTGAGCTGGGCTTTGACGACTGCCGTTTCACCCATGCCGAAGCGCCCGCGAGTGCAAGCCGGTTTAAAGATTGGCTGTCGGATAAACGCCATGGCGAAATGGCGTGGCTCGAACGCACCGCACCGAAACGCGTCGAACCGCAACACGTGCTCCCGGCAGCAAAAAGCATCATCTGCCTGGCAACGAGTTACGACATTCCAACTCCGAACTCCGAACTCCGAATTCCGAACTCCGGCCTTATCGCCCGCTACGCCCGCTTTAACGACTACCACGATGTGCTCGGCGGGCGTCTGAAACAATTGACCTCCTTGGTGGACCAACTCGGCGGCGCGGAAACACGTTCACTGTGGTACGTGGACACCGGACCACTGCTGGAACGCGACCTGGCCCAGCGCGCCGGACTCGGTTTTGTCGGTAAACACACCAACCTCATCAGCCGGAAATTTGGTAACTGGCTACTGCTAGCGGAAATCATCACCACCCTGGAATTGGAACCCGACGCACCGGAACAAAATCATTGCGGCAAATGCACCCGCTGTCTCACGGCCTGTCCAACCAACGCCATCACTGCACCCTTCCAGCTCGACGCGCGCCGTTGCATTTCCTACCTCACCATCGAATTGAAAGGCTCCATTCCGGTCGCATTGCGCCCGGCCATCGGCAACCGCATTTTCGGCTGCGACGATTGCCTGGCCGTGTGCCCCTGGAACCGCTTTGCCCATGAAGGCAGTTTGATGAAAACCCACGCGCGTCAGGAGTTGGCCGAACTCGATCTGCTCGAATTACTTCAACTGGACGACGCCGGTTTCAAATCCCGGTTTGCCGGCACGCCCGTTTTGCGAACCAAACGCCGGGGCCTGCTGCGGAACGTCTGCGTCGCACTCGGCAATGTGGGCGACGCCTCCGCCCTGCCCCACCTGCAAAAAGCCGCCCACGATCCCGAACCTTTGATCGCCGAACACGCCCTATGGGCCATCGCCCAAATCAAATCCCGACAGCAAAACAGCCAATCACCAAACACCGGTTAGTGGCGCCATTGGTGGGGCAAGGTTGCTGACGAGCCGCCTTCGCACTTGATCAGTTTACTTGGTGGTCTTGATTTGACCGGAGCGCGAGTTGTCCCAACCCGCAGCGAATGCGTCAGACCTGACGCGATGGACTTGGTTGAGAGGCGCCGATCCGACTTGGCAGCGTTTGTCGAACGAGGCCATCGTTCAAAAGTTACTTTGTCAGCAGCTTGCGGATCGATTTTAATTCCAGCCGGCGTTTCGCGGTCGTTTCGGGGTAGGCCATCTTCAATTCATTGAGTCCATCAAGGACAATACGGGAAACAATCAACCGGGCATTTTCCTTATCATCGGCAGGAATGACATACCAAGGTGCGTGATCGGTGCTGGTCGAGTTGAAGCAGTCCTCATAAGCCTCCATGTAATGCCTCCAGTATTTCCGCTCGTGGATGTCCGCGAGGCTGAATTTCCAGTTCTTGTCCGGCTCATCAATGCGTTCGAGGAATCGTTTCCGTTGTTCACCTTTCGATAAGTGCAGGAAAAATTTGATAACCTTGGTGCCGTTGCGGTGCAGGTGTTGCTCCAAACCCACGATGGAACGATACCGCTCCTTCCAGATGGTCTTTTCGTCGCGCAATTCTTCCGGCAGCCCCTGACTACGGAGAATTTCTGGATGCACCCGGACGACCAGCACCTCCTCGTAATAGGAACGATTGAAGATGCCGATCCGCCCGCGCTCCGGCAGATGGCGGTTTGTGCGCCAGAGGAAATCATGTTCCAGCTCGTCAGCGGTCGGCTGTTTGAAACTGAAAACCTCGCAGCCTTGCGGATTGACCCCGGACATGACGTGTCGGATGGCACCGTCCTTGCCGGCCGCGTCCATCCCCTGAAAAATCAGCAGCAACGCATAGCGGTGGGAGGCGTAGTGCAGTTGTTGCAACGCGCTCAATGCGTCAACGTGTTCTTCCAGGAGCTTTTTATAGTGTTTCTTCGACTGGTAAACAGGCTTTACCCGCGTTGGCCACTGTTTGAGCTTCACCGCAACTCCGGGACGCACCCGGAAATCCTTTGATTTTATTTTCATCGTTATTTCTTCAGCCGGGTCAGCCACATGGTTTGCCCCGGTTTATTTTGTGGTATCCAATTCGGGAACCTTTTGCTTCGCCTGATCCGCTTCCTCAACGGCACGAACATCCTCGCGCCCTAATTGTTCGTAAAATTTATGGACCTTTTTAACGAGCTGGGGTGAGACCTCGGCCGCAGGTTTTCCGTTCGTTTCCGGTTTGGCTTCCACTGTGGCAGCCGGCTTTGGTTCAGCGTTGTCGGCAGCCGGTGGCACGGTTGCGGCTTCCGGCTTGGCTGGAGCTTTCACATCAGCAGCCGGCTCGGTCTTGGCCGCAGGTTTTGGATTACCATCAGGATTCGATTGGGTTTTGGCGTCCGGCGCTGACCCGGCTTTGGCCGCTGGTTTGGCTTCAGCTTTGGAATCCGCCTTGGCTTGAGTGGCGCGAATTTCCTGTTCGGCCTTCTCCCAATTCCGGGCCGATTGACCATCCCGATGGCCTTCACGTTCGTAGAGTTCGTAGGCCTTGGCCGCGATCTGCGCCGTCAAATCGGCAGTTGTCCTGGCTTTGGGTTCCGGATTCGACTCGACTACGGGCTTGGCTTCAACCTCAGCTGTGGCGTCGGGCTTGGTATCAGGCTGGGATTCAGGCTGCGGCTCAGCCTTCGCCTCCGACTTGGGTTCAACTTTGGCCTCAGCCTTGGCGTCCGTCTTAACCTCGGGCTCGGGCGCGTCTTTAGCGCCGGATTGCGGTTCGGTTTTGCTTTCGGGTTGGGCCGAAGTTTTCGCGTCACTTGTGGCAGCGGGCTGAGTTGCATCTTTGATTTCAGGTTTCGCCCCGGTTTTTTTTACTGGATCAAATATTCGATAAGCGAGCAATTTGATGCGGTCGTTCACGAGAAACCATAGCAAGGCATAACCCCACACAAACCCCGCCCAACCCCAGCCCAACGGCGTCATAAACAGCCCGTAAACCGCGATCAACGTGGCCACGGCCTGGGTGCCGAACACGGCGATCATCAAAATCCTCGCCGGACGGATGGACCAGAACGGTCCACGGGTGCGCGTGAGGAAAATGGTCAGATGTCCCGCCACGGACAGTTTCAAATACATCAGTGTCTGGATGTGCGGACGGTCGAGATGAAAGACCCGTTCGCCGAGATAAAACAAGCCAAAGGCGGACACGACCCCGATGATTCCCAGTGCCGTGGACACGCCCAGCACCATGCGCATATTCCACGACTCAGGCTTGTCCTTGTAGTGAACATTGTCATAAGCGATGGACAGAATCGCGCCATCGTTGAGCAACGCCAGCATCACGATCATCACCGCCGTCAGGGGATAAAAATTAAAAACCAGAATTGCGAGGGTCATGAACAACAGCACGCGCAACGTCTCGGCGATGCGATAAATAGCATAACTGTTCATTCGCTGGAAAATCCGGCGGCTTTCCTTGATGGCGTCAATGATCACCGACAGGCCGGGCGTGAGCAGCACGATGGCCGCCGCCGCGCGCGCCGCGTCCGTCGCGCTCGAAACGGCGATGCCGCAGTCCGCCTTCTTCAATGCCGGTGCGTCATTCACGCCGTCGCCCGTCATGCCGACCATGTGGCCACGCTTTTGCAGCACATCCACGATGTGAAATTTATGTTCGGGAAACACCTCGGCAAAACCGTCGGCCTGCTCGATGGACTCAATCACCGCCGGTGATTCTTGTTTCTTTGAGTCGCCCAGCGTTTTGGCATCGAGAATGTTCGTGCCCATCCCCAACGTCTTCGCCGTCTCCCTGGCAATCGCCAATTGATCGCCCGTCACCATTTTGATCTTCACGCCCATGGTCAGCGCGGTTGCAATCGTCGCCTTGGCATCCTCGCGCGGCGGATCAAACATGGGCAACACGCCGAGAAATTGCCAC
>Ga0265313_10002037_pt1 | contig 18137 bp, 15 predicted proteins | sample 4123metaG_FD_203122 | JGI IMG/M metagenome (GOLD analysis project Ga0265313, IMG submission 203122) | Rhizosphere microbial communities from Carex aquatilis grown in University of Washington, Seatle, WA, United States - 4-1-23 metaG | ecosystem: Host-associated > Plants > Roots > Rhizosphere >...
ATCTTCGCCGAGAGCGACGACGCGTGCGTGTGTGTTTGGAGGCCGGAGGCCCATCATCTGGCGTTTCCGGGAGTACTAAACGGCGGGATTTGCGGGGCCCTGCTCGATTGCCACTCCAACTGGACGGCAGCGTGGCACCTCATGAGGAGGGACGGCGCTCCGTTGCTGCCTTGCACCGTGACAGCGGAGTTCGCGGTGACGCTCCGGCGGCCAACGCCGCTCGACGTCGACCTTGTCGTGCGCGCGCGCATCTTCGGTGCCGACCGCGATCGCGCGACCGTGGACGCCCAAATCGAGGCGGGTGGGAAGGTCACGGCAGCGTGTCGCGGAGTCTTTGTGGCGGTCAAAGAGGGGCATCCCGCCTTTCATCGGTGGTGAGCCGCGACTCTACGGTTCCGGGAGCCTATCGTCGGTGATCCCTGTCTTGGGCCAAGGACGCTCTGCGTGGCGGTCGTCCGCGTCGCGGCCCTCTCGCGCCTCACGGCGTCTTCGTGCTGCCCAAACGCCGAACATCGCGGTTCCGGTGAACAGCAAAAGGGGGAGCCAGACGACGGATGCGAGGCCCATCGAAAGGACCAACGTCGCGCCGATCCCGAGCACAGCCAACAGGCTGGCCGCCCACGTCGTTGCCGACGACGCTCGGGCGATCGTCTTGGGGGGGCGTTCGCCGGGTCTTTTCTCGAGATCGACCATCGTTTCTTCTGGAAGCAAACGCCACGCCGGCCGGGAATGAGTTTTGCGACGGCCGCCGGAGCTGGTCCCGCCGCGCTAGGCACCGGCCCTTAGACCAACTTCAAGTGGCGCACGAGGGTACGGAACTGCTTGCGCGCGCGCCTGAGGCGACAGGTCGCGGCTTCGCGTGAAATACCAAGGTCCCGCGCGATTTCGCGAATCGTCAATCCGTCGACCTCGAAACGAACGAAGACCGCTCGCGACTCGCGATCGACACTGTCGAGAAGCGCATCGAAGAGCTCGCGCGCGCGCTTTTGATGCGCGAAGTCCTCGGGAGACGGATAGGGCGACGAGTCCAAATCGAGGTTGGTCCCGAAAACTTCTCTCTGGGCGCGCCGCCGGACGCCGTGAGCCACCCGAATCGCGGTCGCATAGAGAAAAGCTCGCTCGCTCCCGACCATGATCCGCGGCAGTCGCTCGATCGCAACGAGAAACGTCGTCTGTGCCACGTCGTCGGCCCGATGGGGCGGAAGGCCCATGCGGCGCACGAATCGCAAGAGGCCCGCGTAGTGTTCGAGCATGGCATCGCGGCACCGGACGCCGTCGGCGGCGGACATCCGCCCCCTGTCGACCAGTGCGCGGACACCGCCGAGCGTCGGCAGGTGCCTTTCCGTGTAGCCCTCCCCGTAGCTGGCGTGGACGTCCATCATGGCGGCGAAACGGTCGGCGCCGTTCCCATCATCGTGCACTCACCAAATCGACGCATGCGGCACCTCCGAGCACTCCGACGAATGTTGCATATTCCGAGAAAGCGCGATTTCACGATACGCACGACAGAGTGCGCGTCGATTGCTTCGTTTCTTTGAAGTATTCTCTACGAACGAATCAGAAGCTCGGTTTGCTCAGAAAACATCGATCAAAGCTTGTAAGCTCGCTTTGCAAGATTGTAGGCGAGGTCGACGGCCAGCTCTCTCGCTTCATCCTCGTCGAGCCGATGATCGGCGACCCACCCGGCGAGAATCGCGCAATCGACCCGGCGGGCCACGTCGTGCCGCGCTGGAATCGAGAGAAACGCGCGCGTGTCGTCGTTGAACCCTACCGTGTTGTAGAAGCCCGCCGTTTCGGTCGTACGTTCGCGGAAAATCTTCATTCCCTCGGGGCTGTCGAAAAACCACCAGGGCGGCCCGAGCTTGAGCGCGGGGTAGTGGCCCGCCAGCGGAGCGAGTTCGCGCGAATACGTCGACTCGTCCAAAGAAAATACGATGAGCGAAAGGCGGGCGTCGTTTCCGAACCGATCGAGCAGGGGCTTGAGCGCACGAACGTATTCGGTTCGCGTGGGGATATCGGCGCCCTTGTCCCGACCGAACCTGCGGAACACGGTCGGGTTGTGGTTCCGCCAAGCCCCCGGGTGAATTTGCATGACCAGCCCGTCGTCGATGCTCATTCGGGCCATTTCGGTCAACATCTGGCCGCGGAATTGCTCCGCTTCGGCCGGCGAAACGTCGCCCGCGATGGCGCGCCGGAAGAGAGCCTCGCACTCCGCTTGTCCGAGGTCGAACGTCGCCGCCGAAGGGTGTCCGTGATCCGTCGCCGTGGCCCCGAGGGCCGCGAAGTACTGCCGGCGCCTTGCGAGCGCCCGCAAGTAGCCCGCCCAGCCGCTCGTGTCCTCGCCCGTGAGACGGCCGAGTTCGACGATGCCGGACGCGAATCCCTCGTACTCGGGGTCCACGACCGGGTCGGGGCGAAAGGACGTAATCACCCGGCCGGTCCAGCCGGATTGCCGGAGCGCGCGGTGATGCGAAAGAGGATCGAGCGGAGACTCGGTGGTCGCGAGCACTTCGATGTTGAATCGCTCGAAGAGCGACCGGGGAAGAAAGTCGGGGCGGGCCAAGCAGTCGGCCATCCGATCGTAGATTCGATCGGCGGACTCCGGAGTGAGCCGCTCGTCGACCTTGAACACGTCGCTCAGCGCGTGCGTCAGCCAGAGTCGGGTGGGGGTCCCCCGGAAGAGGTGCCAGTGCCGCGCGAACAGGCGCCAAATTTTGCGCGGATCGGTCTCCACGGGCGTTCCGTCCCGAGCCGGCACACCCAAAGACTCGAGAGGAACACCCTGGCTGTAGAGCATCCGGAAGACGTAGTGGTCCGGGACGATGAGCAGGCTGGCCGGGTCGGAGAACGGCTCGTTCCGGGCAAACCAAGCGGGGTCGGTGTGCCCGTGCGGACTCACGATGGGCAGAGCGCGGACCTGGGCGTAGAGCCGTCGAGCGATCCCTCGCAGCGAAGGATCCGCCGGGAACAGCCGGTCTTCGGAAAGCAGTCGGGCGCTCGCCATCGGCGTCACCGCGAGCCGCGTCCGCGCGAAGGTCGCTGGGTCGACCCAGCGTCGACGGCCGGGCGCGCCGAGTCCCGCTCCTTCAGCATCTCCCAGCCCCGGCTGAACTCGTGGTCGACTCGCTCGATGTGCTGGCGCATGGCCGTGCGCGCGGCACGCCCGTCGCGAGCGTCGAGCGCGTCGAGGATGGCCTTGTGATCGCGCAACGTCGCCGCGCGAAGCTCCGGCGTCTGGAAGTGGTGCTCCATCCGCTTCCAGATTGCGCCGCGCCCCTGGTCCCATAGGTTGTGAACGACCGACACGAGCGCGCTGTTGTGTGCGGCCTTCGCGATACCGAGATGAAAGTCGCGGTCGGCCGAATCTTCGTCGCGCTTTTGCCTCTGGCGGCGCTGCATCTCGGCGACGGCGGCGCGAACGGTGTCCAGATCGTCCGCAGTCGCGTTTCGGGCGGCCTCCACGGCAATCTCGCCCTCGATGAGCCAGCGCGCCCGCAGGAGCTCGAACGGGCCCTGACCTTCGGTCGACGGATCGCTCACGGCCACCGGCCTGGGCGCGGCGACGTAGATTCCGGCTCCGACCCGGACCTCCACTTTGCCTTCGATCTCGAGCGCGATCAGCGCCTCGCGCACCGAGGGCCGCGAGACGCCAAGTTGCACGGCCAAGTCTCGCTCCGACGGGAGCCGCGCGCCCTGAGCGAACTCGCCAGACGCGATCAAGGCCGAGAGCTGATCCGCAATCTGGCGATAGAGTCGAAGACTCTCAACGGCTTGTATCGGCATTCGGGCTCCTAAACCGGACCGGGCGCGCGCACAGACGGCCCGCCGGCGCCGCGGGGTACCGCCGGCACCATTCCTCGAGGCCCGCGGAGATCAGAGTTGGACACATCCTTCGGCTTCGGTGTAAAGCTACGGGCCATTGGTCGGGATGTCAAGTGGCCTTACCACTCAGCGAACGGCTCTCCGCACGGCGGTACCGCACCGCCGCGCCGCCGGGGCTCGGGTGGTCGCGCCGCCGCCCGGTCCGGGTCGTTCGGTGGAGCATTGGATGAATCACGAGTCGACAATGGATTGGGCTCTCGAGTCGCGCTCGGCGGCGGCAGGCGCCGTTCGATCGACCGATCGTGGGGGGTCCCGATGATCGCCTCCACGCTCAGTCTCGCGGGGCGGGTGGCGGTGGTTTTGGGGGGCACGACCGGCATCGGGCGGGCCCTCAGCTTGGCGCTCGCCGAGGCGGGCGGGGACGTCGTCGCGAGCGGGCGCCGGCTCGAGCACGTCGAACAGACGGCCGACGACGTGGAGCGACTCGGGCGCCGGTCGCTGCGCATGACCTCCGACGTGACCGACCGGGCGTCGCTCGAGCAGCTTCTGGCCGCGGTCGTTTCGTCGCTCGGAAAGGTCGACATCCTGGTCAATTGCGCGGGCAAGACGAAGCGAGCTCCCACGCTCGAATTCAGCGAGACGGATTGGAACGACATTCTGGAGACGAACTTGACCGGGACGCTCCGCGGCTGCCAGGTGTTCGGCCGCCACATGCTCGAACGCGGGTACGGCCGCATCATCAACGTCGCTTCGGTCACGTCGTTCGTCGCGCTGTTCGAGGTCGCCGCGTATGGCGCCAGCAAGGCTGCGGTCGCGTCGCTCACCCAGTCGCTCGCGATCGAGTGGGGGCCCAAGGGCGTCTGCGTCAACGCGCTGGCTCCGGGGTTCTTTCGAACGCAGCTGAACGCCTCGCTACTCGACGGAACGCCGCGTGGGCACGAACTTCTCTTGCGCGCGCCGATGAAGCGATTCGGTCGTGTCGACGAGCTCTCGGGCGCGGCGGTCTTTCTCGCGTCCGAGAGTGCGAGCTTCGTCAACGGCCAGATCCTGGTCGTCGACGGTGGATTCTTGGCGAGTGGCGTCAACCAGTGATCCCCGGGAGCCGGGGAAAGTCAGGGACATGAAGAAGAACCGACTTCGTGCAGTCTCGGGGATTGCCATCGTTCTCTCGTCCGCGGCAGTCCGCGCGCAGACGCCGGATGCCGGGGCCGGCGTGGACGCGACCTCCCCGCCACCCGGATCTCCGGAGCCGCGCCCTCCCACCGTCGAGCCTTTGGAGCCGGCTCGGGAGGCCTCGGCGCCCAAGCCCAAGGGAGAGAGAACGCCAATCGGGCTCGCCACGCGCGAAGCCGAAGTCGCGAGCGAGCGCGACTCCTGGTTCGCGCGCCCTCCTTTGTCCGTCACGGTCGGCGAGGGCAAGAAAACCTGGCAGCTCACGATCTACGGCTTCGTAGAAGCCGACGTGATCAACGACTCGACGCGCAGCTACGGCGACTCCATCGGCAGCGCGATCGTCGCCCGGGACGAGGTCTACGAGGGCCAGCACGGAAGAACGCAGTTTTCGATCCGAAACACACGTATCGGATTTGCGATGAAGTCTCCGGCGATTGGGGGCATCAAGCCCTCGGCGGTCGTCGAGACCGATTTCTTCGGCAATCAACCGGGCAAGCCACCGGCCACTTCGGAGTCGTCCTACTTCGACAGCCCGACGCTTCGCCTCCGGCACGCCTACCTGAAGCTGGAGAGCGACGTCGTCGACGTCTGGGCGGGGCAAACGTATTATCTGTTCGGCTGGCAGAACTACTTCTTCCCATGTTCGCTCGAGTTCTTGGGGCTCCCGAACGAGGCGTTCGGCCGCACGACGCAGGTGCGCATCTCGCACACCTTCGCGTCGGACGCCGTGAGCGTCGACGTTGCGATCGCGGCGCTCCGTCCCGCGCAGCGCGACTCCGAGATACCGGACGGCAACGCGGGGCTGAAGTTGAGCGTCAACCGCTGGAAGGGAATCACCACGCCGGGCAACGGCGGCACGACCGCGCTTCCGGCTTCGCTGGGCGTCTCGGGGGCGGTCCGTGCGTTCAACGTGGACTCCTTCACGCAGCCGCCGACGCAGAGCTCCAACCATCTCACGGGGTGGGGCCTCTCGGTCGACGCGCTCCTTCCCGTGATTCCGGCGCAAGACGGGAGCGACCGGGGCAACCGATTGACGCTCACCGGGTCGTTCGTGGTCGGTAGCGGCATCGCCGATCTGGTGAACGCGGGAGGAGGGGCGAGCTTTCCGACGCTTCCCAACCCAGCCATGATCAGTCCGCCCCCGGTCTATACGCCCGACATCGACAACGGCCTCGTGACGTTCGACACGTCGGGCGTTCTGCATACGATCGACTGGCAGACGTTCATGGTGGGACTGCAGTACTACCTGCCGCCCACGGGGCGCGTTGTCGTCGCCGCGAACTTCACCGAGGCCTACTCGAGGAACATGGCCCAGCTCTTCCCCCAGGGCGGCCGCGAAATCATGCTCTTTAGCAGGGTTGCGAAGCTCTCGTACTACGGCGACGCGAACGTATTCTTCGACGTCACGCCCGCGGTCCGAGTCGGGGGCTCGTTCCAGTATACGGCCACCGAGTATGTCGACGGAACGATGCCCAGGAACCTCCGCTGGATGGGGCAGGCGCTCTACTTCTTTTAGCTCTTTTGGCCCTGTTGGCTCTTTTGGCGGACCGGCTCGCGCAAGAGGCCCCAGAGCAGCGCGCTGCCGGCGAGGTCGAAGAACGCGATCGCGACGAAGAGCGGCGCGTAGCCCACTCTCAGCGCGACGATCCCGACCGCCATCGTAAAGAACATTCCCCCGAGGCCGCCCGCCGTTCCCGACAAGCCGTTCGCGGTAGCGACCATGGTCTTCGGGAAGAGGTCCGCGGGGAGGGTGAGGAGGGTGGAGGACATGGCCTGGTGCGCGAATGCCCCGATGCAGAAAAATACGATGGCCAATTCGGCCGTTGGCGCCCGGCCGATGAAAATCGCGAAGACCATCAGGACGGCGCACACCGAGGCCGACGCCTTGCGTGCCGTCATCACCGAGCAACGCAGCCGGATGAAGAAGGGAGACAGCAGCCCTCCGAACAGGCTCCCCGCGTCGCCCGCCAGGAACGGGAGCCACGCGAAGTACCCGATCTGCTTCAAGTTCAAGTGGCGCTCGGTGGCGAGGTAGAGCGGGATCCAGTACGTGAAAAACTGCCAGGCCGGCTCGGAGAGGAAGCGCGCGCCGGCGATCGCCCAAAAGTTCCTCTGCGCGAGAACCGTCCTCCACACGCCGTGCCCCGGTCGGTGCCCCTCGGCGGTCGAGTCCTCTTGACCCTCCTGGATGAGGGCCAATTCGGCGGGCGACATCCACGGATGACGCTCCGGCGCGCGGTAGACCCCCAGCCACACGGCCATCCAGGCAATTCCGGCCGCTCCGGTGACGACGAACGCCGATTGCCACCCGTAGTGCAAGATGAGATAGGCGACGAGAATCGGCGCGATGATGCCGCCGATTCCGGCGCCCATATTGACGATTCCAATCGCGACCGTTCGCTCTTCGGGCCTGAACCATTGGGACACCGTCTTGGCGGCGGCCGGAAAATTCGCGGCTTCCCCCATACCGAGCAACGCTCGAAATACTGCGAATGCCTGCCAACCTCCCGCCAAAGCGGTGAACACCTGCGCGAGAGACCACCATGCGATGGAGAGCGCGAGCCCGGCGCGGATGTTGAGCCAGTCCACGATGCGCCCGGAAAACGGTTGCATCACGAGATACGTGACCTGGAAGGCGATCACGATATGGGAAAAGTCGATCTCGGTGATCGCGAGATCGTGCTTGAGCGTGGGCGCGACCACCGAGAGGCACGTGCGGTCGAGGTAGTTGACGACCGTCATGCCCATCAAGAGAACGGCGATCCACCAGCGCAGACCCCTGGCGTGAAAGCCGCGGGGCGCGGCCCGGTCTCCGATGGGTCGTCCAGGTGGATCCATTTCCGTCTCGGCGGGGGGCGTTGCGCCGAGGCACATCGTGACGAGTCCGAGATCCGACTGTCAACTGGCCTGACCACCGGGATCGGGGCAGGGCCGCTCGGAGGTTTTCGCTTCCTGCTGCGGCGAACGACGATTGGTAAGGCCACTTGACACCCCGACCAACCCCTCCTAACCTCCCTTCACGAAGGGACATGCGCAACGCGGTCGCGCCGTTTTGGATGGGCTCGTGCCTTGCGCTGGCCGAGGGGACGGTGCCCTGGTGAGCGGGCGTCGACCGACCTTGCGCCTGGGTGCCCTCGCGCTCTGGGCGGGTGCTTCCGCGTGTAGCGGCGGGGGCGACCCGGCCTTTCCGGTGCTCGTGTGCGGGTCCGCTGCGCCCCCGTCCGTGTCCACTCCCTGCGGCGCCGGCGATCCGAGCCTGCCGCCGGAGCCCACCCTGCCGACCAACGTCTGCAAAACGCTCGTGGCGAACAAGTCGACCCCGGACGAGACGAACTCCGACGAGACGGCAATCCAGGCCGCGCTGAGCGCATGCAAAGGCCAGGGCGCCGTTCGACTGACCAGCAGCGGCGGCAACGGCGCGTTCGTAGCGGGACACCTGGTCGTCGACAGCACCGTCCTTTGGATCGACGAGGGAACGACGTTGTACGCGTCGCGCGATCCCAAGAGCTATCAGAATACCGGCAACTGCGGCCTCACCGGAATCAGCGACAGCAACGCCTGCCTGCCGCTCTTGTCTGCGACGGGGACCAATCCCGGAATCGTCGGCGACGGAACGATCGACGGCCAGGGGGGCGAGCCCATCTACGGGCAAGCGTATTCGTGGTGGGACCTCTCGAACGCCCTTCGTACGTCGAACGGCAGCGGCCCGAACCCCGCTTTGATCGAGGTCAAAAAGGCGACCGGATTTTTGATGTACCGCATCACCCTGCACGACTCGCCGAAGTTCCACGTCAAGCTCTCCGCGGTCCCCGCGACCGACTGTTCGATTCCGGGTAGCGGCTTTACGGTGTGGGGAGTGACGATCTTGACGCCGTCCGTGACGAGAACGAGCACGGGGTTTCGTCCGACGCCCTACTACTCGAGAAACTCCGACGGAATCGACCCGGGAGAGTTCGCCGCCACGAGCTGCGGCGTCATCGCGTGCAGCACCATCAGCACCGGGGACGATCAAATCGCGCTCAAGGCGGCGCACGGTCTTCAGAACATCGTGATTGCGCACAACCATTTCGGCTCCGGGCACGGAATGTCGCTCGGCAGCGAGACGAACGGTGGAGCGACCGACGTCGACGTGCACGATCTGACCATCGACGCCGACTCGCGCTGGAACGGCGCGCCGGGCTCGGATACCGCCGACTTCAACGGAATTCGGGTGAAGTCCGACGAGAGCCGCGGCGGATTGCCGGTGGACCGCATCCACTTCAGCGACGTCTGCATGCGCGACGTCCTCAACCCGATCGTGATCGACTCGAGCTACAATCCCTTGTACGGGGGAACGAGCTACCCCGTATTTCGGTCGATCACGCTGAAAGACGTGCGCGACGTCACGTGCATGGCGCTGGGCGAACCGCTTGTGATTCTCCAGGGGTTCGACGACCAATATTCGGCCGGGCCGATCACGCTCGACAACGTTGTCATCGACGGCATTACCCCGCTCGGGGTCGCGGGTCAGTACTCGAGTGTGCTCCGGGCCCCGAACGTGAACTTCATGCCCACCGGGTTTCACGTGACCGTCACGCCGCTTGCCTCCACCTCCACGGAGGGCGGCCCCAAGACCTGCGCCTTTCCGACGCTTCCGGTCCCGAAATGACATCCGCGATCCGAGCGCTCCGCGCGCGATGGCGCACACGGCCATGACCGGAGCCGGGCGCAAAGGACTCAAGCTGGACGAAGCGGCCGTGCGCGAGCTGTGCGCCCGCGAAGTGGCGGCGTGGGGTGTCGGCGGCAGGCGCGTTCTCGCCATCGTGCCGGACCACACGCGAACCGCGCCGATCGACCTCTTGTTTCGGGTCTTGCACGAGCTCATGGCGGCCCACGGCGCCGCGGCGTTCGACGTGCTGATCGCGCTCGGCACGCATCCTCCGATGAGCGACGAGGCAATCAATCGGAGGCTCGGCATCACGCCCGGCGACCGGAGCGGCCTTTATCGCGGGACGAAGTTCCACAACCACGAGTGGCGGAATCCGGCCCAGCTCGCGTCGATCGGGTCCATCTCCGAAGACGACGTCGCGCAGTTGTCGGGCGGACGGATGCGCGAGCGCGTCGACGTGACGATCAACAAGCTCGTGCTCGAGTCCGATCTTCTCCTCATCGTGGGCCCGGTGTTTCCTCACGAGGTGGTCGGCTTTTCGGGCGGAAACAAGTACCTGTTTCCCGGTGTGTCGGGGAGCGAGATCATCGACATGTTCCATTGGCTGGGCGCCTTGATCACCAACCCCGCGATCATTGGTACGAAGCTCACGCCGGTGCGTGCGATTGTCGACCTCGCCGCGTCGATGGTTCCCGTCGAGCGCAAGTGCGTGAGCCTCGTCGTCGAGGGCGTCGACCTCGCAGGCCTATACGTCGGCACGCCGGAAGAGAGCTGGAGCGAGGCGGCGGATCTCTCCCAGCAAGTGCACGTCGTATACGAAGGCGCACCCTTCCGCTCGGTGCTGAGCTCTGCGCCCGCGATGTACGACGATCTTTGGGTCGGGGGGAAGTGCGTCTACAAGCTCGAGCCGGTGGTGGCCGACGGCGGTGAGCTCATCGTGTATGCGCCGCACGTCCGGACGATATCGGTCACCCACGGCGATACGATTCGTCGCATCGGGTATCACGTGCGAGATTACTTCTCGAAGCAAATGGCTCGTTTCGCAGGCGTTCCACGGGGCGTGATGGCGCACTCGACGCACGTGAAAGGCGTCGGCACCTACGAGGGGGGCGTCGAGCTCCCGCGCATCGACGTCGTCCTCGCGACCCAGATCGGCGAGGCGGAGTGCAAGGCGATGAACCTCGGCTACCGCGACTTCCGGTCGATCGACGTCAACGATTGGAAGGAGCGCAAGGCGGAGGGCCGTCTTTTCGTCTCGAAGGCGGGCGAAACGCTCTACCGGCTGGCGGCGGCGGATCGAGCGCCTGGCGCGCCGCCCGGCGAACCGAGAACGGCGGTGGGCCGATGAGCCAGCGTTTCCGCGTCCCGCCGCCGGGCGGTCTCGACTTCGTGAGCCTCGGCGCCTTGGTGCACCGGCTCGATCCCGGCGTCGTGCCGTTCCGGCGCGCGAGCCGTTTCGACGTCCACGTGAGCGGGGGCGAGTACAACGTCGCGGCCAACCTTGCCGATTGCTTCGGGTTGAATGCCGGCGTCGCGAGCGCCATGGTGCGGTATCCCATCGGAGACCTCGTCGCCGAACGCGTCCGGGCGATGGGGGTCCGGGGTTTCTACAAGTACTTCGACCACGACGGGGCGCACGGGCCGAATATGGCGACCGTCTACAGCGACCGCGGCTTCGGCGTTCGCGGCCCCGTCGTTTTTTACAACCGCGCCAACGAAGCCGCCGCCCTCCTCGAGCCAGGCGACTTCGACTGGGGAAACTTGTTCGCGGGCGGCGTCCGGTGGTTTCACAGCGGCGGGATCTTCGCAGCGCTCTCCGACACGACGGGAGCGCTGATCCTCGAGGCCATGAAAGCCGCCAAGGCCGCCGGCGCCGTCACGAGCTTCGATCTGAACTTTCGCGAAAAGCTCTGGAACGTCCGCGGTGGCCAGGCAAAGGCGGCGACCGTCATCGGTCCAATCGTGGATCACGTGGATGTCATCGTGGGCAACGAGGAGGACTTGCAGCGAGGACTGGGCATCGCCGGGCCCGAAGTCGCGGGGCGGTCGTCGCTCGACCCGAAGGCGTTCTTCGAGATGATCGACCGGGTCCTCGCTCGGTACCCGCACGTGCGGGCCGTCGCGACGACGCTGCGGGAGGTCCACTCCAGCAATCGGCACAGCTGGAGCGCCGTCGGCTGGGTCGAAGGGGCCCGATATGCCGCGCCGGTCTGCGAGCTCGACGTGCTCGAGCGCATCGGGGGAGGCGACGGCTTCGCGTCGGGTTTCTTCTACGGCCTATTGGCCGGCGAGCCCGTCGACGACGCCCTGAAGCTCGGTTGGTCGCACGGCGCGCTGCTGACGACCTTTCCGGGCGACACCACGATGGCGACGCTCGAACAAGTGCGCGCATTCGCCAAGGGCGGTTCGGCGCGCGTGCAGCGCTGACGGGGCTGACAGGGGAGAGAGCGCGTCGTGACTTGGGACAACCAGCAGCGGGCATGAAATGAACATCGAACGATATTCGATTGGAATAGGCGACCGCTTCGGCAGGGAAGGGCCGGCGCAGCTGCGCGCTCTGCAGAAGGCCGAGGAAAGCGGCGTCGCCGTCGTCCCCGTCTGGAACAAGTCGTACCGAGAGCATTCGCTCATCGGAACGACGCCCGCGGACGTGCGGGCAGAGGCCGACGCGGCCGTCCGGGCCGTCGGATGGAAGGGCGCCTACTACGTCGACGCGGACCACATCGGAATGAAGACGGTCGGGGCGTTTCTCCCGTTCTGCAACTTCTTCACGCTCGACGTCGCGGACTTCATCGGTCAAAAAGGCCCCGACGACCTCGGTGCCTCCTTCGTCCGCGAAATGGCGCCGTTCCGCGGCTCGCTACGGATTCCCGGATTGGACGCGGCCTACTCGGTGACGGACGCCGTATTGGAGTCGATCGGAGGCCGGTATGCGTATGCCGCGAGCGAGGCGGGGCGCACCTACCGGCACATCGCGGCCGCGAAGGGAGCGGACGCGTTCGTCACCGAAGTATCGGTCGACGAGGCGGCAGAGCCCCAGTCGCCTTTGGAGCTCTTCTTCATTCTCGGAGCGATCGCCCGCGAGGGCATTCCCATCGACACCATCGCCCCGAAGTTCTCCGGCAAGTTCCTCAAGGGGGTCGATTACGTCGGAAACGTCGCCGCTTTCGAGCGGGAGTTCGAGGCGGATCTCCTGGTCGTCGAACACGCCCGAAGCGTATTCGGCTTACCGCGCACGCTGAAGCTGAGCGTGCACACCGGCAGCGACAAGTTCTCGCTGTACCCCGCCATGCATCGGACGCTCCGCAAGCACGCCGCCGGGGTTCACTTGAAAACCGCCGGGACGACGTGGCTGGAAGAGGTCATCGGCGTCGCACTCTCCGGGGCCACCGGCCTCCGCGTCGCAAAGGCGATTTACGCGCAGGCCCACGCTCGGCTCGAAGAGTTGTGCAGACCCTACGCCACCGTCGTCGAGATCGACCGCGCCAAGCTCCCTGCGCCGTCCGATGCACAGACCTGGACGGCCGAGCAATTCGTCCGGCGCATTCGTCACGATCCGGCTTGCCCCGATTTCAGTCTCCACGTTCGGCAACTGATGCACGTGGCGTTCAAGGTCGCGGCCGAGATGGGTGGCGAGTTTCGCGACGCTCTCGACGCATCGCGCGAGATCGCAGAGGCGTGCGTCACGGAGAACCTCTGGGATCGCCACATCCGCCCGCTGCTCGTCGGAGCACGGCCCGATGCGTGAGGGCTGGACGAAGGTCGCGGCGATCGCGGCGTTGGTGTTCTCCGTCGAAGCGGGGGGATGCGGCGGGACGGCGGCCGTCTCCGGCGGCTGCAGCACCGATCCGTCGGTCCTCTGTCCCGGTACGTTCGTCGGCTGGTCGTGCAGCGGACCCAATCGTCCGGACGAAGTCGCCAGCGTGAATTCGGCGCTGGAGAGCGTTCTGTGTGCCAGCACCGGGGAAACGATGCCCAACGGGAAGGCTCCCTACTGCTGCACCAACAACACGACCACGTGCGCGGTCGATCCGAGCGCGATCTGCCCGAATCAATGCAACGATCCAACCGTCCCCTGCACCAACGCTCTCGTCGGCTACTCGTGCATGGGGACGAACCGACCCGACGCCTACTTCCAGTCCGACGGCGGAATCGACGGAGGGTTCTCGTTCAATTGCCAACAAGGCGTCAAAGAGTACGGACTCATCGAATACTGCTGCGGCACCTCGCCGATCCCGAGCTGCGCGCGCAACGCCGCCGTCGGGTGCGGCACGGGGACCCTCGGCTTCAGCTGCTCGAGCTCGAGCCTACCGAGTGAGACCGACCTCGGTATGAACCAAAGCCGATCGGAGGTTCCGCTTATCTGCAGCCTGTCCGCGCCGTCGACCACGGCCGGTTACACGAAGGACTATTGCTGCTACACGCCGGCCGCGGCGCCCCCGGGCGCGACCTGCCTCCAAGACCAGCTTCAGGGCCAGTCGGTTCCCGGGTGCCAGGCGGGCGCGTCGTTCGGTTTCGCCTGCACGGGGAGCCAAGATACGCCCGACCAGGACTACCCGCGAATGCAATGCGCTCACGGATCGTCGCGGGGTACGAACGCGCTGGGGGTCTCCGCCACGCTGTACTGCTGCGACTTTCTTCCCTGAGGCGCGGGGCCGGCTACCCTCCCAGAGACGTTTGCGAGACGGCTCCTTCATCCCCGATTGCTCCTTTTACGGCCTCGAGCATCGCTTCGACCAGGAATGGTTTTCGCAAAAATGCCGAGAGGCCGGCGCATTGCCGACCGACCGCGGCTTCCGGCAAGGAGCTCATCATGACGACGGGGATGCGGGCGAGAGCGCCGTCGGCGCGCATCGCCCGAAGCACGCCCGGACCGTCCAGCAGCGGCATCATGCAATCGAGGATGACGAGGTCGGGCACGTGCTGGACGATGAGCGCCAGTCCCCGAGCGCCGTCGTCCCCTGTATAGACGAGAAATCCTTCGCTCGTGAGGGCGGCGGCCAAGACGTCGGTGAGGCCGAATTCGTCGTCCAGAATCACGATCGTCTTCATCGATTTGCACCCCCGGCGTCGCTGCCACCGGCCCTCGGGGCGGTCTCGCGGCCGTCGACGTGCCGAACGCTTCAAGCACGAGTCATTCCGTAAGCCCGAGGTCCCTTGGACGGGCGAACGGGCCTAGCCGGGGCGGAGACAAGGCTCGGCGAGGCCGGCGGTCCGGCACGGGGCGGGCTCGGTCGTGACAACATTGGTGCCCCATCGGGCGGCCGCGCCACAGGCGAATGCCGAACTCGGCACGTGCGGCGCGGGCCTGTTACAACGTGCCCGGATGCTTGCCGACCGCGTTCCGCCTCGTCCGGGGACCCCGCCCGACGAGCTCCTCGGGCTCTTTCTCGGCCACATCGCCGAGCTCGGCCTCGAGCTCTACCCGGCCCAAGAGCAGGCCATCCTCGAGCTCTTCTCCGGAAGCAACGTCATCCTGGCGACGCCGACCGGTAGCGGCAAGTCGCTGGTTGCGCTGGCCCTCCACTTTCTCGCGATGAGCGAGAACAAGCGCAGCTTCTACACCGCCCCGGTCAAAGCGCTGGTCAGCGAGAAGTTCTTCGCCTTGTGCCGCGACTTCGGCCCCAATCACGTGGGGATGCTCACCGGCGACGGCGCGGTGAACCGCGACGCGCCCATCGTCTGTTCGACCGCCGAGATCCTCTCCAACATGGCCCTCCGCGAGGGCAAAGACGCGCCGGTCGACTGCGTCGTGATCGACGAGCTCCACTACTACGCCGATCGCGAGCGCGGCGTCGCCTGGCAAATCCCCCTCCTCGTCCTCGAGCGCGCCCAGTTTCTCCTGATGAGCGCCACCATCGGGCCGACCGACTTCTTCGAGAAAGCCCTCACCAAACTCACGCGTCGCCCGACGGTTACGGTCCGCTCTGCGCAGCGCCCGGTGCCCCTGGACTTCGAGTACCGAGAGACGCCGCTCCACGAGACGATTCTCGAAATCGTGCGCGGCGGCCGGGCCCCGGTCTACGTCGTCAACTTCACGCAGCGTGCGGTCGCGGAGACGGCGCAGGACCTGATGAGCCTCGATTTCCTGCCCAAGGAGCGCAAGCGCGCGCTCGTCGAGGAGCTCGGGGGTGTGCGCTTCGACACGCCGTTCGGAAAAGAGATGAAGCGTTTTTTGGCGCACGGCGTTGGATTGCATCACGCCGGCCTTTTGCCGAAGTACCGGCTTTTGGTCGAGAAGCTCGCCCAGCGCGGGCTACTCGCCGTCATCAGCGGCACCGATACGTTGGGGGTCGGCGTCAACATTCCGATTCGCACGGTCCTCTTCACGCGTCTCTGCAAGTACGACGGCGACAAGACGGCGATTTTGAGCGTTCGCGACTTCCAGCAAATCGCCGGGCGAGCCGGGCGCAAGGGGTTCGACGATCGCGGCTACGTCGTCGCGCAGGCCCCCGAGCACGTCATCGAAAACCGTCGCGCCGAGCAAAAAGCGGCCGGCGATCCCGTCAAACTCAAGCGAATCGTCCGAAAGAAGGCGCCCGACAAGGGATATGTGCACTGGGACCGGGCGACGTTCGACCACCTGGTCTCGTCCCAGCCCGAGCCGCTGGTTTCGAGGTTTCGCGTCTCGCACGGGATGATCTTGAACGTTCTCGCTCGAAAGGACGGCGGCTGCATCGACGTCGGCCGGCTCGTCTTCCGCTCGCACGAACGGCGAGCGCAGCGGCGAATCTTCGGGCGCGAGGCGCGCGCGATGTCCCAATCGCTGCTCGAAGCGGGAATCATCGAGGTCGACCCCGACACCAAGCGCGTTCGCCTGCACGTGGATTTGCAGGACGACTTCTCGATTCACCACGCGCTCTCGCTCTGGCTCTTCGACACCGTCGAGCGGCTGGACCGCGAGAGCGCGACGTACCCGCTCGACGTGCTCACGCTCGTCGAGTCGATCCTCGAGAGCCCTGACTTCATCTTGCGCCAGCAGCTCGAGGCGCTCAAACGGGTGAAGCTCGGCGAGCTCAAAGCCGCCGGCGTCGAGTACGAGCAGCGCGTGGAGGAGCTCGAGAAGCTCGAGCATCCGAAGCCCTTGCGCGAGTTCGTCTACGAGACGTTCAACGCGTTCGCGCTGGTCCATCCGTGGGTGCGCGGCGACGATGTACGCCCGAAGTCGATCGCGCGCGAGATGTACGAGCGCTTCATGGACTTCAACGAGTACGTGCGTGAGTACGAGCTCGGACGCGCGGAGGGGACGCTCCTTCGATACCTGTCGGAGGTCTACAAGGCCCTCGATCAGACGGTGCCGGCTCCGGCCAAGACGCCGGAGATAGAAGAGATCGAAGTTTTCTTGCGGGCCATGATTCGCGCCGTCGACTCGAGCCTGCTCGACGAGTGGGAGCGGTTGCGCGGAGGCCTGGCGCCGTCGGAGCAGCAGGCGGGCGGCCCCGCCGCGGCGCCGGAGGGCGAAGTCGACGTGACGAGCGACGAGCGGGCCTTCACCGTCCTCGTTCGCAACGCGCTCGCACAGGTCCTGCGGGCGCTCGCGCGAAAGGATTGGGCGGCGGCGGCCGCCCTGGTGGACAGCGCAGGCGACGGAGCGCCATGGTCCGGCGAGCGGTTCGCGGCGGCGCTCCTTCCGTTCTTCCAAGAGCACGCAACCATCCGGACGGACCCCAGCGCGCGCGCGCCTTCGCTCACGCGCATCGAAAAAATGAACGGTCGCTGGGACGTGGTCCAGGTGATCGCCGACGGCGAAGGCGACGACGATTGGGCGCTGTTCGGCACTGTCGATCTCGAGGCGTCGGCCCGCGCGGCACGGGCCGTTCTCCGCGTCCACGACGTCCGCCGGTAGCGTTCGGGCGTCCGCTCGCGCGCAAACTTGTTGTCGGGGCCTCTCGGCTCTGATTAATGGAAAATGCCCTCTCGCACTCGAATGCCACCCGCCGTCCCCGCCGTCGTCGTTCGTCGCTCGCGCATCCAGGGCCGGGGCGCCTTCGCGACCCGCGACCTCCGCGAGGGAGAGGCGATCATCGAGTACACGGGCGCGCTCATCACGCACGCCGAGGCCGACTCCCAGTGCGACGACGAGACGATGCGCCGTCACCACACGTTCCTCTTCGCCGTCGACGATCGGTGGGTCATCGACGGCCAGCGAGGCGGCAACGACTCTCGCTACATCAACCATTCGTGCGAGCCGAACTGCGAGAGCATCATCGTCCGGCGGCGCGTCTTCATCCATGCCTTGCGAGACATCGCCGCGGGCGAGGAGATCCTCTACGATTACTGGTACATGACCGACGAAGACTACAGCATCGACGATCTCCGACGGATTTACCCGTGCCGGTGCCGCGCGCCGGGCTGCCGGGGGACCCTCGCTCGCCCGCCTCGAAAGCGGGCGCGGTCCGTTGGAGCGTAGGTTCGGTGCTCGAGTTGCGCGTCGAACTCAACTGACCCCGAGCGAGCAGAAGCCGACTGGCTGCAATCGATCGACTCGGATTGC
>Ga0265313_10002038_pt1 | contig 18131 bp, 13 predicted proteins | sample 4123metaG_FD_203122 | JGI IMG/M metagenome (GOLD analysis project Ga0265313, IMG submission 203122) | Rhizosphere microbial communities from Carex aquatilis grown in University of Washington, Seatle, WA, United States - 4-1-23 metaG | ecosystem: Host-associated > Plants > Roots > Rhizosphere >...
GACCAGATCGGCGATGATGGTTTCGCCCTCGGCGGGGGCCTTGAGGCGCACCACAAAGGGGGTGTCCTTGGGCGCCTCGGATTCGGCGCGGTCGCGCCAGATGCCGGGGTAGCGCATGGGTAGGCCCTTGGCCCGCTGCTCCTCGCGGATGGCGGCCAGTTCGTCCTGGGTACAGTAGCAGCGATAGGCCTTGCCCTCGGCCAGCAGCTTGCGGGCCACCTCGGCATGGCGGTCGGCGCGGGCGAACTGCATCACCGCCTCGCCGTCCCAATCCAGGCCAAGCCACTTGATGCCGTCGAAAATGGCATCCACCGCCGCGTCGGTCGAGCGGGCGCGGTCGGTATCCTCGATGCGCAGCAGGAATTGGCCGCCGTGATGGCGAGCGAACAGCCAGTTGAACAGCGCCGTGCGGCCCCCGCCAATGTGGAGGAAACCTGTGGGCGACGGGGCAAAGCGGGTAACGACGGTCATGACGATTTCAACGCGATCCTACGCCACGAGGGACAGGGCAGCCTTGTGTACCATATAAATTGGGTCATGACAGCCCGGTGTTGCGGTTGAATGGCAAAAAACCCGCCCGATTGGATAGGTAATCCCCCCACCTTTTGGCCGCGTGCCAGGGAACGGACATCCGTGCTCGCGGCACTGGGTGAGGCACTGGGTGAGGCACTGGTGGCCGAACGCGAGCGTTGGGTGCTATGGCTGCCGGTCTTTCTCGGCATGGGCATCGGACTCTATTTCGCTCTGCCGGCGGAGCCGTCCATCTGGTTGGGAGTGGGGACGACCGCGAGCCTGGCGGCGGCGGCCTTCGTCGCACGCCGGGCGCCGCTGGCTCTGGGGGGGCTGGCCGCTTTGCTGGCTGTGGCGCTTGGCTTCGGCGCGGCGGAAATGCGCGCGGCCTTGATGGCTGCGCCGGTGGTAGAACGCCACACTGGCGCCTTGATGCTGGAGGGCCGCATCACCGAGGTGGAGATGCTGCCCAGTACCGGCATGCGGGTGACCCTGGAGCAAGTGGCGCTGGACACGGATGACGTGGTGGTTCCGGGTAAGGCCCGCATTACCGTCAAGCCCGGCGGGCCGGACCTGACCGCCGGCGAGCGCATCCGGGCGCGCGTCATGCTGATGCCGCCGCCGCAGCCGGCCATGCCCGGTGCCTTCGACTTCGCCCGCTTCGCCTGGTTCAAGCAGTTCGGCGCCGTCGGTTCTGCTCTGGGGCCGCCGGAGATTCTGGAAGGGGCCGAGGGGGGCGGCTGGCGGGCCGGCTTCACCGGAGCGGTCAACGAGCTTCGCCATGCCATTACGGCGCGCATCCTGGCGGTGTTGCCGGGCGATCGCGGCGCGGTGACGGCGGCGCTGACCTCCGGCGACCAGATGCCGATTTCGGGCCCGATGATGCAGGCTTATCGCGACTCCGGCCTTGCCCACATTTTGTCCATTTCCGGGCTGCACATCACCATGGCGGCGGGGCTGGTCTTCGTCGGCCTGCGCACCCTGATGGCGCTGATTCCGCCGCTTGCGCTCCGCTATCCCATTAAGAAATGGGCGGCGGCAGGAGCCATCGCCTTCGCCTGGTTCTATACCCTTCTCGCCGGTTCGCCGGTGCCGGCGCTGCGCTCGTTCTTCATGACGGGTCTGATCCTGACGGCGGTGCTGCTCGACCGGGTGGCCCTGTCCATGCGGCTGGTGGCCTGGGCCGGGGTGGCGATCATGCTGACCCAGCCGGAGGAGATGATCGGCCCCAGCTTTCAGATGTCCTTTGCCGCGGTGGTGGCTCTGATTGCCGCCTACGAGGAACTGACGCCGCGCCAGGGAGCGTGGAAGCAGGCCCATCCCGGGTGGCTGCCCGAAGCCGGGCTCTACGTCTTCGGGGTGGTCATGAGCACCCTGATCGCGGGCACCGCCACCGCAGTCTACGGTATCTACCACTTCAACCGTTTCGCCGTGTGGTCGGTGGCGGCCAATATGATCGCGGTGCCCCTGACCGGCTTCTGGGTGATGCCCTGGGCGCTGCTGATGTTCCTGCTGCTGCCCTTCGGTCTGGAAGCCATCGCCCTGGTTCCCATGGGCTGGGGTGTCGAGGGGGTCAACTGGGTGGCGGTCTGGGTGGCGTCCTGGCCCAGTTCCGCCGTCACCCTGCCGATCCTGCCGCTTTGGGCCATGGTGCTGTTTACCCTGGGAATGGCCTGGTTGTGCATCTGGCGCAAGCGTTGGCGGCTGTGGGGATTGCTGCCCATGACTGTGGCGCTGGCGTCCATGGCTTTCGCCCGGCCGCCGGACCTGCTGGTGGACGGGCGCGGTGACGCTTTTGCCGTGCGGACCGCCGAAGGGCGGTTGCTGCTCAACGGCAAGGGCGGCCGCATCCTCAAGGACACCTGGAGCCGCCGCGCCGGACCCGAGGCGCCGGAACGCTGGCCCAAACGCAGCTCGTCGCGCGACGGACGGCTGCGCTGCGACGAATTGGGCTGCGTCTGGCGGATCGACAACCGGGTGGTGGCGTTGATCAAGGACGAAGACCATCCCGAAACCGCCTGCTCGGGTGCCGACGTGGTGATCAGCGCGGTGCCGTTGCGTGGCGCCTGTCGTGGCACCAAGGTGGTGATCGACCGCTTCGACCTGTGGCGCAAAGGGCCGCACGCCCTGTGGTTCGAGCCCGGCGGCCTGCGCATCGAGACTGTTGCGGGCTGGCAAGGTGATCGCCCGTGGTCCTGGCACCCCCATCCCCGCAAGAAAAAAGCGGAGCCGGTGCGGGAGCCGGAGGTGAGGAAGGCGGGGGCCGAGGACGAGGAGGAGTAGCGGGGCTTTTTTCCGTCATGCCCGGAGCAAGTCCACGGCTGTCCGGTTTAAATCGAGCAGTTGGTTTGGGGGCGCCGTTTCGCCTTCCGTCCGCGTAGCGGACCGTTATTTTATCAAGGCGGGATGAAACCCGAAGCGACGCGGCCGCTCCGCTCTCTTGGTGCCTTGGTGGTCAAGAATTCGTGTCCGTCTGCGATGACGTGGCCGGAAAGCCTTTCCCTCCAACGGACTTCGCCCGATGCCCCAAAATCAAACCGGACAGCCGTGGAACGACGGCTTAGATTAGAAGAATATGCGCCGCCGTTCGGATGGCGATGCCGACGCAGGCGCCGGCGGCGGCGGGCTTCCAGACCATGGCCACCCGGCGGCCGGCGGACATCAGCACGGCGATGCCGGGGATATCCAGCGGGTGGATGAGGAAGCCGGCGGCCTGATTCAGCTCTCGGGCGGCCAGCAGGTGGTGGCGGACCTGCTCGTCCACCACACCCATCATGGCGGTACCTCCGGCCATGTATTTGGTCAGGGCCGGCAGAACCAGGGCGGGGTCAATGCCCAGGAGCCCCAGGCCCGGCGCCAATTGCGCGGTCAGCCAATCGACGGCACCGCCCTGGCGCAGGCCGGTGACCACCACCAGCGACAGCACCAGCATGGGAATGGCGCCGATGGCGATGCGGAAGGCTTCGGCCCCCGCGCGGTTGATGACATCGAGCACGCTCTTGGCGCTTTCCGCCGCCGGGTGGTGGATGGTGTCGTCGGCCACATGCTCCTCGGGGGAGAGCGAGCGGCCGAAGCCGTGATAGGTGGCAGCCGCCGCCACCAGCCCGCCCAGCAGCGAGAACAGCAGCACCGGCCCGATGGTCAGGCCCATGGTGGCCATGGGGAAGACGGCATTGGCCTGGGCCATGGCCAGCACCATCGCAAAGGCGGCGGCGAGGTGCCTGTCCGATGTGCCGCGGCTTTCCATGATGGCCAGGGTCGCCACCGGGGCGGCGAAATTGACCAGATTGATCTGGAGTGCGGCGAAGACGCCCAGCCCGGTGAGGCCGAAAGGGCGCAAGCCCGGGGCGAGGCGTGCTACCACCCAGTCCAGCACACCCCAGGCTTCCAGCAGCCGCATGACGGACAGCATTACCACCATCACCGGCAGCAGCACGAACAGCGACAGCTCCATGGCGGAGCGTCCGGCGGGCAGGATGACTTGGCCGAGAATATCCATGACCTCGGCCTTAACAGGTCAGGCGCGGCGCTTCAACCCTCTATCCCTTGAGGAAGACGCCGTGGGTACGCAGCCAGTGGAGCTTGAGCCTGCTGTCGTCTTTGGGGATATGTTCGGTGATCCAGGGCTTGATCAGCCCGGCGAGGTCATGCAGCAGCGGACCGGGATCGGTTCGGACGTCCATCTCGGCATAGCGATCCGTCAGATCGCTCAGGCTTTTCAGCATGGCGGCATGGGCGCGGGCATGGGCTTCGAGGAAGGGGAAGGCGCATTCGCGCTGGACATGCTCCTCGTGGCTGAAGGCGATGGCGGTCTGCTCGTACAGTCCGGTCAGGAACAGGCCGATGGCGGTGCGGGTGCCAGAGGTCGCCAGGGCTTTCTCGAACTGGACGATCCGGGCGATCAACTGCTTGTTGGCATTGTCGATTCCGTGATGGCCGCTGCTCATGTCGTCGCGCCAAGCCAGCATGGCTGCCTCCCCCGACAGGAGAAGACTTATGGTAGCGCCGACGGCCCGTCCGCGCGTATTGCTCGGAAGGAGGGGCTGCCTAGAGGATAAAGCGCTCCAGCCCCAGCCCGTCCAGGGCGATCTCGGGCTCGTTCCCCGAGATCAGGTCAGCGATCAGGCGCCCGGAGCCGCAGGCCATGGTCCAGCCCAGGGTGCCGTGGCCGGTATCGAGGAACAGGTTGGCATAGGGGGTGGCGCCCAGCAGCGGTACGCTGTCCGGCGTCACCGGCCGCAGCCCGGCCCAGGGCTCCGCTCTGCCGAAATCGCCGCCATCGGGGAACAGGGCGCGGGTGTGGCGCTCGATCATGGCGATGCGGGCGGGATTGAGTGACCGGTCGAAGCCCGCCATCTCGGCGGTGCCAGCCGCGCGCAGGCGATTGCCCAGGCGCGAGAACACCATCTTGTGCTCGTCATCGGTGATGGAGACGGTGGGGGCGCCGGTATGGTCACCCACCGGTACGGTGATGGAATAGCCCTTGGCCGGGACGATGGGGAGGCGCAGCCCCAGGGGACGGGCCAAAGTCGGGCTGTCCACCCCGGCGGCGAGCACGAAGGCGTCGGCGGCGACCCGCCCCTCGGCTGTGGCCAGGGCGGTGACGCGGCGGCCGTCGCCCTCCAGGCCCAGCACTTGGACATTCCAGCGGAACACCACGCCCCGGGCTTCGGCCAACATCGCCAGTTCGCGGGTGAAGTGGTGGGCATCGCCACTTTCGTCGCCGGGAGTGAAGATGCCGCCGGCCAGTTGTGGTGCCACCGCACTCAGGGCGGGCTCGATGACGACGCAGTCCGCCGGTGTCCTGGGCTGACGGTCGAGTCCATATCGAGCCATGACGTCGGCGGCGGTCACCGCGTGCTCGAACTCCCGCCCGTCGCGATAAACATGGAGGATGCCTCGGGTCTGCTGGTCGTAGGCAATGCCGGTCTCGGCCCGCAGGCGCTGGAGACAGAGGCGGGAATACAGCGCGACGCGGAGCGTGCGTTCGGTATTGGCCAAGCTGCGGCCGGTGGTGCAATTGCACAGGAAGCGCAGGGCCCAGGCCCATAGCGCCGGGTCCCAGCGGCCCCAGCGGAACAGCAGCGGCGCGTCCTCGCGCCCCAGCCATTTCAGCACCTTGGGCAGCACCCCGGGATTGGCCCAGGGCTCGGCATGGCAGGGCGAAATCTGACCGCCATTGGCGAAGCTGGTCTCCAGCCCGGCGCCCTCGCGGCGCTCCACCACCGTGACTTCGTGCCCGGCCTGGGAGAGATACCAAGCCGCTGTGGTTCCCACCACCCCGGCACCGATGACGACGACCTTCACCTTCCATCCTCCTCGGCCAGAGCGGAAAGATTTAGTCCAGCCCGCCCGCATTGGCAAATGCCCAGTGACGGGGGTAGGCTAGCGTTCATGACCCATCAGATTCTCTCCGTCGCCGAAATGTACCGCGCCGACCGGCTGGCCATGGCCGGTGGAATCGTCGGCGAACGCCTGATGGAGGCGGCGGGCTGGGCGGTGGCTCGCGCGGCGCGCCAGCGCTTCGCCAAAGGCCACGTGGTAATCCTGTGCGGTCCCGGCAACAATGGCGGCGATGGCTTCGTCGCCGCCCGCCTGCTGGCCCGGGACGGCTGGGCGGTGCGGCTTGCGCTGCTGGGTCCGGTCGGGGCACTGACCGGCGACGCCGCAGTCATGGCCGGGCGCTGGCGGGGCGGAGTTGAGGATTTGTCGCCGGCCAGCCTGGACGGCGCCGATCTGGTCATCGACGCTCTGTTCGGAGCCGGTCTGGCCCGGCCGCTGGACGGCATCGCCACGGCGCTGGTGGATGAGATCGGTCGGCGGCGCCTGCCGGTCATCGCCGTGGACGTTCCCTCCGGCGTCCATGGCGACAGCGGCGCGGTGCTGGGTTGTGCACCCGATTGCGTTGCCACCGTCACCTTCTTCCGCAAGAAGCCCGGGCATTGCCTGATGCCGGGCCGCAGCAAATGCGGCGAGGTGGTGGTGGCCGATATCGGCATTTCCGCCGCCGTGCTGGATGAGATTCGTCCCCTTTGCGCCGAGAATGGCCCTGCAGCCTGGACTCTGCCGCGACCGGCCGAGGACGGCCACAAATACCGGCGTGGCCATGCCCTGATCCTGGGTGGCGACGCCATGATCGGGGCGGCGCGGATGGCTGCTCGGGCGGCGCGGCGCATCGGTGCCGGTCTGGTCACCATCGCCGCGCCGGCCAAGGCGCTGACCCTCTATCGCGTCGGCGATCCCGGCACCATCGTTATGGCAAGCGATCCGTTCGAGGCGGCCCTGGCCGATCCTCGTCGTAATGCCCTGCTGCTGGGGCCGGGGGCAGGGGTGGGCGAGGCAACGGCGGTTCGGGTGACTGCGGCACTGGCCACCGGGCGGCCCTGCGTGCTGGACGCCGACGCGCTGAGCAGCTTTGCGGGGGGGAGTGAGCGCCTGTTCGGGCGGCTCTCGCCCCAAGTGGTGCTCACCCCCCATGACGGTGAGTTCACCCGGCTGTTCGGCGACATCAATGGCTCGCGGTTGGCCCGGGCCCGGGTCGGGGCCGCGCGCTCCGGGGCAGTGGTGCTGCTCAAGGGGCCCGACACCGTGGTGGCCCATCCCGATGGCCGGGCGGCGATTACCACCGATGCCTCGCCTCATCTCGCCACCGCCGGCTCGGGCGACGTGCTGGCCGGCATGCTCACCGGCCTGCTGGCCCAGGGCATGGAGCCCTTCGCCGCCGCCAATGCGGCCGCCTGGCTGCATGGCCAGGCCGGTGCCCTGGTCGGACGTGGTCTGATCGCCGAAGATCTGGCCGAGGCGTTGCCATCGGTTCTCCGCTCTATTTTCTGAGATCGTCCAGGATTTTCTCGATGGCTTCGACCCGGGTCGGTGGACGGTTCTTGCCGTCGCCGGGCGGGGTCTGCTTGGGAAAGTCGCCCCAGCCCAGGGCCTCAATGGCCATCAAGGCGGCGGCTAAGCGGGGATAGGCGGCGACCTGCCGCTGGTATTCCGCGGCATCGATGGCGCCGTTGAGATAGGCCTCGCAGGAGCGGAACATGCCTTCGCTCAGGATCAATGCGGCGGAACGCCCCACCGCAGAGCCGCGCCGGGAGGCATCCTGCTCATCGGCCAGCGGTTCGGTGCAGCGAACCTCCTGTCCGGCGTGGCTGCCGCTCAGTGCGGGAGGTTGCTGGGCGGCACAGGCGGCCAAAGCCAGGGAGAGGGCGAGGGGAACCAGAGGTTTCATGGCGTCTTCATCTCCTTGCCGAGGGAGAGCCTAGCATAATCCGTCCAGGGGCTTGCCGAGAAGCCCGCCGAGGCCGATCATTCAGGAAAAGGGCAGGGTGATGACGGAGGCGCCCATGAGCGAAATCAAGGATATGAGCCGGGCCCCCTCGGCTGCGGCGGCCCTGCTGGGGCGGCTCAAGGGGCTGTGGCGGGAGATCGCCGGGGCGGACGGAGCCGGCGACCTGCCTGTGTTGGCACCCCATCTGGGCGAGGCCGATCTGGAGGTGCTGCGGACCCAGATGCGGGCCTGTCTGGCGGCCAAGGGGGGGGAGGTGTCGGCACGGGCGCGGGCGGCGGCCCTGGGCCGGGCCTATCTGTCGCTGTCGGCGGTGGGGCGGCTGCGCTTCCTCACCCTGTTGGCCACGGATTTCGGTCCCGAGCCTGCGGTGGTGGATCGGGCGGCCCAGGCCCTGACCGAGGCCAAGGACGGAGCCGCCCGCGCCAAGGCGGAGCAGGTGCTTCGGACCGCCCTGGAGCCGCCCCGACTCAAGCTGCTCACCCAATTCAACGCCTTGCCCGAAGGGGTTAAGTTCCTGGTGGACCTGCGGGCCGAGCTGATGGGGCTGGTTGCCGCCGAGCCGGCGCTGGCGCCGTTGGAAAGTGACCTCAAGGGGTTGCTGGCCTCCTGGTTTGACGTGGGCTTCCTGGAATTGCAGCGGGTGACATGGCGCTCACCGGCTGCGGTGCTGGAAAAAATCATGACTTACGAGGCGGTACACGCCATCCAGGGCTGGAGCGATCTCAAGAACCGGCTGGATTCCGACCGTCGGCTCTATGCTTTCTTCCACCCGCGCATGCCTGACGAGCCGCTGATTTTTGTCGAGGTGGCCCTGGTGAAAAGCATGGCCGACAATGTTCAGGACCTTCTCGATACCAGCGCGCCGCTGGGCGACGTGGACTCGGCCGATACCGCCATCTTCTATTCTATCAATAATGCCCAAAAGGGGCTGGCCGGCATCAGCTTCGGCAATTTTCTGATCAAGAAAGTGGTCGACGACCTGTCGCACCAGTTTACTCGGATCAAGACCTACGCCACCCTGTCACCCATTCCAGGCTTCCGCAAATGGCTGGACCAGCGCCTGACCAAGGGCGAGGCCGGTCTGCTGAATGCCACCGAGCACAAGGCGCTGACCCGGCTGTCCAACGGCCTCGCCGCCAAGGGCAGCCTGAAGACGCTGCTATCCGATCCCGACTGGCTCACGGACTCGCGGCTGGTCGAGGCGCTGGAACCGATTCTGATCCGTCTCGCCGCCCGCTACCTCACCCGAGAGAAGCGGGCCGGCGGCAGTCAGGTCCTGGACCCGGTAGCGCATTTCCATCTGTCCAACGGCGCCCGGGTGGAGCGGATCAATCCGCTCGCCGACCGCTCCGCCAATGGTCTGGCCCAATCGGCGGGGCTGATGGTGAACTATCTCTATGACCTCGCTGATATCGAGGCCAATCACGAGGCCTACTCAGCCTCGGGCCGGGTCGCCATGTCGGGCAGGGTCAAGGCGCTGCTAAAGTAACGGGACTGGCCCTTTTTAAGGTCAGCCGGCCCGGATCTGGCCGACGAAGCGGTTGACCTGTCCCTCCAACTGGGTGGAGTTGCGCGACAGATCGGTGGCGGCGTCCAGCACCTGACGGGCGGCGGTGCCGGTTTCAGCGGCGGCGGTGCTGACCCGGGCAATGGTGGAGGTCACTTCCGAGGTGCCCATGGCCGCCTGTTGGACATTGCGGGCGATTTCCTGGGTTGCGGCGCCTTGCTCCTCCACCGCCGAGGCGATGGAGCTGGCGATTTCATTGATCTGGCCGATAGTGTTGGCGATGCCGCCGATGGCGCCGACGGCATCGCGGGTGGCCGATTGCACCGCGTTGATCTGGCCTGCGATCTCGTCGGTGGCCTTGGCGGTTTGGTTGGCCAGCGACTTGACCTCGTTGGCGACAACGGCGAAGCCCTTGCCGGCGTCGCCGGCGCGGGCGGCCTCGATGGTGGCGTTGAGCGCCAGCAGGTTGGTCTGGCTGGCGATATCATTGATCAGCTTGACCACCTGGCCGATGCGGCTCGCGGCTTCGGCCAGGCTTTGCACCATCTGGTTGGTACGGTCGGCCTCGGCCATGGCGTTGGAGGCGATCTGGGCCGACTGGGCGACCTGTCGGCTGATTTCGGTGATGGAGGAGGAGAGCTCCTCTGCGGCGGCGGCCACGGTCTGGATGTTCACCGTCGCTTCCTCGGCGGCGGCGGCCACCGTGGTGGATTGGCGCGAGGTTTCCTCGGCGGTGGCGGTCATGGCCTTGGCGGTGCCTTCCATCTGCGCGGCGGCACCGGCAACGGAATTGACCAGCCCCTTGACTTCGCGCTCGAAGACATCGGCCTTGGAGCCCAGCTCGCGGGCGATGATGGCGGCGGTGTTGGTCTCGATATAGACCGAGGTGGCCAGATCCATGTCGAGGAAGGACGCCTTGTTGATGGCGGCAAGCACCTGGGCCAGCTTCTTTGGGTCCTTGCGGTACTGATCGATGGCGACGCCGGTCACCAGATTCAGCACGTAGCAATAGCCGGCGGTGTACCACTTGGGATCGAGGCCGATGCGCTGGTGCACCTTGCCGATCTCGGCCACCTGGGCAAAGTAGCGGTCGTCGAACTGGCCGAGGAAAACGCTTTCCATCCAATGGCGTTTTTGCTGGGCGCGGGCATGGGCCAGACGGTCTGGGGTGGCGAACATCCTGGCGATGGCGGGGGTGTTGCTGACGTGTTTATAAAAGGCATCGAGGATGCGATCGATGTGCTTGTTGAGGACATCCCTGAACTCACGCAAGGTCCGCCGGGTTTCGTCGTCGATCTGCAAGAACACGATGCTGCTGGTACGGTCCAATTCCATTACGTGAACCCCTATACACAAAGTATGGCCTTGGCACATATCGTCATGTTGCGAGATATTTTCAATCACCTTTATACGTGGATTTCTGAATGCCACAATACCTTTGCATAGTCGCACGTTCCTGGCGTATAGGCGCGGGCGGGAAACGGCCAATTTCCACCCCTCCGGCTTTTCCCTGTTTCCATTGTGACGAACATGATATAGACAGACCCTCCCGACGGGGCGGCACTCATGCGCGCGCGGTCGGTCGGGCGTGCTCGGTCCGTGCGGGCGTGGTGGAACTGGTAGACACACTGGATTTAGGTTCCAGCGGCGCAAGCCATGGGGGTTCAAATCCCTTCGCCCGCACCAGCCCGACACGCCGCCAACCCATGCCGCCGGCCATGGCCCGCCGTTCCGGTTTCCGTCGGCACACGGATTCAACCCACTCGATTCGATTGGCGAAAGACTGATGCAGGTAACCGAGATCAATGCCGAAGGCCTGAAGCGCGAATTCAAGGTCGTCGTTCCCGCCGCGCAGCTCGAGACGCGTATCCAGGACAAGCTGGCGGAGATCAGCCGCACCATCAGCATGCCCGGTTTCCGTCCCGGCAAGGTTCCCCAGGGCCTGGTGCGCAAGAAGTACGGCCCCGCCATCATGGGCGAGATCCTGGAAGCCGCCGTCAACGAGGGATCGGCCCAGGCCATCACCTCCAACGGCCTGCGCCCGGCGGTCCAGCCCAAGGTCGAGATCACCAATTACGCCGAGAACGCAGATCTGGAATTCGCGGTCACGGTCGAGATCATGCCCGAGATCACCGCCATGGATTTCGCCACCGTCTCGCTGGAGCGCGACAAGGCGGTGGTGCCGGATGCCGAGATCGACGAGGCCCTGGCCAAGATCGCCGAGCGCAACGAATCCTCCGAGCCGGTCGAGCGCGCAGCCCAGTCGGGTGACGTGGTGGTCATCGACTTCGTGGGCAAGCAGGACGGCGTCGCCTTCACCGGCGGCACCGCCGAAGGCTATTCCTTGAAGTTGGGCTCCAACACCTTCATCCCCGGCTTCGAGGACCAATTGGCTGGCAAGAAGGCCGGCGACGAGGCTGTGGTCGAGGTCTCCTTCCCGGAGGGCTACGGCAACGAGAGTTTGGCCGGCAAGCCCGCTACCTTCGACGTCAAGGTCAACGAAGTTCGCGCCCCCAAGGCCGCCGTCGTCGATGACGAGCTGGCCAAGAGCGTCGGCCTGGAAAACCTCGAAGCCCTGCGCACCGCCATCCGCGACGAGATCAGCCGCGAGCTGGACGCCGCCTCGCGCATTCGTCTGAAGCGCGCCCTGCTGGACGTGCTAGCCGCCAACCACGACTTCCCGGTGCCCCCGACCATGTTCGAACAGGAGTTCGAGCATATCTGGAAGCAGGTCACCGAGGATCGCGAGGCTGGCCGTCTCGACGCTTCCGACGCCGCCAAGTCCGAGGAAGAGCTCAAGGCCGAATACACCACCTTGGCGCAGCGCCGGGTGCGTCTCGGCCTGCTGCTGGCCGAGGTCGGCCGGGCCAACAACATCACCGTGACCCAGGACGATCTCAATCGCGGCATCATGATGGAGGCCCGCAACTATCCGGGCCAGGAGCATCTGGTGCTGCAATACTACCAGAAGAACCAGGAGGCCCTGGAAAACCTGCGCGCGCCGCTCTACGAGGAAAAGGTCGTCGACTTCATCCTTGAACTGGCCAAGATCACCGACAAGGAGATTTCGGCCGAGGCCCTGCGCCAGGACCCCGATCTGGCCGCGCCGGCCGGAGAGGAAGCCCCCGCCAAGCCGAAGAAGAAGGCCGCCGCCAAGAAGAAGGCGACGGAATAGACTTTGCCACGTGCCTTGCCCGCGCCACTCCCTATATAGAGTGTCGCGGGCGGGCCGGTGTTTTCCCGGACCGGCGTCCGCCCCCGTCGGTTTCACCACAAAGAAGGACGGACCATGCGCGAGAGAGATCCCATCGACCTGGCCATGAATACCCTGGTTCCCATGGTGGTCGAGCAGACCAACCGGGGCGAGCGGTCCTATGATATCTATTCCCGCTTGCTCAAGGAGCGCATCGTCTTCCTGACCGGTCAGGTCTTCGACGAAGTCGCCAGCCTGATCTGCGCTCAATTCCTGTTTCTCGAATCCGAGAATCCCAGCAAGGATATCGCCTTCTATATCAATTCGCCCGGCGGCGTCGTGACCTCTGGTTTGGCGATCTACGACACCATGCAGTACATCCGCCCGGCGGTATCGACGGTGTGCATCGGTCAGGCGGCCTCCATGGGTTCGCTGCTGATGACGGCCGGCCAGAAGGGCAAGCGCTTCTCGCTGCCCAATTCGCGGATCATGGTGCACCAGCCCTCCGGCGGCGCCCAGGGCCAGGCCACCGATATCGAAATCCAGGCGCGTGAGATCCTTGCGCTGCGGGCCCGGCTCAACAATATCTATGTGGAGCACACCGGCCAGCCGCTGGAGGTGATCGAGAAGGTGATGGAACGCGACAAGTTCATGACAGCCGACGAGGCCAAGGAATTCGGCCTGATCGACGAAGTGGTGAACAAGCGGCCGCCGCTTGAGGGCGACGCCTCTTCCTGATCCGGGTCCCGCCGCCCGTTCGCCGTGCATCGAGGCATGACAGAATTGTCATTGTCTGGCGTGGGCGGCTGTGTCTAACATAATTAGGCGGTTGGCACCGCACTGAACCGATGGGGTTTCGATGACCAAGTCCACAAGCGGCGATTCCAAGAACACCCTGTATTGCTCCTTCTGCGGGAAGAGCCAGCATGAGGTGCGGAAGCTCATCGCCGGGCCGACCGTATTCATCTGTGATGAATGTGTCGAGCTGTGCATGGACATCATCCGCGAGGAGCACAAGACACATTTGGTGCGCTCCAGCGATGGCGTGCCGACTCCCAAGGACATCTGCGCGGTGCTCGATGACTATGTCATCGGTCAGAGCCACGCCAAGAAGGTGCTTTCGGTGGCGGTGCACAATCATTACAAGCGGTTGCAGCACGGCACCAAGAGCGATCAGGTCGAGCTGGCCAAATCCAACATCCTGCTGATCGGCCCCACCGGCTGCGGCAAGACTCTGTTGGCCCAGACCCTGGCGCGTATCCTCGACGTGCCTTTCACCATGGCCGACGCCACCACCCTGACCGAAGCCGGCTATGTGGGCGAGGATGTGGAGAACATTATCCTCAAGCTGCTGCAGTCGGCGGAATACAATGTGGAGCGGGCGCAGCGCGGCATCGTTTATATCGACGAGGTCGATAAGATCAGCCGTAAGTCCGACAATCCCTCCATCACCCGCGACGTGTCGGGTGAGGGGGTGCAGCAGGCGCTGCTGAAGATCATGGAAGGGACGGTGGCCTCGGTGCCGCCCCAGGGCGGGCGCAAGCATCCGCAGCAGGAATTCCTCCAGGTCGATACCACCAATATTCTGTTCATCTGCGGCGGCGCCTTCGCCGGCCTGGAAAAAATCATTGGCAGCCGTGGCCGTGGCACCTCCATCGGCTTCGGCGCCGATGTGCGAGGCCCCGACGAGCGCCGTACCGGCGACATCCTGCGCGAGGTCGAGCCCGAGGACCTGCTGAAGTTTGGCCTGATTCCGGAATTCGTTGGCCGCCTGCCGGTGTTGGCGACCCTGGAGGACCTTGACGTCGAGGCGTTGATCGACATCCTGTCCAAGCCCAAGAACGCCCTGGTCAAGCAGTACCAGCGGCTGTTCGAGATGGAGGATGTCCGCCTGTCCTTCAGCGAGGATGCGCTGCGCTCCATCGCAGAGAAGGCCATCGCCCGCAAGACCGGCGCCCGTGGCCTGCGCTCGATCATGGAGACCATCCTGCTCGACACCATGTTCGATCTGCCCGGCCTCGATGCCGTGGACGAGGTGGTGATCAACAAAGAAGTGGTCGAGGGGCGTGCCCAGCCGCTGTTCATCTATGCCGAGCGCCGCGAGGATACGGGTACCAGCGCTTGACGCCGGGGGGCTATTTAACCGCTACAATTCGCTAATGGCTTGACGACGGGCGGAATCCGCCCCAGCTTCTCCACTAGGTGAATTTGGATATAACGCGGTTCGGGATGCCTTCGAACCGCAGGTGTGACGAGGCAGCATGGTCGAAACCCCCCGTGGCGATATCTTCCCGGTCCTTCCCCTCCGCGATATCGTTGTCTTCCCCCACATGATCGTTCCGCTGTTCGTGGGCCGCGATAAGTCGGTCCGCGCGCTGGAAGACGTCATGCGCGAGGACAAGCAGATTCTGCTGGTGGCGCAAAAGAACGCGGCCGATGACGATCCCACCACCGCCGACATCTATTCCGTCGGTACCGTTTCGACGGTGCTGCAATTGCTGAAACTGCCCGACGGCACCGTCAAGGTGCTGGTCGAGGGCGGCAAACGCGCCAAGATCACCGGCTTCACCGACAATCCTTCCTTCTTCCAGGCCTATGCCGAAGTGGTGGACGAGCGCGAAGGCGATCCCCAGGAATTGGAGGCGCTGTCGCGTTCGGTGGTGTCGCAGTTCGAGCAGTACATCAAGCTGAACAAGAAAATCCCGCCCGAGGTCCTGGTTTCCATCAACCAGATCGAGGACGCCGCCAAGCTGGCCGACACCGTGGCCTCGCATCTGGCGCTGAAAATCGCCGAGAAGCAGGAATTGCTTGAGGTCGAGGTCATCTCCGAGCGTTTGGAGCGGGTCTATTCCTACATGGAAGGCGAAATCGGCGTTCTCCAGGTAGAGAAGAAAATTCGCAACCGGGTCAAGCGCCAGATGGAGAAGACCCAGCGCGAGTACTATCTCAACGAACAGCTCAAGGCCATCCAGAAGGAGTTGGGCGAGGGCGACGACGGCAAGGACGAGAGCGCCGAGCTGGAAGAGCGCATTGCCAAGACCCGCCTCACCGTCGAGGCGCGGGAGAAGGCCCTGGCCGAGCTGAAAAAGCTGAAGTCCATGAGCCCCATGTCGGCCGAGGCCACCGTGGTGCGCAACTACCTGGACTGGCTTCTGACTATTCCGTGGAAGAAGCGGACCAAGGTCAAGAAGGACGTCAAGCTGGCCGAGAAGGTGCTGAACGCCGACCATTATGGTCTGGAGAAGGTCAAGGAACGCATCCTTGAATACCTCGCCGTGCAGATTCGCACCGACAAGGTTCGCGGCCCGATCCTGTGCCTGGTGGGGCCGCCTGGCGTCGGCAAGACCTCGCTGGGCAAGTCTATCGCCCGGGCGACCGGCCGTAATTTCGTGCGCATGAGCCTGGGTGGCGTGCGTGACGAGTCCGAGGTGCGCGGCCACCGTCGCACCTATATCGGCTCCATGCCGGGCAAAATCGTTCAGGGGATGAAGAAGGCCAAGACCTCCAATCCTCTGTTCCTGCTCGACGAAATCGATAAGCTGGGCGCCGATTGGCGTGGCGATCCCGCTTCGGCTCTGCTGGAGGTGCTGGACCCCGAGCAGAACTCGACCTTCAACGACCATTACCTTGAGGTGGATTACGATCTCTCGGACGTGATGTTCGTCACCACCGCCAACACCATGCGCATGCCCCAGCCGCTGCTGGACCGCATGGAGCTGATCCGTCTGTCGGGTTACACCGAGGATGAGAAGGTGGAAATCTCCAAGCGCCACCTGCTGCCCAAGGTGATCAAGGCGGCGGGCCTCAAGCCCGGCGAATGGTCCATCAGCGACGAGGCGCTGCGTCATATCGTGCGCTACTACACCCGTGAAGCCGGCGTGCGCAACATGGAGCGCGAACTGGCCAATCTGGCGCGCAAGGCGGTCAAGGAGATCGTGTCCACGCGCAAGACCAGGGTGGCCGTGACGCCGCGCAATCTGGAAAAGTATGCAGGAATCCATCGCTATCGCTTCGGCGAGGTCGAGGAGACCGATCTGATCGGCGTCGTCACCGGCTTGGCCTGGACCGAGGTGGGCGGCGAGTTGCTGACCATCGAAGCAGTCAGCATGCCGGGCAAGGGCACCTTCAGCCACACCGGCAAGCTGGGCGACGTCATGCAGGAATCGGTGCAGGCGGCGCGGTCCTATGTGCGGTCCCGCTCGCTCAGCTTCGGCATCAAGCCGACGGTTTTCGAAAAGCGCGACATCCACGTCCACGTGCCCGAGGGCGCTACCCCCAAGGACGGCCCCTCGGCGGGCGTCGCCATGTGCACAACCATCGTTTCGGTGCTGACCGGCATTCCGGTGCGCCGTGACGTGGCCATGACCGGCGAGATCACGCTCCGTGGCCGGGTGCTGCCCATCGGCGGTCTTAAGGAGAAGCTGCTGGCGGCGTTGCGCGGCGGCATCAAGACCGTGCTGATCCCCAAGGAGAACGAGAAGGACTTGGCCGAAATCCCCGACAATGTGAAGAAGGGGCTCACCATCATCGCGGTCTCCACTGCCGATGAGGTTCTCCAGCATGCCCTGGTGCGCATGCCGCTTGCTATCGAGTGGGAGGAGCCGGTCGATGTGCCAGCACCAAAGGTTGCGGCCGAGGGGGCTGATCCGGCCGCGACAGGTGTGGTAACCCATTGATCCTACGCCGTTTGGTGGGGTGATTTTGCGACAGCCGCCCCTTCAGGGCGGCTGTCGGCACATAAGGGTTTAACCTTATAAATCCTTCCGGATGCCAGCAAATCCGCCAGTTCGCGCGCTTTGACGATTGACGCTGTCAGACATCGTGAATTAGACTGCCGCCCATTCAATTTGGTAGGCGGTACGCCCGGCTATCACACTAGGTTCAACGAAGGGGGGCCATCTTGTCCAACAAGAACGATCTCGTGACCGCCGTGGCGACTTCCACCGGTCTGACCAAGTCCGATGCTGCCAAGGCCGTGGACGCTGTTTTCGAGTCGATTACCGCTTCCCTGAAGGGGGGCGATGAGGTACGTCTGGTCGGGTTCGGGACCTTCGCCGTGACGGCTCGGGCCGCATCCGAGGGGCGGAACCCGCGCACCGGCGACAAGATCACCATTCCGGCGTCCAAGCAGCCGAAGTTCAAGGCCGGCAAGGGCCTCAAGGACGCGATCCAGTAGTCGATCGGGTCTGATTTTCCCGGCGTGCCGGTCGCGGCTTTTCGCGGCCGGCACTGCTGTTTGCTGCGGGCGCCGGCCCGTCCCGGAGGGCGGTTAGCTCAGCTGGTAGAGCGCCTGCTTTACACGCAGGATGTCGGCGGTTCGAACCCGTCACCGCCCACCAAGCCTTTAAGGCGTTGATTTCACCTTGCCTCCAAGTGTGAGTGTGTACTCCGCTAATACACCATCACGTCACAACTGATAATCCGCCCCCCCTGATCGAAATTAACCCACCCCAGGATGGGGCGCGGCTAAGCCCATTCCTGCCCCACCAAGGCCCCCCAAGTTCTAGGTTGTAGTGACAATTTAGGATTCCCCTGGATCCGAATATGTGATTCAAAGCTGATTTTTGGAGGTCGGCTTTGGAAGGTGAGATTCTGCGAGACGACCAGTGGGAGCGTCTGAAGCCCTTCGT
>Ga0265313_10002044_pt1 | contig 18103 bp, 20 predicted proteins | sample 4123metaG_FD_203122 | JGI IMG/M metagenome (GOLD analysis project Ga0265313, IMG submission 203122) | Rhizosphere microbial communities from Carex aquatilis grown in University of Washington, Seatle, WA, United States - 4-1-23 metaG | ecosystem: Host-associated > Plants > Roots > Rhizosphere >...
GTGGCGCCTTCAAATCAAACGAGGGTGCACCCTCGCCAGTCGCTTCGGGTTGATTGTTGGCCGTCGTGCTACCGCTCGGCATCGTGCGCCAACAAATGAGCTTGAACGCCTGTCGGTTCCAGTTCCGGGTCTATTGGTTCGCGACCCTCAATATGTCCTCCAAAACCAAAGCGCATGGCCGAGAGCATTTTCTCGCCAAAGGTACTCTCCTTCCTGGAACGGAACCGCGCGTATAGCGCCGAGGTCAGGACATTCGCCGGCACAGCTTCCTCGATCGCGGCTTCGACCGTCCACCGACCCTCGCCTGAATCCTGGACGTAGCCCGAAAAGTTCGTCAGCAGAGGATCCTTGGCAAGTGCGGCAGCGCTGAGATCCAGCAGCCAAGAAGAAATCACACTGCCGCGCCTCCACACTTCGGCGATATCGGGCAGATTTAGTACGAAGCGCTCATCCTCGGGGAGATCCTTTGAGTCCTTGTTGCGCAGTATATCGAAGCCCTCTGCATAGGCCTGCATCAACCCATACTCGATGCCGTTGTGAACCATTTTGACGAAGTGGCCCGAGCCAGAAGGTCCGGCATGGATGTAACCGCGCTCTGCGCGGGCGTCGCCATTCGCTCTATCCGGTGTGCGCGGAATGATGCCTAACCCGGGGGCAAGCGCCGCGAAGATCGGGTCAAGATGGTCGACGGCTTCTTTCGGACCGCCAATCATCATGCAATAGCCGCGATCGATTCCCCAAACGCCTCCCGATGTACCGCAATCGACATAGTGTATTTTTCTCTCGCGCAATTTTCCAGCGCGGCGGATGTCGTCCTTGTAGAAGGAATTACCACCATCGATGACGATGTCATCTGGATCAAGCAGGCGGCCGAGATCTTCGACTGTTTCTTCTGTGATCTGTCCAGCTGGCAGCATCACCCAGACTGCACGAGGTTTGCTACTGAGCGCCTTCACCAGGTCTTCGAGCGAGCCAGCCTCTATTGCACCTTCCTGTGCAAGTGCATCGCGCGGCTTGATGTTTGTGTCGAATACCACGCATTCATGCCCAGCATGTATCAGTCGGCGAGCAATGTTGCCGCCCATTCGGCCAAGCCCGATCACACCGATCTGCATCTTCTGAACTCCCGATCCCTACAGCGACGTTGCAGCGCCGCATCCAATGCGGGGCTACCCGAAATGAGAACGAGTTTCTTCGCAGATTGTTCCAGGTTCGCGTGATCTGCACGAGAAAAGACTGAACTCGTTGGTCTGCCGCGCGTTGACCTTATGTGAAGGTCGTCGCTTTTGGCGTGGAGAGTGCGTGTTCAGTTCAGTTTTCGTCGGACCAAGCGACCCAGCCTACTCGCAACCGCAAGGAAACAAACTAGTGACACAGACGACCCGAGAAGCTGTCGCTGTATTCAACGATGTCGAGGGCCTCGATAGTGCGGTTTACGCTCTTGAAAGGCGTGGTTTTGACCGCGCCGCATTCTCCCTTCTCGCCAGCGAGAAGGCTGTCGCGGAAAAGCTTGGTCACCGGTACCAGCAGATCAAGGACGTCGAGGACGATCCGAAGGTTCCACGAGACACATTCTTTTCGCGGATTTCCCGGTTTGAGGCTGACTATCTTCCTACCCCGATTTTGGCCTCGATCGGCGCCCTCGTGTTCGTTGGCGTCGGATCCGTATTGCCCGTCGTGATCGCGGCAGGGGCCGGGGCCCTGCTCGGGGCCGCTCTTGGCCGAGTGATGCATGAACAGCATGCAACAAGGGTGAAAGAGCAGCTGGCGCGCGGCGGACTGTTGTTATGGGTGAACGTGCGTAACCCGGGCGAAGAGAAGACCGCACTGGACGTTCTCGGCGCGCACTCGGCACATGACGTCCACGCTCACGACATTACAACATGAAACGCCGCACGTTAGGGGGCAGCAATGTCCGAATTGCAGAGGTAGTCGGCGCAATTGCGGCCCGTCATCACCGGACCAATGCGTACTAAGCGCTAGTGAAGCTCCAATAGGTATTATTCTTGCGATGCACACTATTCGAACTTGATCGATGTCAAAAGTCCGACTGGTCGAAGATGGTCGAGTGTTCGGCGACGTACTTGGATAGGAGCGAAGGACAACATGATTGAATTGTTGGACGGATTCCCAGACAACGTCATTGCTGTGAATTGCTCGGGTCATGTCACCAAGCGTGATTACGAAGATGTGTTGATACCTGCCGTCACGCGAACGCTCAAGGCGCACGAAAAGGCACGGCTCTACTATCGAGTTGGCCCGGAATTTGACGCGATAGATCCTGGCGCCGTACTCGAAGACGTGAGCGTCGGAATTTCGCACTTGTCCCGTTGGGAACGAGTTGCAGTCATCACAAATGTTGAGTGGATTCGACTTGCAGTTCGAGCATTCGCGTTTCTCATTCCCGGGCCGGCGAAGTTTTTTGCAATTGAAGAGGAACCCCAGGCGCGGGAGTGGATCGCTACATCTTAGCGAGTCCGACACCTCGCTGGCTCAAAACGGCAACCCACACAGACTGAACGGAAACTCGTTACTGGAACAAACGCCGGCACGGACAAATTGTCGATGAAGGAGATTGTCCAATGCACGTAAATTCTGCTACCGCCTATGGCATGGCCGGAGGGGCTCTGGCTTCAGCGCTCCTCGATACACTTGTCGAAAAGGGTCTGCTCACCAACACTGACGTCTTAGCGATTTTGACCAGGGCTCAGGAGCAGTTGAGCGACTTTCATACCTCAGATGGCGAAGCTGGTGCGAGAATCCTCGGCGAACTTTACGACGAGCATCGAAAGAGCGGCCTCTAGCCAACCGGCTAAAAGTATTTCGTGGCTAGCCCCTGGCATCGGCCGATTCGTCGGAAGTCGGCGATATCAGTTGCTCCTGAGTATCTTTGGTATGATAGCACCAGGGACGATTGATATTGTCTTCGCGCCTGCGGAAAGTGGTACGACACGTCGATGCAACTTTAGTCGGAGACTTGGTGATATCGTCGACGACAATCCCCGCAAAGCAAAATCTCAATTTGGTGGCCCGTGGAAAAAAGAGCGACTATCTACCGTCTAGATCCCGTCAATCCAAGACATCCGTCGTGGCAGCTATCGTCGGAAAAAGGAAGCGTCTGGGCCGCTGCCCCCACTGCGAAAGACGCGAGAGACCTTGTTGCGATAAAAACCAAGTTGGATGCTCAAGTCACTACAAAGAATGCGCAACTTCCCGAGTCACCTTGGCAAGACGAAACGGTGACGTCATGCGTGCCGGAGCCAACCATGACACACATCGCTGACGGTACCGTCGTGAGAGCGGACGGCAGCACGATCGGTAGCTAGAGCAATATTACGCGCCTTGTGCGAGTTCCCATCCCTGCCACACTTCACGTAAATTGCTCCCGCGGCTTTCATCAGGGCGATGGCCCGCGCCATAGGCACCGTCATTAAGTGGATTCCCGTCGCAGCTGCACAAATTTGCAACAAGTGACTCAAAGTTTCACTTCATGAGGCGTTCGCGAATTGTTTGCAGTTCCTTTCGACGCTCTGAACCCACCTTTGGATAACCCATTTTAAATTCCTCTACTGTGTCGAGAACAATCTGGGAAACAATTAGTCGGGCGTTTTCCTTGTCATCGGCGGGAACCACATACCAGGGAGAGTCTCTTGTGCTGGTCGCGCTGAGACACTGCTCATACGCCTTCATGTAGTGCTTCCAGTATTTCCGCTCTTCGATGTCAGCAAGACTGAATTTCCAGTTCTTTTCCGGCTGGTCAATACGCTCAAGAAACCGCTTCCGTTGCTCGTCCTTTGAGAGATGGAGGAAGAACTTAACAATGTGCGTTCCGTTGGCGTGAAGGTGCTTCTCCAAATCCACGATGGAGCGATAGCGGTCGTGCCAGACCTTCTTCTCGTCGCGCTGAGCGTCGGGAAGGCCCTCGCTACGAAAGAGCTCGGGATGGACGCGTACAATCAGCACCTCCTCGTAATAGGATCGGTTGAAGATACCGATCTTTCCGCGTTCCGGGAGATCGCGCGTGGTGCGCCAGAGAAAGTCGTGTTCCAATTCGGCGACGCTGGGATGTTTGAAGCTGAACACCTGGCAGCCCTGAGGATTCGCTCCCGACATCACATGTTTGATGGCTCCATCTTTACCCGCCGCATCCATCGCCTGGAAAATGAGCAAGAGGGCTTGACGATTGGTCGCATATAAAAGCTGTTGTTGCTCACTCAGTTGCTCGACATGCTCTGTCAGGATTTTGTTGTACTGCCTTTTCGATTTGTACACCGGATCAATCTCCGTCGGCCAACTCTTGAGGTCGACCTCGTCACCTTCGGTCACACGAAAGTTCGTCGAATGAATTTTCATCTTCTTCCTCTCCGTGGCTCTGGTCGTGTGGATCGCATCCGCTGCCTCTGTGACTTCGTCTCGCTGAATCTCCCATTCGGCTTTGGCCAATTCTAAACCAGGCGGCGGGCGGCGACGTTGCTGCTCAAAATAGTTTATGCACTCGATTGGCAATCTTTTGCGCAAAAAGCGGGCTATTGAGGTCCGACAAGCGCTTCGAAGCCTGAGATCACGTCAAAGAGTTCCTCGTCGATGTCAGTCTGTCGCAGGCGGTGGAATGTGCCGTGGAGATCGTCTAGCAGGTCGTTGATGTTTTTGTTGGCGCGCTCCATTGCTGCCAGGCGGCTCGCGTTTTCGCTTGCCAGCGATTCGGCACACGCCCGGAAAAGCGAGATGAAGAGATATTCCCGAATGAGCGCACGTAGAGCCGCGGTGCCGCCGCCCAAGACCTCGGGCAGGTTTGCGGTCGGCCAGTGGATGTTGATAAGACGTTGTCGCCATTGCGCATCGAGTGGCAATAGTCGCTGACCAACCGGTTCGTAGATCGCTCCCGGTAGCGGGCGGTTATGGAACACCCAAAGAGGCGCATGCTCACCTGGAGCCTGATGCGCTTCGCTTTCGATTTGAATCTGCCCGACGAGCGGGGTGATCGCCTCGACAGAATTTGGTACGGTGAACAGTCCGGCCAGTGGTAGACCTGCATCTGCCAAGCGAGCGTGTACGCGCTCGCCCACCGCCCAGACTTTAGATTTGCCAGGCAGAGCCGCGAGCGTTTTGATCGCATACTCAGCGACGGCGTCGTTAAACCGCCCAACAAGACCCTGGTCGGATCCGAAAACAACTGCTCGTGTTGCGCTCGCGTGGATGGGCGCTTGCCGTTCCGAAATCGAGCCCGTCGGCTCAATTTCCCGAAAAAACACTCCCAGACCCAACTCCACTGTCCGATAATAGTCGCTCAATGCGCGTACCGATTTCTCGTATTGTCCGATACTCGAGGCAGCCATGGCTTTCATCGTACGCACGACGGATTGGAGATCCCCCGCACTGCTGATTTTTCGGCGCAGGCTCTCCGTGGTGTCAGTCATAGCGTATCTTTGGCTTTCGCCTTGGGTTTCGTTGGAGCGTCGGGGGCCGATTCGCCTTCAGGCTCGGCCTTGGCTTTGGACGCCGATTCCGACTTGGACCCGGGTTTGGCCGTCGCCTTGGCTTCCACTTTCCGCTTCGGTTGGAAAGGAGTGAGCGCCTTGCGGGCGATATCGATGACAGTTTTGCGATCCTCATTGCTTAACTTGTCGGCGCTTTCGAAACGCGCGCTCACTTCCGCCGGAATTCTCGCCGCCGCGTTTTGAATAGCCGCTTCCGCGTCCGTCATCTTGTCCAGCGCCACGGAATCGAAAAGTCCGGCGGTCAGCGCCAACAGAACTGCGATTTGAACAGGAACGGACAACGGAGCGAGCTCCGGCTGCTTCAAGCACGCACGGATTCGGCGTCCGTGCTCGATGATCTTGCTTGTGTCTGCGTCTAGGCGCGCGCCGAAGCGCGCAAAGGTCTCAAGTTCCTCGAACTGCGCATAGGCGAGCTTTAGGTCACCCGCCACGGCACGATAGGCTGCACGTTGCGCCTTGCCGCCGACGCGCGAGACGGATTTGCCGACATCGACTGCAGGCAGCACTCCCAATTCGAACAGTGACGGTGAGAGATAGATCTGCCCATCCGTGATGGAGATCAGGTTGGTCGGAATGTAGGCGGAAATGTCCTGCGCCTCGGTTTCGATTATAGGCAGCGCCGTCAGGGATCCTCCACCAAGTTCTTTGCGCAGATGGGTAGCGCGTTCCAACATCCGCGAATGTATGTAAAAGATGTCGCCCGGAAAGGCCTCGCGACCGGGAGGCCTGCGCAGAAGAAGAGACAGCTCGCGATAGGCGCGGGCGTGATGGGTGAGATCGTCATACACAATCAGCACGTCGCGACCTGCTGCCATAAAGTGCTCGGCGATGCTGGTCGCGGCATACGGCGCGATAAAAGCCAGGCCCGGCGGGTCGTTGCCCTCGGTCACCACCAGGACGGTGTATTCCATCGCGCCCTTGGCTTTCAACGTTGCCACGGACTTCGCGACCGCGGATGCACGCTGACCGATGGCGCAATAGACACACACTACATTTTGGCCTTGCTGGTTGAGAATCGCGTCGATCGCAATGGCGGTCTTGCCGGTCTGCCGGTCACCCAGGATCAACTCACGCTGGCCGCGCCCAACCGGTATAAGTGCATCGATGACTTTGAGCCCGGTCTGAAGTGGCACGGTGACCGGCGCACGATCCATGATATGCGGCGCAACGCGTTCAATCGGCAGGCGTTCTGTGGCTGCTACCGGCCCGTTGCCATCAAGGGGTCGGCCTAGCGGGTCAATAACCCGTCCCAGCAATCCGTCGCCCACAACCACGTCCATGACTCGGCCGGTGCGTTCGACTTCATCACCAGCGTTCAGATGCCAATATTCGCCAAGCAGGACGACGCCGATTTCGTCCTCGTCCACGTTGAACGCAATGCCGAGCACATCACCGGGGAACTTTACCAATTCCTCAAAGCCTACTGAGGGAAGCCCGGCGACTTTGGCGATACCTGTAGCAATGCTTGTAATTGTACCCACCTCCCGTGGCGCCAGCTGTGGCGTAAATGACTCCAATGCCCGACCTACCCCGGCAAATGCGCGGTCGAAAAGGTTTTGCAAGCTTTCGGGCTTCGTGATCATTGGACTTTTGATTCGGGCTTGGGTTCTTCAGACTTAGGCACAGCTTTGGCTTCAAGCTGCGGCTCAGACTTGGCTTCGGGCTTGGCGTCGGCTTTCGCTTCAGGCTTCGCCTCGGCTTTGGCCCCAGTCTTCGATGCTGCTTTAGCTTCGGACTTATCTTTCTCATTCAGAAGATCAGCGACGCTCCTTTCTAGCGACGCCAGATAGTCAGAGATGCTCCAAGCAACCTTTTGCCCCTTCGAAGTGAGTTCAATTCCGCTGACCAGGTCAGGCTCGGTCTCGAACCGGATGTGAACATCCGCTGAGAAGGTTTCATTGAGCGCTTGCTGGATTGCCGCGCGTTGCTCAGTCGGCAGGTCAAACGCGCTGCGGATCAGGGCGGGCTCCGAGGCTGTCTTGAGGCTCTCGCCGAGCTTCTCTTTTGCCTTTTCGTCCAGCGCGCGCAGGCGCCGAGTGAACACCTCGGCCATGCGTTCTTCCAGACTTGTTGTGGCAAGATCTGTCAGCGCCTTTCGCGCAATCGCAAAAACTTCCTGTTGGGTCCTGCGAAGGATGGCCTGGTTCATGTTAACGGCGTCGCTTCGCAACGCCTCCTGTCGCTTGGCACTCAAGGCGTCGGCCGCCTTCCGCGCATCGTCGAGAAGCCGTTGGCGTTCGGCATTCGCATCCTCCGTCGCCTTGCTTAGGAGTGCCGCGCGCTGCTGGTCGAACGCTTCGTTCTTTTGCTGGAACTCGTCGCGATCCTTTTTGGCTTCGGTCTTTTTTGCATCAGCGTCCGCAAGCTCCGCGGCAATCCGCTTCTCCCGTGCGCCGACGGCGTTCAGAATAGGCTTGTAAAGATAGCGTTTCAGCAACCACACCAGAATGATGAAGTTGACCGCTTGCGCACCGACAGTGAACCAATCGATGAGCATAAACTATTTTCCCGCGGTTTGAGCGATGATGTGATTCCAGAACGGATTTGCGAAAATGAGTATCATCGAGACCACGAAGCAGTAGATTGCAATGGACTCGATCATGGCCAGTCCTACAAACAGCGTGCGCGTGATAGTCGTTGCCGCATCGGGCTGCTGCGCCAGAGAACTCAGTGCCGTTGCGACTGCGCGCCCTTCACCTAGCGCAGGTCCGACACTCCCCAGAGCAATCGTAAGGCCGGCGGTGACAATTGAAGCAATGGCGATGAGCGTCATGCTATCCATAGTATTTGCTCCTGTTGGTGTCGTTCACGGTTCAACTTTTGCATCGATTTTAGCTCTTGGTTTGCGGGCACGCGTGGCCGACGCGATATAAACCGCGGCCAAAATGCTGAAGATGTAGGCCTGCACCATGCCCGTAAGCAGACCGAGCGCACTCATGGCGATAGGGAAGATGAAGGGCGTGATCGTGAGCAGAATGGCGAGAATCATCGTCCCGCTCATCATGTTGCCAAACAGGCGCACGGCGAGGGCCAACGTCCGCGAAAGTTCGCTGATAATGTTGAACGGCAACATGATAACCGTCGGTTCAGCGTATGACTTGAGATAATTGCCGACCCCCTGCTCCTCAATCCCGAACATCGGCACTGCAACCAACACACAAAGCGCGAGCGCGGCGGTGGTCGATAGCGACCCCGTCGGCGGCTCGTAACCTGGAATCACGGTGCAGAGACTGGCTAGGGCGACAAACAGGAAGAGCGTGCCGAGAAAGCCGATATACTTCTCCGGGTGGCGGAGGCCGACGTCTTCTATTTGTTTTTCAATGCCAGTGACGATGATTTCGAGCAGGTTCTGCCAAGGGGAACGCTTCAGATCCATTGAAAGTCTGCGCGTGACGAGTTTCGAACCCACGGTCAAGACAAGCATCAGGCCCCATGTGAACACGATTGTGCCGTTGAGTTTCAGAAACCCGTGTTGCCAAAAAATCAACTCATCGGGGCTAAGGCGCATAGCCGGCCCCCTGAGGAGAGCAAGCAGGGCGCTCGCCCAACGACCGCGTCAGCCATGTCACGAGTAACCTCGCAATGACAAAGCCAAGTAGGCAAAGAAGCCACCGCTCCCAATTTTCCTGTCCAACGAAATAGAATCCGACCAACGTTATGCTCATGCGCAGCATCAGGCTGCCGAAGAACCAAAGCGCTGGCTGCCCGGACGAAACACTTTTGCGAACCGTCCACCAGAGCCCGCCGAAAAATGCTCCGCCGAGGAACAGTCCCGCCGCTGGCGCAACGATCAGAGACACCACTTCATTCATCGTCGCCCCCCTGTTCGTCCTGCATCTCCCTGTCTTCCTTGGTCACCCAATGCCAGGCGTTGAAACAGCCGATGGCCAGACCCGCCACCAGCAGCGCCAACGTCCAGGCATGCTTGCCGGGATGGTGCACGTCCAACCAGATGCCGAGCGCCGTTCCGAGCAATGTGGGAATTGCTACCGACCAGCCGACCAACCCCATCATCCCCAACCCGAACCAGACACCCTGCGCAGAGTTGCGACGCGCCCTGAGCTTGCGCGCAGCCTTAGCGCCAACTTCCTGACCGAGTGTCGGCTTCACGGACACGTCCTGCGGTTTGTCACTCATGATGAAGTGCCGCCATGCGACGGATAAGATCGCTTTCCATTCTTGCCAGAACCGAACGCACACTCTTCTCGTGCTCGTCTCGGGTCAGGAACTCCCGCTCCACAGCCTCGCGCAATTGGCCGAGGTCCGTCCCGCCGATTGCACGACGCACGGATACGATCACTTCAGGACCAGTCTTGATGAGCACGCCTTCGTCTACGGCCACAAAGACTTCACCGTCAGACTTTGCCTCGTAGGTCAGAATTCCTGGTGCAAGCGCCGCAACACAGTCCAGTCGGTGCGGCAGGACTCCAAACGAACCCTCATGCGTCTCTGCAACCAAGCGTGTGACGCCGGCATTCTCGGCAAAGATTCCGAACGGCAGGAGAACCTTAAGATTCATGAGTGTCGACTGCACTTTCGACCTTCGGTTGAGGTTTCGCCACGGGCCTTGGCTGTGGTCCGGCCACAGCGCTAGCCCGCGGTCCAGCGAGCGGCTTTGGGTCGGATTCGGGTACGGGCTTCGTCTCCGGTTTGTCCGGATTCGCGCGAGCGTCGGGCTTGGTTTTTGCCTTCGCTTCGCTGATTGCTCCGATCATGTAGAGAGCGCTTTCCGGATAATCTTTGAATTCGTCACGCAGAATGCGCTCACAGCCGTCCAGCGCGTCCTTGAGACTGACGAGCTTTCCCTTGATACCGGTGAATTGTTCTGTGGTGAAAAAGGGCTGGGTGAGAAAGCGCTCCAACCGGCGAGCGCGACCGACGACGTTGCGGTCTTCGGGCGAAAGCTGCTCCAGACCGAGCATAGCGATGATGTCCTTGAGATCGGAGTATTGCGCGAGTGTCCTTCGGATTTCCTGCGCCAAACTGTAGTGCCGTTCGCCGACGATGCCAGGCGTGGCCATCTTTGAACTGGATTGTAGTGGGTCAATGGCCGGAAAAAGACCTTCGCTTGCCCTCTTGCGCGAAAGCACGATCGATGCGGACAGGTGCGAGAATGTATGTACTGCCGCGGGATCGGTGAAGTCGTCCGCCGGCACATACACCGCCTGTATTGAAGTGATGGCCCCGGTGTCCGTATTGGCGATGCGCTCTTCCAACCGTGACAACTCGGTTCCCATGGTCGGCTGATAACCTAGCCGCGACGGCATCTGGCCCATCAAGCCGGATACTTCCATACCGGCTTGGATAAAGCGGAAAATGTTGTCGATAAGCAGCAGGACGTCGCGGTGCTCGTCGTCTCGAAAATACTCTGCCATCGTCAGAGCAGCATGACCGACACGAAAGCGCGCGCCCGGTGGCTCGTTCATCTGGCCGAAAACCATCACCATGTTCGGCAGTACATGGGCCTCCTTCATCGCATCGTAAAGTTCCTCGCCTTCGCGGCAGCGTTCGCCAATGCCGCAAAAGATGCTGACCCCCTTTTGTTGCCCGATCATGTTGTGGATCATCTCAGTCAGCAGCACCGTTTTTCCGACGCCAGCGCCGCCAAAGAGACCCGCCTTTCCACCGCGCTCCAACGGCGCGAGAACGTCAATGACCTTGATCCCTGTCTCAAAGACTTCCGACTTCGTGGAACGCCGCGACAGGGGTGGCGGAGCGTGATGCACCGAACGCCATTGGACATCGGCCAGAGATGCTTCGCGATCGATGGTATTGCCAAATACGTCGAACATCCGCGACAGAATGGCTTTGCCCACCGGCGCTTTCAGAGGTCCGCCCGTGTCCTCCACCACCATTCCGCGCGCCAGTCCTTGCGTCGGCGTCAACGCAATTCCACGCACGTGTCGAGCATCACGTTGTGCCAATACTTCAATGACGATCTGCTTCTGCGCTCCTGCATGCAGGACAGAGTAGATGGGCGGCAAATGCTGATCGAACCGTATGTCAACGACACTGCCTCGCACCGAGACGACCGCTCCGAGATTTGATGAGACGGATTTAACTTCCATGTTTGCTCTCGTCGGGCTGAACTCGTTGTCGCTTAGATGTTCATGACTTTTTCAATTGGCGTGACCAATTCTGCTTTCAAGGCGTGCGGTACATCAAGAAGTTCAATCTCGGACTGCCGCTCTTGAGGGCTTTACGATCTGATTCAACTCCAATAGGACATTGTCCCTGACCGCCACTGTTGACGACGTGCTTATGCATCCTTGGTGGTTTGGCTGACACCACCCCACTTCCAATTTCGAATCTCCGGCATGTCTTGACCATACTTGTCGATGTACTGCTTGTGCTCGACGAGCTTGTCTTGGACCATTTGCTTGAGGAAGGCGCCTTTTGCACCGAGCTGCGGCAGCCGATCAATCACGTCTTGCACCAAGTGGAACCGGTCCAGGTCGTTCTGAACTCTCATGTCAAAGGCCGTCGTGATCGTGCCCTCTTCCTTATAACCTCTAACGTGCAGGTTGCGGTTGGTCCGGCGATAGGTCAGCCGATGAACAAGCCAGGGATAACCATGAAAGCCAAAGACGATGTGCTTGTCTTTCGTGAAGAGAGAATCGTAGTCACAGTCAGACAGTCCGTGCGGATGCTCCGAGCTGGATTGTAGCTTCATAAGGTCGACGACATTGACGACGCGGATTTTTAGCTCCGGAAGGTGTTTGCGAAGAATCGAAACCGCGGCCAGAATTTCCAGCGTCGGCGTGTCCCCACAACAAGCCATCACCACGTCTGGCTCACAATCCTGATCGTTGCTGGCCCATTGCCAGATACCGATTCCCTCCGTGCAATGCACGACCGCCGCTTCCATGGTCAGCCATTGAGGCAAAGCATGCTTTCCAGCCACAACGACGTTTACATAGTGCCTGCTTCGCAGACAGTGATCGAAGACGGACAGCAGACAGTTGGCATCGGGCGGCAGATAAACGCGCACGATGTCAGCTTTTTTGTTGACGACGTGATCGAGAAATCCAGGATCCTGATGCGTGAATCCGTTGTGATCCTGCTGCCAGACGTGCGATGCGAGCAGATAGTTTAGCGACGCGATCTTCCTGCGCCAGGGCAGTTCCGAGGTCACCTTCAACCATTTGGCGTGCTGGTTGAACATCGAATCCACAATGTGAATGAACGCCTCGTAGCAATTGAACAGTCCGTGCCGACCGGTGAGCAAGTAGCCCTCCAACCAGCCCTCACATTGGTGCTCGCTGAGCATCGAATCCAACACGCGTCCGGCAGGCGCCAGAAATTCGTCATTCTCGACCATTCGGGCATCCCACTGACGGTCGGTGACTTCAAAAACCGCACCCAGGAGATTCGAGAGCGTCTCGTCAGGTCCGAATATCCGAAAGTTACGCTGGTCCTGATTCAGTTGAGCCACGTCACGCAGGAACTTGCCCAGCACGAGTGTATCTTGACCGTCAACAGCGCCGGGCGACGGCACGTCTACCGCGTGGACGCGGTAGTCCGGCATTCGCAGATCCCGCAATAGAACGCCGCCATTCGTATGCGGGTTTGCGCCCATCCGCCGGTCACCCTTCGGTGCCAGCTCGGCCAATTCGAGATTGAGTCGTCCATCTGAATCGAAGAGTTCTTCTGCCCTATAGCTCTTCATCCAACTTTCAAGTTGCTCGAGATGATCGGGATGCTCGGCATCCACGAGAAGCGGCACTTGATGCGCTCTGAACGTTCCCTCGACTTGCAACCCGTCGACGGTTTTTGGTCCAGTCCAGCCCTTGGGTGACTTGAGGACGATCATCGGCCAGCGCGGTCGGGTGAATTGCTTCCTTGTCCGCGCGTCGCATTGGATCTGGCGAATGTCCTGGATGGCCTCTTCCAAAACTCCGGCCATGAGCTGATGCATCGCTTCTGGCTCATCACCTTCCACAAAGTGGGGAGTCCATCCGCATCCCCGTATGAATTGTTCCAGTTCCTCATGCTCGATGCGGGCCAAGACAGTCGGGTTGCTGATTTTGTAGCCATTGAGATGAAGGATCGGAAGAACGGCGCCGTCGTGTATCGGGTTCAAAAATTTGTTGGATTGCCACGCCGTGGCCAGCGGACCAGTCTCCGCTTCGCCGTCTCCGATGACGCATGCAACGATCAGGTCGGGATTGTCGAAGGCGGCTCCGAACGCATGGCTGAGCGAGTATCCCAGTTCGCCTCCTTCGTGAATCGAGCCCGGCGTGGTCGGCGCAACATGACTGGAAATCCCGCCGGGAAACGAGAACTGCTTGAATAGCTTCTTCAGCCCGGCTTCGTCCTGGCTGATGTCTGGATAAATCTCGCTGTAGGTGCCCTCGAGATAAGTATTGCCCACCAGCGCGGGGCCGCCATGGCCGGGTCCGGCGATGTAAAACATATCCAGGTCGTACTTTTTGATGACCCGGTTCAAATGCACGTAGATGAAGTTCTGGCCCGGCGTCGTACCCCAGTGTCCCACGACCAATGGCTTTACGTGTGACAGTTTCAGCGGTTCGCGAAGAAGCGGGTTTTCGTAGAGATAAATCTGGCCGACCGACAGATAATTTGCGGCGCGCCAGTACGCGTTCATTTTTCGGAGCAGCTCGGGAGCAAGTGTGTCGGTGATCATGGTCTATATTTCCCGATTTCAATTGATGTCGAGGACGCGAGCGACAGAGCGCGCAATCATGAGTTCTTCGTCGGTGTGAATGACACGAACCTTGACTCGCGAAGAGCCCAGCGAAATGAGCGGAGCGTTCTCGGCATTTTGTCTTTGGTCTAGTTCGATTCCGAGGAATTCTAAACCATCGCATATCCTGGCGCGGACGGTGGGCGCGTTCTCCCCGATACCACCGGCGAACACCAGCGTATCCACGCCGCCCAATGTAGCCGCGAATGCGCCGATCCATTTCTTGACCTGGTAGCAAAACAGCGCGACCGCCTCGGCCGCACGCACGTCCTGCGGTTCACGTTCCAACAACTCACGCATGTCCGAGCTGGTTTCGGATACCCCGAGCAGTCCGGAGTGGAAATTGGCCATTTCATCAAATTGCTTGGCGCTCATTCGTTCGGTGCGTGCAAGATACCAAACGAGGCCGGGGTCGAGATCGCCGGAGCGTGTACTCATCGGTACACCGGCTGTCGGCGTGAAACTCATGCTTGTGTCCATGGATCTGCAGTTGTGCACTGCCGCCAGGCTCGCACCGTTGCCCAGGTGGGCGAGGATGACTCTGCCCTTGGCTACTTCAGCTCCGGCGACTTGTGCCAACTCGTCCATAAGGAATTCATATGAGATACCGTGGAACCCATACCGCCGCACGCCTTTCGCTTCAAAACGGCGCGGGATTGCGATTAGTTGGGCGACGCGCGGGAGGTCGTAGTGAAATGCGGTATCAAAACACGCTACCTGCGGCAGGTCTGGAAATCGGCGATGAAACGCCTCGGTCAACAGGATCTCCCCGGGGAGATGCTGGGGATCAAATGGAGTGAGCCGGTGTAGCTCCTCAACCATTTCCGAAGTAATTCTCTGGGGTTTGTTGTATTTCGGGCCGCCATACACAACGCGATGACCCACCGCAGTAAATGCATCGCTCCCGCTACGCTGCTCGATCCAATCCATCAGACTTCCCACTGCCGACGTGTGATCGGGCGCCGGCACTCGCCGCGAAAAGTTATCCGACGCCTTCGATCCCTTCACGCGTAGCGTGCTCTCTGACAGTCCAATACGCTCTATTGCGCCCTCAAGGACCCGTCGAAGCGAGCCGCCGGTCTCGAACAGTGCAAATTTTATACTCGACGATCCGCCATTGATCGTCAGGATGCGTCGGCTAGCTGTTTTCACGAATGGGTCACTCATTGCTCAGCATTCCGAACGACTTTAATTTCTCCAGAGTCGACCCGTAGTCGGTGTGCAGAATGCTTCGTATGCCCAAAGTTTCGGCGACTTGAACGAACATCGGCGTGTTTTCGATATAGACCACTTGCTCAGGAGGCGACTGAGTGAGGTCAAGTGCAAGACGAAATATGTCCGTGTCGGGCTTCAGCATGTGGATGAAGCAAGAGGAAATGAAGGTATCCACGAACGCATCCAGTTTGAATTTGCGAATTCGATATGAATTCAGCTCGCGCCCCTCGTTGCTCACAACAGCCACTTTCAAGCCGTGGCGCACTTTGAGTTGGGAGACTAGATCAATCATCTTGGGATGCGGCTTGGATTGATCGAACATAAAACTCTGAAACTGAGCCAGAGTGAAAGTTCGCTCTTTATGGAAGATCACCCGCATCAGATATTGCTTCAGCGTGAGCTTGCCTGCCTGGTGGATGTCCCAGTTCAGGTGATGACGTTCTTCCATCTCGGGCCACTCCAACTTGAACTTTGTGGCCGCCCTTTTGCGGGCATGATGATCCCATCCGTCAGTGAGAAGGACACCGCCGATGTCGACGAAAATGCAGGCGACACCAGATGCTTTTCTTTTAGAATTCCTTGTTTTGCGAAATGTGGTTTCCGCTGGCATTTGATTGTTAGGCCCTCTGGCTGGATCGAAAGCCTGTTGCGGTATGACAGCGCGAGCTCGGCATCGTCCCTTGGCTTGCAACTGGACGCATTCCTGCGCCGTAGATTGGGTCAAACGTCGCGCCGACGATGACCCAGCAATAGGACAGAACGCTCCTCAGCGAACTGACAACGTGTCTCGACATAACGAGTTGCGGGGCCAAGAGGTTCCACACCAATCATTCGATCACCTCAGCAACCGGGGCCACCTCTGTCAGCGCCGCTCGCGCAAACCGGACGCGCTTAGATCACGAGGGCAGGATCTTCGGTTCAGGTTGGACCCTTACCGGCTTCGGCCAACCAGCCTCCGGTGAAGCCCGCTCGCCTCAGCCCTTGCTGGATATACGAACACCCGCGCATCAATCGCCATAACATGTCGCTGCGGTAGTTCTCGATCATCAACACGATCGGGCCCTGGTTGAGCCCGAAATGCCATGGTGAAACCCACCAGCTATCTTTATCGCCAAGCTTGCCAAGATGCGTCGGATTGAATGACGCCTTGAAGCCGTAGGCATTGCCTACTTTCGACTTGGCCTCGTGAACAAAGTAGTTGATCGCGGGCAGAACGATGTCGGGCGCGAAAGGCAAAGAAGCGACAACGGCCCACGGCGCCAGTGTACCGTCGTCGGGGCCATAGGGAACACCTCGTCCAACATAATCGAAAAAGGTGCGCTCGATGCCGTGCAGCTTGACAGTTTGCGGCCCGGGCCCATCGCTGGCCGTGATTCCCCAACAATGCTCTCCATAGCCCACGAACTTGCGCGGATTTTCAATGGCATAGCGTTGCTGCACGTAAGTGGCGCGCCGACTGTTCTCGAAATAGTCGATGCCCTTGGCCCGCATGAAAGCGTCCTGGATTCCGCGACAGTCGATCCAGATTTGAGAGAGCTGGTGCGTGAACAGCGGCCCCGAATAGAGGTAGTCATAGCCGTAGCAGTGTTCCCACCGATAGGTGGACAACCACGCGTCATAGCTTTCTGGCGACAGCGGATGCGTGGGCGAAGCCAGCCCGAGAACATAGAGCAATATGGCTTCGTCATAGCCTTCCCAGCGATAGTGGATGAACCCGCTCTCGGGCCGCCAACCATGCGTGACCGTAGCTTTACCGTTCTGCGCCCAGGCCCAATCGCACCGCCGGTAGAGTGCATCGGCGAGACTGCGAATTTCTTTCTCATCGGCCGTCTCGGCATCAAAATAGGCACCCGCAGTGAGAGCCCCAGCCAACAGGAAGGCGCTATCGACCGTCGAGAGTTCGCAGTTCCACGCGCGACGGCCCGTCTGCATATCCAGAAAATGATAGAAGAACCCGCGATAGCCAGTTGCGTCCGGTTCTGAACCCTGCGGACTGCTCCAAAAGAAACGAAGGGTCGCAAGGGTGCGCTTTACTGCTGCGCTCCGTGTCCAAAATCCACGCGCTACACCAACCGGGTAAGCGGCAAGAGCCAACCCCGTTGCAGCGATGCTGGCGGGCCACGGTTCCGCTGTCTTGTCGCGGATCAAGCCGTTCTCAGAGTTCGCTTCCTGAACGAAATAGTCGAAGGTTTCGCGCTGCAGCGTCTCCAGTTCCGTTTCACTGATGGGCTTTCTGGTGCTCATGACCCAACCGGAATCGGTGACAGCGACGAAGTCGATCAAAGGCACGACACGGCGAAGTGAACTTTGGCGACGAGTTTATTCAGTGGCGAAAGAGCGGCATTCGCCCGGGGGTCGTGCGCGGCTCCGGTTGAACCTCAGCACTCTCCTGGCTCCGATGCGATTGCTGATCCGCCTGCTCGGTCTTTGTCTGTTCTGGCTGCTCGGTTCGGCCGTTCACTTCGGGCTGCCGCTTGTCGTCGATCATCTGTATCTCCAACTGTTGCTCTATTCCGGTTGACCGTCAGTGGCCAGAATTCCGCGGTGACATCTTTGTGAACGCTGTGCTGGAAGCCGGCGGATGAACATTTTCAACGCGCACGGGCGGTTGTCCGCTTGCCAAAATGAACTGGGCGCCCAACAGGATCACCATTAAGACCACATAGGCATATATTGTGCCCCG
>Ga0265313_10002045_pt1 | contig 18093 bp, 17 predicted proteins | sample 4123metaG_FD_203122 | JGI IMG/M metagenome (GOLD analysis project Ga0265313, IMG submission 203122) | Rhizosphere microbial communities from Carex aquatilis grown in University of Washington, Seatle, WA, United States - 4-1-23 metaG | ecosystem: Host-associated > Plants > Roots > Rhizosphere >...
TCCCTGCAGGCGGACGGGACCTTCGACACCACCAACGGCAGTCTGTCGCTCCAAGGCCAGATCTCGGGCGATTCGGGCATTGTCGCAACGACCAGCGGTCCCAACGGCGGCATCCTTACGCTTGGCGGCGGAAATACCTTCACCGGTGCTGTCACGATCACCTCCGGTGCGACCATCGCCATCAGCAACGATGCCAACCTCGGCGCCGTGCCCAGTTCCGACAGCCACGTTCCGATCCAACTCCAGAGCGGCACGCTCGAGACCACCGCGAACTTCGGGATCAACGCCAACCGCGATATCACGCTCTCCTCGATGGGCGGCACGATCAGCACCGACGCCAACACGACCCTCACGTTCGGCGGCGCCATTTCCGACGACGATCCCGGCGCGGGCGGCGGCACCTTCACCAAGGCCGGCGCCGGCACGCTCCAGCTCTTCGGTGCGAACACCTACACCGGACCGACCGTCATCGCCGGCGGCACCCTGCAAACCGCCGCAAACGACGTCCTGCCCGACACCACCGACATCAGCCTCACGTCGTCCGGCGCGAAGCTCGACATACAAGGCAACACTGATTCCGTCCATTCGATCGCTGGCGTATCCGGCACGACGATCTCGATCAACAGCGGCGGAAGCCTGACGACGCTCGGCAACAATTCCACCACCTTTTCCGGTTCGCTCAGCGGCCCGACGGACTCGTCCTTCGTCAAAGACGGCACGGGCACGCTAACCTTGAACGGGGCCACCTCATTCTTCATGGGCAGCCTCACCGCCAACGCCGGCACAATCGCGCTCGCCAGCAACACCGTTCGAAACTCCGGCCTTTGGACTTTCAACAACTCGGCGGTGCTGAAACTCAGCGTCGCCAGCGCCCTCAACGAGGCCGGCGGCGTCCAGACGACATTTAACGACAGCTCGAAAATCAGTGCCCAAGCCCTTGGCAGCATCGCCGGCGGCGTGCAGACATTCAACAGCTCCTCCTCGCTTCAAGTTTCCGCCACCGGCGGCACCTCGACCGGCCCCGGCGTCATCACCGGCGGCACGCAAAATTTCCACGACTCGTCGCTCCTCAAGGCCGGCGTCACGAATTCGATCAGCGGCGGCATGCAGAATTTCGACGGCACCGCCGTCCTCACCGCCAGCGGCGACCATGCCATCACCGGTGGCACGCAAAACTTCACCACCTCCCTCGAACTCTTCGACTCGGACCACCCGTTCAACCTCAGCCAAACCTCGCGCCTCGTCGTGAATGGCGGTGGCAACGCCGGGGTCGCTGGCGGCACGCAGAACTTCAGCGGCTACTCCTCCCTGCAGGCGAATCGCGCCAACGCCGTCACCGGCGGCATGCAGAATTTCAGTGACTTTTCCCACCTGCGCGCCAGCCAGCAGAATTCCGTCACGGGCGGCATGCAGCACTTCACCGACTCGGCGTATTTGTGGGCGACCGCGACCGGCTCCGTCGCCGGCGTCTCGCTCGACCTGAAAAAGGAGAGCTACATCGATATCGGCGCGACGAATGCGCTCGGCTCGACCACCGAAATCTATTTCGACGGCATGGACGGTGGCACCGGCGGAACACTTTTTCTCAACGGCTTCGGCACCACCGTCGGTGAAATCAGCTCGGGCTCTGGCACGTCCGGCGTCATCGAGAACGGCGGCTCGGCCAACGCCACGCTCACCGTCAGTTTCGACACCATCTACACCACCTTCAACGGCATGATCGAAGACGGCGGCAGCGGTGCGCTCTCGCTCGTCAAAACCGGCACCGGCACGCTCGGCCTTGCCGGCGCCAACACCTACTCCGGCACGACCACCGTCTCCGGCGGCAAGCTGCAAGCCAACACCGACGACGCCCTGCCCTCCACCACCGACGTCAGCCTCACCATGTCCGGCGCGTCGCTCGAACTCTTCGGCGTCACGGGCACGCTTACGATTGGCTCGATCGCCGGCGTTTCCGGCACAAGCATCATTCTCGGCTCCGGCACGCTCGCCACGTCGGACAACGCCTCCACCACCTTCGCCGGCCAGTTCTCCGGCGGTATGTCCTCGGACTTCACCAAAGGCGGCAGCGGCACGCTCACCCTCACCGGCACCGGCTCCAACGCCGGCCTCTTCACCGTCAGCGCCGGCACCCTCGCGATCGGTGCGGCCGGCGCGCTCAACAGCGGCACCGACGTGATGATCGGGACCAATGGCACCTTCGCGGTCTCGCAGGACCAGACGATTCGCGCCCTCTCCGGCACCGGCACCGCCACGATCGCCGAAGGCGCCACGTTCACGGTCAATCTCCCGGGTCCGCCCAATTCCGTCGTGAGCACGTTTAGCGGCGCGTTGAGCGGCGCCGGCACCTTCGCCAAGGCGGGCCCGAGCACGCTCACCCTGGCCGGCTCATCGTCCAGTTTCTCCGGCGGCATCAACGTCAATTCCGGCACGCTCCTGATCACCAACGCCGGTGCGCTTGGCATGACGACGGCCGGCACGACCGTCAACCCGTCCGGCACGCTCGAGTTGAGCAACGTCGCGATCGGCACCGAGCCACTCACCCTCGGCGGTAACGGCGTGCTGGCCGGCGACGGCGCCTCTTCGCTCGCGGGCGCCATCACGCTCACAGGCGGCTTCGCCTCGATCAACACCGCCAGCGTTGACGACACCCTCACACTTACCGGCTCCATCGGCGAATCCGGCGGCTCCTACGCGCTCTCCAAAATCGGCAACGGCATCCTCGTTCTCGCCGGAGCCACCAGCACCTACACCGGCCAGACGAATATCCTCGGCGGCACCCTCCGGATCGGTGCCGACAACGCGCTGCCGACGACCACCCAGCTTTCGTTCAGCAACAGTCCCACCGTCGCGACGACCCTCGACGTCAAATACAACCAGACGATCAACCGCTTCGTCGCCAGCAGCCCGCTGTCGTCGATCATCATCGCCGCGACCAAGGTCTTCGATGTCACCCTCGGTTCGTCCACGCAAGGCACCGGCTTCATAGGCGTGATCTCTGGCGGAGGGGAATTCGAGGTCGGGCCCAGCACCGACAACGGCGGCCACACCGTCACTCTCTTCAACGACAACACCTACACCGGCGGCACGCTCATCGACGAAAACGGCAAACTCCGGCTCGGCAGCAGCAGCCCGAACGCTGGCGGCTCAGTCGCGGGTGGCATCACCGACAACGGCATTCTCATCTTCGATCGCAGCAACGATTTTGTTTTCAGCGGAATGATCTCCGGCAGCGGCCGCGTCGACCAGGGTGTCTCGTCCGGGCTCAATCCCGGAGGCGTCTTCACCTCCGGCAGCACCACTTTGACGAACGGCAACAATAACTACACCGGCGGCACCCACGTCAACGCCAGCGCGCTCTATGTTGCCAACGAAGCCGGCTCGGCCACGGGCTCCGGCGACGTGGTCGTCACCGGCCGCTCCGATGCCATCGCCCTGTTCGGCGGCACCGGCCGGATCAGCGGCGCGCTCATTCTCCAGTCCTTTGGCGGCGTCTCGCCCGGTGACAAGAACAACGCCGGCACGCTCACGGTCGGCAACGCCACCTTCGGCCCCGGCGCCGGTTTCGACTTCAAGATCTCCGCCGTGAACGGCACGGCCGGCGATGACTGGTCGCTCTTGAATATCAGCAATCCGGGCACGCTCACGATCACCGCCACCCCCGATCAAACTTTCGTCATCGTCCCCGACGGCGTCGGCCCGTTCGCCGAAACTCACCCGAGCCTCACGCAACCCTACAGCTGGATGTTCGTGCAGGCGCCCGGCGGCATCACCGGCTTCGATCCGAGTAAGTTTAGTTTCGGAACCGGCATGCCCTACCAGTTCTCGGTCACGATGGCAGACAACGACCTCTTCCTCAATTTCGACCCCGCCGCCGTCCCCGAGCCCTCGACTTGGGCCTTGTTGCTGACCGGCCTCGCCGTCGTCGGCTTTTCGCTGCGCCGCCGCCGCGCCTGAGCGCCGCACCGCACCGCACCGCGAAGCCGTGTCGGGAATTCGCATTTTTAGGCGCATGCCCCGGTCGTCCCGTATCCGGCCGGCAATTGGTTCTGCCAGCTCAGCGCAGCCGCACCGGGTTTCTTGGAAAGATTTTTGCCAGCCGGTCAGCTCATGCTTCAATCTCCATTCATGCGCCACGTTTCCTGCGTCATTTTGGTTCTCCTCGCGGCTTTTCTCGCCTCCTGCGCCCGCCGCGAATCTCCCGCCGACGAGGGCATCCGCACGCACACGCTCCTCGTCGGCAACGGCGCCGAGCCCGCCGATCTCGACCCGCACATCGTTTCGATCCTCAGCGACCAGATCATCGTCACCGCGCTCTTCGAGGGCCTGACCTTGCTCGACGAGCGCACCACCCAGCCGCTCCCCGCCGTCGCCGAATCCTGGAGCGTTTCCTCCGACGGCCTCACCTGGACCTTTCGGCTCCGCGACGGCCTCCACTGGTCCAACGGCGACCCGCTCGTCGCCGGCGACTTCGTCCAATCCTGGCGCCGTATCCTGAATCCCGATTTCGCCGCCGACAACGCCTGGTATCTCTTCGCCCTCAAAAACGCCGAGGCCTTCAACGCCCGCAAACTCGCCGACCCCGCCGCCCTCGGCTTCACCGCGCCCGACGCCCGCACGCTCGTCCTCACCCTCGAACGCCCGACGCCCTACCTCGCCGCGCTCGTCTCGATGCCCGCGTGGTTTCCGGTCAACCCGCGCTCGCTCGCCCAATTCGGCGCGCTCGAAAAGCGCGGCACCGCCTGGACCCGCCCCGGCAACCTCGTGAGCAACGGCGCCTTCACCCTCGCCGAATGGACGCCCAACGCCCGCATCGTCCTCACCAAAAACCCGCACCACCGCGACGCCGCGACCAACCGCCTCGATCGCCTCGTCTTCTTCCCCATCGAAAATCCCGACGTCGAGGAGCTCAATTTCCGCGCCGGCCAGCTCCATGTCACCTTCAACCTCCCCGTCACCAAAATCGCCGCGTGGCGCGAGCGCGATCCCGCCCGCCTCCGCATCGACCCCACGCTCCAGGCGAATTTTCTCCGCTTCAACACCACCCGTCCGCCGCTCGACGACCCGCGTATCCGCCGCGCCCTTTCGCTCGCCATCGACCGCGACGCCCTCGCCCGCACTGTCCTTCAGGGCAGCCGCGCCCCCGCCCATTCGCTCACCCCGCCCCACACCGGCGCCTACACCGCGCGCGCCGCCGTCCCCACCGATTTCGCCGCCGCCCGCAAACTTCTCGCCGCCGCCGGTCATCCCGACGGCCGCGGCCTGCCCGTCATCGACATCCAGTGCCGCAACGACGAAATCATGCCCCGCCTCGCGGAGGCGCTGCAAGCCGCCTGGCAACGCGAGCTCGGCCTTCGCACCACCGTTTCCCAGCTCGAACAGAAAACCTGGATACAAAACCAGCAGACGCTCAACTACGGCATTTCGACCGCCGCCTGGACCGCCGACTTCCCGGACCCGATCACCTTCCTCGGCCTCTTCGCCGCCGACAGCGCCTACAACTGGACCGGCTGGCGCTCGCCCGATTACGAAAAACTCCTCGCCACCGCAGCCCTGACGCCCGATCCGTCGCAACGCCTCGAAATTCTCCAGCGCGCCGAAGCCGTTCTCCTCGACGAGGCGCCCATCGCCCCGCTGCACTACGGCGCGCAAACTTACCTGATCGATCCCGCCGTCCATGGCTGGGATCCCGCCCCGCTCGTCTTCCGTCGCTATCAAATCGTCGAACTGCGCGCCTTGTAGGCCGCGAGCTTGCCCGCGCCCGTCGTTCCACCCAAAGTCTTTCCCATGCGCCGCGCGTTTCTCGTCCTCGCCTTCTCCGCCAGCCTGGCGGCGCCCGCCGCCCGCGCCGCCCAAATCGAATTCGTCCGCGTCTGGCCCGGCTGGCGCACCGCCGAATCCTTCGACCGCATCTCCGAATATTTCACCGGCCACGAAGCCGCCGGCAGCGAAACCATTCTTCGCACCCACGCCGCCGTTCGCGCCGGTTTTTACTATCTCGTCCGCGTCGCCAATTCCGGCACCGCTCTCGCCCGCGCGAAATTCTCGCTGCAAATCATCGCGCCGACTTCACCCGAGCCGACGACCTACATCTTTCCCGTCGAACTCGCCGCGCGCGCCACCGTTTTCGAACTCGGCCTCACCGGCGCCGACTGGCCGGATAAAAAAACGCATCCCGTCGCCTGGCGCCTCGACCTCCTCGCCGCCGACGGACGCATCCTCGCCACCGCGAAAAGTTTCCTCTGGGAAAAACCCGCGCAGTGAGCCGCGCTTCGAACTGCGGCGCCGGCGCGCCGCCGGCCTCAGCCTTCTGGTCCGGCTGGCAGCCGCTCCCGCTCGCCTCACCGCCCGACACTGCCGTCCTCGCCGAAATCCTCGACGGCGGCCAGACCTTCCGCTGGAACCGCGAGCCCGACGGCACGTGGCTCGGTCTTTTCGGCCCGCACGTCTGTCGCCTCGCGCTCGATTCGTCCAGTGCGTTTTTCTGGTCCGCGCCCGCCGACTGCGCCGCCGAAACCGCACCCGCCCTCGCCTACTATTTTGACGCGCACCGCGACCCGCGCGCGCTCGCCGACACGCTCCCGTGGCGCAGCGACGCCCACCTCGCGCGCTGCCTCGCCGCGTTCCCCGGCCTGCGCATCCTGCGCCAGCCCTTCGGCGAAACGCTGCTCGGCTTTCTTTGCAGCGCCACGAAGCAGATCGTCCAGATCAAGCAAATGCTCGCGCTCCTCGCCGCCCGCCACGGCACGCCGCTTCCCCCAAGCTCGTCACAAGTCACAAGTCGCACGCCACACTTCTTCCGACTTCCTACCTGGCCCGAGCTCGCCGCGATTCCCGAATCCGATTTGCGCGCCTGCCTGCTCGGCTTTCGCGCGCGTTACATTCATCAAACCGCCCAATTTCTCGCCTCGCATCCGGGCTGGCTCGAAGAAACGGAGACGCTCCCCTACGCCGTCGCGCGAGACCGCCTCTGCTCGCTTCCCGGCGTCGGCGAAAAAATCGCCGACTGCGTCCTGCTTTTCGGCGCCGGCCGGCTCGAGGCGTTTCCCGTCGATGTCTGGATCGTCCGCGCGATGACCGAACGCTACGGCCTCCATGGCTGGAAGCCCGCCCAGGTCGCCCATTTTGGCCGCGCGCACTTCGGCCCGCTCGCCGGCCTCGCGCAGCAATACCTCTTCGCCTACGAGCGCCGCCACGGACGCCGCTAGGACTGCGCCCGCCGCGACGTTGCGCGGTCGCGCCGCTTACTTCGCCTTCTGAATCAGCTCGATTTCGTAGCCCTCCGGCGCGTCGATGAACGCGATCACCGAGCCGCTCCCCGTCTTCGTCGGCCCGTCGCTCAACGCGTAGCCTTTTTTCTTCAACGCCGCCGCGAACGCCTCGAGATCCTCGACCTCGAACGCGAGGTGCATCAAATCCGGCTGCACCTGCACGCTCGGGCTGTTCGCCAGCTGGCACAGCTCGATCTCCTCGTCGCTGTTCGGCACCGCGATGAACACGAGCTGCGCCCCGCGCGGCGAGGTATGCCGGCGCGCGACGGTCAGCCCCAGCGCGTCCTCATAAAATTTCACCGTCCGCTCGAGATCGTTTACGCGCATCCGGGTGTGAAGAAATTTTTTGATCATGCGACCGCGAGTTTGCCCTGTCGCCCGCCGCGCTGCAAGCTGCACCGACGATGCCCCTCGACCTCGCCGCCATCCGCGCCGCGCACGCCCGCATCCGGCCGCACATTCACCGCACCCCCGTGCTCACGAGCACGCGCCTCGACGCGGCTACCGGCGGCACGCTGTTTTTCAAGTGCGAGAACTTCCAAAAAACCGGCTCCTTCAAAGCCCGCGGTGCCACCAACGCCGTCCTCTCGCTGACCGACGCCGAAGCTGCCCGCGGCGTCGCCACCCACTCTTCCGGCAATCACGCCGCCGCCCTCGCGCGCGGCGCGCGCCTCCGCGGCATCCCCGCGTTCATCGTGATGCCCGCGAATTCTTCCGCGCCGAAAATCCGCGCCGTCGAAGCCTACGGTGGCCAAATCAACTTTTGCGCACCCACCACCCGCGCCCGCGAGGAAACGTGCGCCCGCGTCATCGCCGCCACCGGTGCGATGCTGATCCACCCGTTCACCGATGAGCGGGTGATGGCTGGTCAGGGCACCGCCGCGCTCGAGCTGCTCGAAGATTGTCCCGATCTCGAATTGATCCTCTGCCCGGTCGGCGGTGGCGGCCTGCTCGCCGGCACGGCGATCGCCGTCAAATCCATCAAGCCCGACATCCGCGTCATCGCCACCGAACCCGCCGGTGCCGACGACGCCGCCCAATCCTTCGCCGCCGGGCATCGCATCCCCGTCGATCAGCCCGCCACCATCGCCGACGGTTTGCGCACGGGTATCGGCGAGCCGAACTTCGCGATCCTGCAACGCCACGTCGAAGCCGTCGTGACCGTATCCGAAGAAAGCATCGTCGCGGCGATGCGTGCGATTTTGGAAACACTGAAAATCATCGTCGAGCCCTCCGCCGCCGTGCCCTATGCCGCGCTGCTCGAGCGCAAACTCCCCGCCGCCGGCCGGCGCATTGGCCTCATCCTCACCGGTGGCAACCTCGATCTCGATGCGCTGCCCTGGCTCAAAACCTAGCCACGCTTCGCACCGACAAATCCCGGAACGCCTTCGCCTCGCCTTCCGTTCCCTTGGCCCGCAAACTGCTCGACACTCCCCCATGAAATCCCTCCGCCGCTCCGCCCTCGTTCTTGCTGCCGTTGCCGCGCCGTTTTCCGCCTTCGCCCACCCTGGCCACGACGGCGGCGAACTCACTTGGGATTTCAACACCGGCTTCGCCCACCCATTCTCCGGCTGGGATCACCTGCTCGCGATGATCGCCGTCGGCCTCTGGGCCGCGCAACTTGGCGGTCGCGCCCGCTGGCTTGTGCCAGCCGCTTTCGTCGTCGCGCTGACCGTCGGCGCTGCGCTCGGCCGCGCCGGCGTAAATTTCTCCGGCGTCGAACAAGGCATCGCCGCCTCCGTCTTCGTGCTTGGCGTCTTGATCGCGACAACGGCTCGTCTGCCCGTCGCCGCCGGCATGGCACTCGTCGGCCTGTTTGCGATTTTCCACGGCCTCGCCCACGGCGCCGAGATGCCCGCCACGAACGGCGCACTCGGCTATGGATTCGGCTTCATCGCCGCCACCGCGCTGCTTCACGCCGCCGGCCTCGCGCTGGGCACGTTCGGCGCCCGCGTTTCCGTCCGCGCCGCGAAATTCTCCGGCTGGGCGATCGCCGCCAGCGGCGTCGCGCTGCTCGCGCTCTAGTCTGTCACAGTTTCCGCGGATCGCACGCCAGCCGCGGAAACCGCGGTGCCAGCGCCGCGCGGATCGCGCGCAACGCGCCCCGCAGCCGCACGCCGTCCGCCGCGACGAACTTGATGCTCCACCCGCCGCGCCGCAGCGCGCTCACACCGGTCCACAACCCGTCGCCGTGCAGCGCCGCCACCTTTGCGCGCCACTCCGCATCGGCCGCGTTCTCCTCCGCAATCAGCACCGCATTCCCAAAACAAGCGCCCGCGCCCGAACCCGCCCATTCCGCGAGCGCATGCAGTTCGCTGCCGCTCTGTTCGAATCGCTCGCGCAACACCGGTTCGCCGCCGAGTCGCACATCGATTTCGAGGCAGAGTTTTTTCCACTCCCACGCCTCGCCGTGCGCCACCCGCCCGGGCGCGAGCAGATCGCAGAAAAAAACTTCCCCTCCCGGTTCGACCTCGATCCGCGTCTGCTGCCGGTAGCGGCACCCGCGGTGCGGCACGAGCGGCTCCGGCATCACCTCGAGCCAGCCGCCCGCCGCCACGCGAAACCGCTGCGCGCACTCGGCGGAACCGTTCTCCATTTGAAAAACCCGGCTTGCGCTTGGCGTCGTCACGAGCAGCGCCGCGCCACGCTCGACCGCGATGTCCGACTCAAGCCGGTCGCCCGACAAAATGCCCGCCGTCGGGTTGACCACCTGCGCCAGCAACACCTGCGTATCCACATCCCAGTAAGTCTTGCTGAGATGGTAGGGCGCCCGGAACGACTGCGCCGCGAGCGCCGTCCGCCCGTCGGCGCGCGCCGCCGCCCGCAACGCCAGATGTCCGGATAATTCGGCCATCAGCGTGCTGCGGCCACCGGCTTCTGGGCGAACAACACCTCGCGCTCGAGCCACGCGATCACCGCGTCGAGATTGTGCTCGCGTTTCAAATCGCAGAACAAAAACGGGCGAGCGCCGCGCTGCGCCTTCGCGTCGCGCTCCATCACGCCGAGGTCGGCGCCCACGAGCGGCGCGAGATCGATTTTATTGATGATGAGCAGGTCGCTGAACCGGATCGCCGGCCCACCCTTGCGCGGAATTTTGTCCCCCTCCGCGACGTCGATCACGTAGATGAACGCATCGACCAGCTCCGGCGAAAACGTCGCCGTCAGATTGTCGCCGCCACTCTCGACCAGCAGCAGTTGCAGGTCCGCGAACTTCGCCTCCAGCGCGCGGCACGCCTGCTCGTTCATCGTCGTGTCGTCGCGGATCGCCGTGTGCGGACACCCACCGGTCTCGACACCCGTGATCCGCTCCACCGGCAGCGCGCTGTGCCGGATGAGAAACTGCGCGTCTTCGGAACAGTAAATGTCGTTCGTGACGACCGCCATCGAGTAACGCTCGCGCAACCGCTGGCAGAGTTTCAGGCAAAGCATCGTCTTGCCGGATCCAACCGGCCCGCCGACGCCGACGCGAGGAGGACGTGTGTGACTCATCAGGAAATGAACATGCGCGCATCCGCGTTTTCGTGGCGCGCCGCCGCAATGTCGAGCCACGGGTTGAACCAACCGATTTCGTCGAACGCCACGCCTTCCGCCGCCACGATGATCGCCGGCGCCTCGCGCAGCGCCTCCGTCAAGAGCGACTGGCTCGCGTTCTGACCGAGCCTGAGCAGCTTCATCGCCGCCGACAAAATTCCCGCGAGTGTCGCGTAACTCAGCCCCGACAACACCGCCGCCAGTGGCGCACCGAGCGCTCGCCCTTCGATCGCCCCGGAAATCGCCGGCGAAAACGGCCACTTCCCCGCCGCCGCTCGCGCGAGATATTCCTGCGCGAGCGGATCGCTGCGCAACGCCGCCGCCAACTCCGCGCGCTGCCGGCCGATATTTTCCGCCGCCAGCCGCGCCTCGCGCGCGGTCTTGAGCGCCGACGACAGCCGGCAGATTTCGCCGAGCCGCGGCCAATCCGTCGCGCCCAGCGCTTTCCACGCGTGGATCGCCAGCGGCAACTCCACCTGGCGCAGCGACGGCAGCACCGAAAGAAAAACAAACTGCCGCAGAGTCTCGCGGTCGCGCACGACGCCCTCGTGCACCAGACCCTCGAGCCCGAAAGAGTGCGCGTAGCTCCCCGTCGGATAAAACGAATCGCCCGCCTGCAGCAGTCCGCAAAGCCAGTTGGCGTCAGTGTCGGTGACTGGGTCCGAGTTCATGCAAAGCCCGGTTGCCGCGAGCGAAACGCCCCGGCCGAAAAATCGCCGCCGTCGGCTTGAACGGCATCTTCAGCCGCTCGAGCAACTGCCGCACCGCCGGCTCATCCGGCGCGAGCAGCCGCGTCGGTTCCGCCGAGAGTTCGAGATGCAGGTTGCCGATCGCCCAACCGATGCCGGCCGCCGCGGAAGCGGCGACATCCAGCGAAATTTCCACGACCGGCTCAGGCTGCTGGTGAATCACGTAGCGAGCGGCGCTTGTTTGAAAAAAAACGTCGCCGTGCTTGAGCGGCGCTTCGAGCTCGAAGCCGAACTCGGTGCCGTCCTCGGCGGCGCCGCGCCAGCGGCGTTTCGCCACAACGGCGCGTTCCACCCGGAGTGCGACCTCCGGCAGCGCGGGATTCGGCGCGGCAACCGGGCTATGAATTAGCTGGAGCATGCGGCGTTCACGCGGCTGAGCCGCAGCATTTTTTATATTTTTTTCCGCTGCCGCACGGGCACGGGTCGTTGCGGCCAATCTTCGGCGTCTCCCGCCGCACCGTCGCCCCGCGCTGCGGGAGTTGCCCGGCGTAAACCCAGTTGCCGGCCTCGCGCGTGAAGAGCGCCGTTTCCAAATGCTCGTGCTCCTCGCCCTCGGAGCGGAAACGCGCGGCAAACTCGACCAGCCCCTCGCTGTCCGCCGGCCCGCCTTTTTCGGTCCGCAGGATCGTCAGTCCGAGCCATTCGGACTTCTCCGACCAGCGCCGGGCATCCTCGGTGGAATAATCCTTGCGCTGCTCCGTCGAGAGCGTGCGTCCGAGGTGATCGAATGCGTGCTTCACGTAAGCCGAGTAGCGCGAGCGCATCAGCACCTCCGCCGTCAGCGCTGGCGCGCCGCCGATGATCGGTTCACAACACGTTTCGTAAGGCTGGCCGGAGCCGCACGGGCAATCGCTCATGCCAGAGCTTATCGAAGTTCGCGCCGCGCCGTGCAACAATGGAAGCACCCGTGCCAGCCGGCCATGATCGGTCAAAACAGAAAATACCGCTGCGCCATCGGCAGAATTTTTGCGGGCTCGCACGTGAGCACGCGGCCGTCGGCCTTCACGGTGTAGGTTTCGGGATCGACTTCGATTTTCGGCAGCGCGTCGTTGAGCACCATGTCGCGTTTGCCGAGCCTCCGCGTGTTTTTTACGGGTTCGAGCCGGCGGCGGAGGTGAAGATTTTTCAATACGCCGTGATCGAGCGCGGCCTGACTGACAAAAGTGAGATTCGTCGAGCCGAGCGCGGCGCCGGCGGCGCCGAATTGCGGACGGTAAAACGTCGGCTGCGGCGTGGGAATCGAGGCGTTCGGGTCGCCCATGTTGGCCCATGCGATGAAACCGCCTTTGAGAACCAGTTCCGGTTTCACGCCGAAAAGCGACGGTTTGAAAACCACGAGGTCGGCGAGCTTGCCGACTTCGAGCGAGCCGACGATGTGCGCGATGCCGTGCGCGATCGCCGGGTTGATCGTGTATTTCGCAAGGTAACGGAGCGCGCGGAAATTGTCGGCGGCCGGATGCGACGGGCCGGCGAGCGCGCCGAACTGCGTCTTCATCTTGTGCGCGGTCTGCCACGTGCGAATAATGACCTCGCCGATGCGGCCCATCGCCTGCGAGTCGGACGACATCATCGAGATCGCGCCGAGATCGTGCAGACAGTCTTCGGCCGCGATCGTCTCGGGGCGGATGCGTGACTCCGCGAAGGCGACGTCCTCGGGAATTTTCGAATCGAGGTGGTGGCAGACCATCAGCATGTCGAGATGCTCGTCGATGGTGTTGATCGTGAATGGCCGCGTCGGATTCGTGGACGACGGCAGCACGTTCGCCTCGCTGCAGACGCGGATGATGTCGGGTGCGTGACCGCCGCCGGCGCCTTCGGAGTGAAACGTGTGGATCGTGCGGCCCTTGAACGCCGCGATCGTCGCCTCGACGAAACCGGATTCGTTCAACGTGTCGGTGTGGATCGCGACCTGCACGTCGAGTTCGTCGGCGACGCCGAGGCAGACATCGATCGCGGCGGGCGTCGTGCCCCAGTCTTCGTGAAGTTTCAGGCCGATCGCGCCGGCGAGAATTTGTTCGCGCAGCGGCGCGGGCGTGCCGCAGTTGCCCTTGCCGAGGAAACCGAGGTTCATCGGATAAGCCTCAGCGGCCTCGAGCATGCGGTGGAGATTCCACGCGCCGGGCGTGCACGTCGTGGCGAATGTGCCCGTCGCCGGGCCGGTGCCGCCGCCGAGCATCGTCGTGATGCCGGCGCTGATCGCCTCGTCGATTTGCTGCGGGCAGATGAAGTGGATGTGGCTGTCGATGCCGCCGGCGGTGACGATGCAGCCTTCGCCGGCGAGCACTTCGGTCGCAGCGCCGACGATCATCGGATTTTTTTTGCCGGTGCGCGGATCGGGGAAAACCGAGCCGAGGCCAGACTGGATTCCCGGGTTTCCAGCGTGCCCGATGCCGACGATGAGTCCGTGCTTGATGCCGATGTCGGCTTTGATGATGCCGAGAATCGGGTCGAGGATGAGCGCGTTGGTGATGACAAGATCGAGCGATTCCGCATCGAGCGCGGTCGGCGACTGGCCCATGCCATCGCGGATGACTTTGCCGCCGCCGAATTTGATCTCGTTGCCATAACCGCCGCCTTCGGCGATGAGGTCGCGCTCGACTTGGACGAAAAGTTCCGTGTCGGCGAGGCGCACGCGATCACCGACGGTCGGGCCGAACATCTCGGCGTATTGGCGGCGGGTGAGTTTGAGCGGCATGGCGAAAACGATCAGAGCTTGCCGTTGATCTTGGCGTTCAAGCCGAAGACCTCGCGTTCGCCGGCGAGCGCGACGAGTTCGACTTCCTTCGAATCGCCGGCCTCGAAGCGGACGGCCGTGCCGGCGGGAATGTTCAGCCGGAAGCCGCGCGACGCGGCGCGGTCGAAGCGGAGCGATTCGTTGGTTTCAAAAAAATGATAGTGCGAGCCGACCTGGATCGGGCGGTCGCCGGTGTTGGCGACGATGAGCGTTTTCGTCTCGAGGTTTTCGTTGGCCGCAAGCGGAGCGGCATCGGTGGCGACAATGATTTCTCCGGGAATCATGTTAGCGAATCGGGTGGTGAACGGTGACGAGCTTCGTGCCGTCGGGGAACGTCGCCTCGACCTGAACTTCGTGAATCATTTCCGCGACGCCTTCCATCACGTCGGCGGTTTTGAGGATCGTCGTGCCGAAGCTCATCAACTCCGCGACGGATTTGCCGTCGCGGGCGCCCTCGATGATTTCGTAGGTGATGATCGCGATGGCCTCGGGATAGTTGAGCTTGAGGCCGCGCGCCTGGCGGCGGCGGGCGAGATCGGCCGCGGTGACGATCAGGAGTTTTTCGCGTTCGCGCGGGGTGAGGTGCATGGCGGACTCAGACTTGAAGGTGCTGCTTCACGACCTCGTCGGTCAAGCTGGCGATGGGGCCGGAGATGACGACGGCGCCGCGGTCCATCGCATAAAAACGATCGGCGACGTCGCGGCAGAAATCGACGTATTGCTCGACGAGGAGAATCGCGAGGGCGCGCTCGCGCTTGAGTTCCTTCACGGCATGCTGGATTTCGGCCGCCTCTTGTCGGGCCTGCGCGGTCGCTTCCTCCTCGGAGACATTGCTGATTTTGAGTTTTTTCAAGGTGTCGCCGATCTGCTCGATGATCGACGGCTGGATGCCCTCGGTCGGTTCGTCGAGGATGAGCAGCTTCGGCTTCGTGAGGAGCGCGCGCGCGATCGCGAGTTGCTGCTGCTGGCCGCCGGAAAGCACGCCGCCCTTGCGCGAAAGCATTTCCTTCAACACCGGGAAAAGTGAAAAAACCTTCTCGAGCCCTTCCTGGTCGGAGGCGCGGCCGCGTTGGTGCACCACGAGGCCGACGCGGAGGTTTTCCTCGATCGTGAGGTGCGGAAAAATATCGCGGCCCTGCGGCACGTAGCCGATGCCAGCGCGGGCGCGGACATCGGGCGGCAGCTGGTCGATGCGCTGGCCGTCGAAGGCAACCGTGCCGGCGCGAATCGAAAGCAGGCCGGTGATCGATTTCAGCGTCGTCGTCTTGCCAACGCCGTTGCGGCCCATGAGGGCGACGACTTCGCCGGCGTTCACCTCGAGGTTGACGCCGCGCAGAATGCGCGAACCGCCGATGTCAGTCTCGACCGAGGAGAGCTGGAGCAGCGCGCTCATCGGTTGCCGTGTTTGCCGCGGCCGAGATAAACTTCGCGGACTTTTTGGTTGGATTGCACCTCGTCGAATTTTCCCTCGCAGAGGACACTGCCCTGATGGAGGACGGTGACATTGTTGTCGCGGGCGATCTGCCGGACGAACGTCATGTCGTGCTCGATGACGATGATGCTGTGTCGGCCCGCCAGGCTGATGAGGAGCTCGCCGGTGCGATGCGTTTCCTCGTCGGTCATGCCGGCGGCGGGCTCGTCCACGAGGAGAACTTTCGGTTCGGCGGCGAGGAGCATGCCGATCTCGAGCCACTGTTTCTCGCCATGCGCGAGGAGGCCGGCCTTCCAGTGGCGCTTCGCGTCGAGGCGGATGAGCTTGAGCAACTCGTCGAGCCGGTCGCGGTCGGTCGAGGAGAGACGTTGGAACAGCGATGCAAAGACGCCGCGCGGGCCTTTGAGCGAGAGCACCAGATTGTTCCAGACGGTGTGTTCGACATAGACGCTCGGCGTCTGGAATTTGCGGCCGACCCCGAGCCGGTTGATCTCGTATTCGTTCAGCGCAGTAAGGTCGATGCCGGGAGCGGAGCTGCCGAATTCGATCCGGCCCTTGTCCGGCTTCGCCCGGCCGGTGATCAGGTCGAAGAACGTGGATTTGCCCGCACCGTTCGGCCCGATGACCGTGCGCAGTTCGCCCTCGAACAGGTAGAACGTCAGGTTGGTGATCGCCCTGAAGCCGTCGTAGGTCTTGGAGACGTCTTCAACCGTGAGGATGGGATGGCTCATGCGCGGTCGGGGGCGGGTTTGGTCGCGGCGACCGCCGGCGCCGGGGAGGCGCGGCGGGCGCGCCATAGCGCCATGATTTTGGCCGGCAGGCTGACCACGCCGCCCGGCAGGAACAGCACCACGACGAGAAAGATCGTCCCGAGAATGATGAGCCACGAATCCGGATACGCGTGCGTGGCCCAGCTGCGGAGCGCGTTGATGCCGATCGCACCGATGATCGGGCCGATGAGCGTGCCGCGCCCGCCCACGGCAACCCACACCACGGCCTCGATCGATTTGGCCGGCGTCATTTGGTCGGGATTGATGATGCCCGCCTGCGGCACGAAGAGCGCGCCGCCGACGGCAGCGATCATCGCGGCGGCGACGAAGACAAAGAGCTTGTAGTTGGCGGTGGCGTAGCCGCTGAAGAGCACGCGGTTCTCGCCATCGCGGATCGCCTGCCGCACGAGACCAAACTTGGTGCCGTTGAGCCAGTGGCAGAAGAGGCAGACCGACAGCACGACCACGGCGCTCGCGATGAAGAGGCCGCGCATCGTCGCCGGGCCGGTGTCCTTATCGACGAGCGAATGGCCGAGGAGGAACTTGAAATCGGTGAAGCCGTTGTTGCCGCCCATCGTGAGATCGTTCCGAAAGAACATCAAACACGCGCCGTAGGTCAGCGCCTGGGTGAGGATGGAAAAATAAACCCCCTTGATGCGCGACCGGAACGCGAGAAAGCCGAAAACCAAGGCGAGCACGCCCGGCAGCGCGAACACCATCATCACCGCAAAACTGAAGGAGTGAAACGGCCGCCAGAACGGCGGCAGAAACGTGTGCCCGAGAAAAACCATGAAGTCCGGCAGGCCGGCCGGGTTCTGGCCGGCCTTGGCGTAGCTGCCCAGCGGACCGATCAGCAGCATGAGATACATTCCGAACATGTAGCCGCCCAAGCTGAAGAACAGCGCCTGCCCAAGGCTGAGCAATCCCGTGTAACCCCAGAGCAGGTCCACGGAGATGGCCAGCAGCGCGTAGCAGAGATATTTGCCCCAGAGGGTGATCGTAAAATCGCTGAGCAGGCCGTGGGCGTTGAGCACGGGGAAACCCACGCCCATGAGCACCAAGCCGGCGCTGACCACCATGAACTCCGCGTGGCGGGAACGAAGAAAGGAGCGTCCGGCTTCGGGGGAACTCATGTGATTTGGCGCGCGAACGGGCAGGAAAAGGTTCAGTCGAGGCTGCGGCTTCGCGCCGAGAAAAGGCCGGTCGGCCGCCATTGCAGGAACAGGATGATCGCGACCAGCACGAGAATTTTGCCCAGCACGGGATTGAGGAGAATCTGCTGGAGCGATTGGTCAGCGAGACCGATGCCGAGTGCACTCACCACCGTGCCAAAGATGCTGCCGACTCCTCCCACGACGACGGTCATGAAACTGTCCACGATATACTCCTGCCCCATCGACGGCCCCACCGTGCCGAGCTGCGTCACGAACACCCCCGCGAGCCCGGCCAGCCCGCTGCCGAGGCCGAAGGTGAGCATGTTCACCCGCTCCGTGCGCACGCCCATGCACGCGGCCATCGTGCGGTTTTGCATCACGCAACGGATGAGCAGGCCGAGCGGCGTCTTCGTCAGCGCCAGCCACACGCCGAACACAATCACCAGCGCGAA
>Ga0265313_10002047_pt1 | contig 18088 bp, 16 predicted proteins | sample 4123metaG_FD_203122 | JGI IMG/M metagenome (GOLD analysis project Ga0265313, IMG submission 203122) | Rhizosphere microbial communities from Carex aquatilis grown in University of Washington, Seatle, WA, United States - 4-1-23 metaG | ecosystem: Host-associated > Plants > Roots > Rhizosphere >...
CACCCTGGAAGTATTTGCTCGTGTCGATGGCGTTCGGGCCACTCGTCAGGTGAGGCGTGTGGCACTCGATACAAACGCCGGCTTCCGTCGCGAGGTAGCGTCCGCGAATCGCGCTTGCGTATTGCGGGTTGCTCGTCGCTGGCGTCGGGATGGTCGTTGGGTCGAGGTAGTTCGCAGGTGCGGGAACATCGAATGCCGGCGATCGCGGCGGAATCGGGTTGTGCACGGCGGGAATCGACTGCAAATAGGCCACGATGGCGTCGGCATCGTCACTCGCCATGTTGTGGAACACGTAGTACGGCATGGTCGGATTCAGCGCCTGCGTGCCGGCGTCAACTCCGCGAACCGTCATACCATCGAGGAACATGTGCTTGATCTGGGCGGCGGTGTAGCTGCCAAGACCGGTGGTCGGATCCGGGGTCAGGTTGCGCGACGGCAGAGCTTCGCCGTCCGGAAGCTGCACGAAGGCTGGATTTCCGGCCAGGAACTTACTCATATCCGGAGCGCCCGAGGGCAACGTCGGCGTGTGACAGTCCGAGCAAGCGATCACGTTGTTTACGAGGTACTTACCTCGGGCCACGAGAGCGTTTCCGCCATCCACACCTGCGCCGTCTATCGCTGGCACATCGATGGGCGCGTCCGCAATGCTGCTGTCCTTGCCGGGACCGTCGCTGGCGGCTGCATCCTTGCCGGCGAGGTCGACGGCCGCCACGTCAGGCTGCGATGCCTGGTCGATCGCCGAGGACGTATCCGACGGACTTGGAGCGCTGTCAGCCGACTTGCCGTCAACGGCTGTGGAACCATCCAACCCCGGGCCCGTGCCACTGTCGGTTTGGGGGCTATTGCCAGAATCGGAACACGCGACAGCCACCATCGCTATGGCGAGCGCCGCGGTCAGGACAGGAAACAAACGACCAGTCAATTTATGCATACCGAACCCTCCTAGGCCGTCTTTGATGACGTGTAGGCACAATCGATTCGACGGTTTCGCCGGAACCGGTCCCAAATTCGGATGAACTTCATCCCTTTTTGAGCCTACCGTGGAAAACGAGCCAAAGAGCTGAGGCGTGAATCCCGTGAGACCCATGTCGTCTTACTCAGCGAAACCCACGAGAAACCGGAATGTTCCACTCTAGAATTCATTCCGTGTGTACACCGCCCGCCGACTCCACCCCTCTTCACCAAGCGGTGCCTTGGTCTTTCCGCCGGAGCGACTACGGAGCGGCGCCGTCGGTGACGAGCAGGAGAACGGAGTCGTAAGAAGCGACGCTGGCGCCGTAGCTGGTCGTCTTTTGGCCCAGGTCCGTGGCGGCCCAGACGTCACGCACGGACACGGTCGCTCCCAGACCGATGTCGGCAAATTTAACCGTGATGGTTGCCGTTGCAGAGCTGCGATTCAGCAGGAGCACAGCCCGTCGTCCGGTCCCCGACAGCACTTTGCTGTAGACCTGGAGTCCGTTGCTGTCGCTGACCTTGGTCCCCTGTTTGGCGAGCGGATCCTGGTCGATCGCGATCACCTCACTGTTGGTTAACACGCCCTTCGTGTCGGCACTCATGGTGTCGAGCTGGTTGCCGGCCAGAAGCGGCGCGCTCGAGATCGCCCACAGGGCCATGTGGGTTCGGTTTTGCGCCACTGTGAACCCAGACATGCCGACAATCAGCATGTCGGGATCGTTGTAGTGTCCCGGGCTTTGCGCGGTCGGGTGTTGGGCCGCATCGTAGTTGGTGAGCACCTTCTTGATATCAGGCGCATTTCCGTAATAGATGATGTCCTGGCTGGTTCGCCACAGGGTCGCCACGGCGGGGGCCCAATCCCAGGGACTGTTGCTGCCCCACTCGCAGACCGAGAAGACCATCGGCCGCCCGGTCTGTGCGGTGGCCTTCTTGATGGAGTCGCTGATGCTCGTGTACGCGGTCTTGGCGCTGATTCCCTCGGCCGAGCCGCCACACCAGTCGACCTTCACGTAATCGAAGCCCCACTTCGAGAATTGGAGGAAGTCCTGGTCGTAGTGACCCTCGGCGCCCGAGTTCGGAGCGGCCGGGCGCCCCGTCGGGTAGTAGTAGCCGCAGCCCTGTTTGCCGGCATCGGTGTAGATACCCGCCTTGAGCCCCACGCTGTGAATGTAGTCGGCAATGGCTTGCATGCCGCCCGGCCAGTCTGTCGCATCGACTGTAATGTTGCCGGAGGCGTCGCGCGTCCCCTGCCACCAGCCCTCGTCGATGTTGACGTATTGGTAACCCGCCGCTTTGAGGCCGCTCGACGCCATGGCGTCCGCCTGCCCCTTGATGACGGTGTAGTTGATCTTGGCAGCAAAGCTGTTCCAGGACGCCCAGCCCATGGGCGGCCCCGAGCTGATGGCCGCTGTGCCGCCCGCACCCGCCGTGCCGCCCGCACCCGCCGTGCCGCCTGAGCCGGCCGTCCCGCTGCTACCACCGTTTCCGCCCGGGCCGCCGGTCCCGCCGCTCACGGTGCCGCCCGTCGCGCTTCCGCCCGCGCCTGCCGAACCGCCTGCGCCCGCGCCACCCGATCCGCTGGCGCCACCGCCGCCCGTCTTGCCGCCGCTTGCCGTGCCCGCGGAGCCACCGGTCGTGCTGCTGCCGCCGGATCCGGTCGTGCCGACAGTGCCGCCGCTGCCAGCCATGCCGCCGCTGCCCACCGCCCCGCCAGCAGTGCCGCCGCTGCCGGCCGTGCTTCCACCATTGGGTGTGCCGCCCGCGCCACTGCCGCCCGCGTGCCCGCCGCTGCCCGCGGTAACGGATCCGCCCTGGCCACCGGATCCCGAAGAATCACAGCCAAGAGCGCTCGCGAAGAGGAGAGCCACCATGCCGCCGACGTGGATCGGCGAACGACCGAGGGGGAGAGCCAGTCGATTGTACATGGCGAGGATTTTGGACCAAGAGCCACCTTGGCGCCTAGTCCTTTGAAGGGCCGCTTTGTGTGCAAAGGCATCGGCGGAGCGAGGGCGCGACGGGTAGAGTCGGGCGGCTACGCAGCGAAGTCTTCCGGTAACCCGCTCGAACATCGAACCGGCTCAGGAGAGTGCCATCGACGGGCAGCGTTGTCTTGTTGACCAGTCTTTCGTCTACGGTTGCATTGTGCTGCCCGATGGAACCAGCCTCGGCGGAGAGGCTGCATGCTGGGCGGCCGGTCCTGCCGTACCGAGGTTGCGGCGCGCGGCCGGTTCCACATCGGGGTTGGGTTCGCGCGCGCAGTAGGTGTCAGATTGGTGAGGATGGAAACACATGTACCGCGCAGCGCGCCCGCATCCGCTGACGTCGAAGAGATGGGGGTCGATCTCTGAGCGGTTCACGACGGTCAATTGAGAGTCTGGGCAGACGAGCTCACGAGAAGCTCGTGAAGGCTGACCAGGTTGGGATGCCGAAGATCGACCAGCGAGCGAAATTCACGCTTGAAACGATAGAGATCGATGCCCGACCCCTGGTTCAAAATCTTGACTGCCACCTGCCCGTCGAGCTGGCTATCGTGAACCAAATACGCGCTGCCCGTGCTTCCCGAGCCAAGCAGGCGAATGACGCGAAACCGTGACGTTCCCGAGAAAATCATCTCCGGCTCGGGTTCGATGCCGCCCCTCCTTGGCAGATTCCGCGGTGCAGTGGTATTGCCGGCCAGGGCAACTGACTTCCGCCGGTGGCACCCGACGTGCATCGTCGTGCTTGCGGCGGCAGCATTCGCGCCGCCTCAGGTGTGTCGCGCCGGCTCCAGAAGGCGACGCACGACCGAATCCGTAACCCAAACTCTACCGGAAAGGTTCGCCATGACAGGGGAGACGTTTCTTATCTGGATCGTGATCGGGCTCATCGCGGGATGGCTTGCGTCCGCGGTCGTCGGCGGCGGGTACGGTGTCATAGGCGACATCGTCGTGGGGATCGTGGGAGCTTTTCTCGGCGGCCTCATCTTTCGGGGCCTTCACATCGGAGCGCCCTTCGGAGGGATTCCAGGCACCATCTTCATCGCCTTCATCGGCGCCCTGCTCTTGCTCGTCATTCTACGTCTGGTGAACCGCAGCAGGACGCGCATCCCCTGACCGTGGTCGGGGCACTACAGTTCTACGTCACCGTACTTTCGGCAAGAGGGCCGCTTTATCTGCTCGACGGTGTACTTGAGCGTAAAGGTCGCTCGGGGGGATCCCTCATCCTCGCTGACGGATATTTTGATGGGGACAGTTCCCTTCTTCGGGGCCTTTAAGTCCCCAGGAATGTCGAGGAATCCGTAGGACTGGATGGTTTGGTTCTTGTCTCCCAGAAATATTTCCAACTTGTCGTCTTCCTTGTTGGTCTGACAACTCAAGTTGAACAAAAGGCTGCCATTCTGTTGTTCCCTACAATTGGTGGGGCTGCATGTAAACGAGATGCTCTTTCCCTTCGCCTTTAGTGTGTTGATTGTGCGAACAGGATCGGAATTTTTCTCTCGTCTCTCTGCCTTCTTCGCCAGTGCAGCCGACGTCAGCAGCAAGAAAATGACAAGGGAGCCTACGAGTTTCATCTTGCGTACTCCTTTCCTTTGATAGGCGGTCGCGGCGGCGGCACGAATGGCGAAGCCTGTGGAATTGGCCCCATCAGCATTGGCTTGCCGAGAATTCGCTGGTCGTCCTTCCGCATACGGATCACGTTGCGAGAATGACCGACGTGTAGAGCTCGGTCAACTGGCACCGCTGGCCAGGGACATCGAACCTTTCACCGTGGGAACCGATGCCAAACCCGCGGGCCGTCCTCGATTCTCACGGGCAGTAGGCGATCGCGCATTGTCCGCCAACGCACGTGAAGTGCGCGCATCCGGCGCTGCCGTCGCTGCACAACTGGCAAAGCGCCGGCAGGGCACCCTTGCAGTCGGCGGCCGTGGCACAGCCGGAGCCGCCGTCGCTCCCGTCCGGCACGCACTCGCAGAGCGTGTGGTCGAAATGGTCGCCGCGGATGCAGAGTTGGGTCTGGACGCAGGCGGCATCGATTGCGGCGGCGTCGCTGTTGGGAACGCACTTGCACAGGGTGGTGTTGAAGGAATCGCCGACGACGCACAGCTCGGTTTGCACACAGGCGCCATCAAGACTGGCCCCGCCGTCGGGCGCGGGTTGTGGCGAGCCGGCATCCACGCCCGGTTGGGGATGGCCGCTCTCGACGCTGCTGTCGTAACTTGGGGGACCGCTGTCCTGATCTGCGTCGGTGTTTGCGTTCTCACTGGCACAAGCCACGACGAGCAGGCTGAATCCGGCCAGCGCGAAAAGTCGATTTCTCATGGGAGCCTCCGTTCTCGTTAGCGGTGGCAAAGTACGTGCCGCTCCGAGAGCGAGGCCACGACGGAGGTTTCGTGCCGATTCGGGCGCTCGACGCTGCACCGTGGCCTCAGAATGTTGAGGGCAGGTGAGATTGCGTCTCCACCGCGACGGTGTCTTTGCCGAGGAAGATTGTCGCACCATTCCATCGCTGCCACGAACTGCGGTGGCTTTCGGAGCCGTCGCCGGTGTCTCAGCAAACTTCTGTTATAATAGACATTCGTCTTCCATAAGACTTACCACGCCGTGTCCATGCCGCGAGGGTTCGCGCACACGCCTGGAAAATCGCTGCGGAATCTTCGCCAACCCCAACTCCGCGAACTTAGTCGCGTATCTGCGCAGCCTGCCCGGTGACCGGCACAATGCATGTCCATTATATAGGACTTATGTATCTTATACAGAACAATCTCCTTGACCGAGTTTCGCGCGGCTGACACCTTCAAGTCGTGGGGAAGGAACACCCGGAAAGCCTTCGCAATTGGCGGAAGAAGGGCGCGTTTCGATTGGAGCTGGGAGGTCAGCTCGAAGGGCTCGACGTGGCCTACGAGACGTATGGAACCCTGTCGAACGAGCACGACAATGCCGTGCTCGTCACGCACGCTTTGGCTGCGGACTCGCACGTGGCCGACGTCGGCGACCGGCCGGGCTGGTGGGACGAGGTGGTGGGACCTGGCAAGGCCATCGACACCGATCGATTCTTCGTGATTTGCCCCAACCTGCTCGGAAGCTGCCGCGGAACCACTGGGCCCGCATCGCTCGATCCGTCGACGGGAACGCCTTACGGCCCACGCTTTCCGCACCTCACGGTAGGCGACTGGGTGACGGCGCATGTCGACCTGCTCGATGCTCTCGGCATCGAGCGACTATTCGCAGCGGCAGGAGGATCCATCGGCGGACAGCAGGCGCTGGAGTTGGCCCTGCGCTTTCCCGAAAGAGTATCGCACGTGGCGGTAGTTGCCGCGGCGGCGCGGCTTTCGGCCCAGGGCTTGGCGTTCAACGCCTGCGGCCGAGCCAGCATCATGAACGACCCGAACTTCCGCGACGGCGACTATTATGGACACGAGCCTCCGGTCAGCGGCTTGAGCGCCGCGCGCATGATGGCCCACATCACCTATCTGTCAGACGAGGGCATGCGCGACGAGTTCGGCCGGCGCCGAGGCAATGTCGAAGACGTCTCTGGTCTCGGCTTCGCGGTGGGTGACTTCATCGCCGAGCAGGGCCGGCGCTTCGCCCTGCACTTCGACGCCAACAGCTACCTGGCCATCACGCGCGCAATGGACCACTACGACGCCTCGATTTGGGGAGACGGAGACTTGGTGAGAGCGTGCGAGCGTCTCCGCGCGCGGGTTCTCTTGCTCTCCTTCGACAGCGACTGGCTCTACCCGCCGAAGGATTGCCGCGAGCTGGCCCTTGCCCTCCTACGAGCCGGCAAGAAAGTGCACTACGCGAACATCCCATCTCCCCACGGACATGACTCGTTCCTGCTCGGATCGCCCACCATGAATAGTTTCATCCATACGTTTCTCGCCGGTTGATTCCATGCCTCGCTACGACGATCCACGCATCGATTCCGATTTGTTGGCCGAGCGCGATCCCGAGCGGCTCCCGCCGGGACGTTTCGAATGGCGCGTGGCCGAGGTGGTGGACATCGCCCGGCGGCGCAGCGCACGCGGTACGAAGACTTCGGCTCCGCCCGTTCGGTGGCAAGACGACATCATCGTGAACGAGATCGCGCGCGGGGCGAGCGTGCTCGACCTCGGCTGCGGCGACGGAGAGCTTCTCGAACGCTTGGAAAAGGAGCGCGGCGTCCGCGGCCAAGGCGTGGAGATCGACTTGACCGCGGTGCTTGGGGCCGTTCGGCGGGGAGTCTCGGTATTGCACGCGGACCTGGAGCAAGGACTGCGTTGGTTTCCTGACCGCTGCTTCGATTACGTGGTCCTCGAGGAGACACTGCAAACGCTCCAGAGTCCCAAGCTGGTGCTTTCCGAGTTGTTGCGGGTCGGCCGACGTGGGATCGTCTCGTTTCCTAGTTTTGCCCATTGGCGAGTGATCGTGGACTTGGTTGCGAACGGACGGATGCCCATCACGCCGCGCTTACCCTTCCCGTGGTACGCGTCCGAGAACATTCACCCTTTCAGTCTGCAAGATTTGCTCGACTGGGCGGACGCCTCGGGCGTTCAGCTGGTGTCGGGCCACAGTCACGCCGACGGCTCGGTGCGACGGCTGCGTCCCGAAGACAACCTGCACGCCGAAGAGGTGCTGGTGGTTCTCGCGCGTGCGTGAGGTGCGCGCCCTCACGTAGCGCACGCGCAAGAAAGTTGTTGCACTGGTGTCTATTTTAACAGACATTTGTCTTGCAAGTTTAAAACACAAGACAAAGGAGTCGCTATGTCCTTCCGTTTGCCCGCCCATCCTTCCTTCGTTCCATTCCGCCCATCGTTCCTCGTCGCCTTTCTCCTCGCGCTCGGCGCAGCCTCGCGATCGGCCGCAGCCGAGGAAGTCTCGCCGACCGAATCGGCCGCGCCACCTGCCAGCAGCTCTGCGGCGACGCAGCCTTCGACCGAGGAATTAGAGCGGCGGATCGACGAGCTGGATCAACGACTGCGCCAGGTAGCGCGACCGGTTGAGGCACCTTCACCGACGTCGCCCAAGCCGGCGCCCACCGTGAGCGCCGAGGAGGCCGGCTTTGGCATCACCAGCGCGGACAAGCAATTCAAGGTCCGCATCCACGCGCAGCTGCAAGTCGACGGTCGGCGCTTCTTTGGCGACGATTCCCTGCGCGACCTCGATACGTTTCTCGTTCGGCGCGCTCGCCCAACCATCGAAGTTACCCTTGGTGGCTTGGCCGACGCAGTCATCACGCCCGACTTCGCCGGCGGGACGCTGCAGCTCTTCGATGCATTCATCGACGTGCACCCCTTCCCCTGGCTGCGCTTGCGTGCCGGCAAATTCAAGCCGCCGGTGGGCCTCGAGCGTTTGCAGTCGGACAACAATCTCGTCTTCACGGAGCGCGCGCTCGACCAAGACCTGTCCGCGCAACGCGACGTCGGAGCCCAGCTTTGGGGAGATGCCGCCGAGGGTATCGTTCGCTACGAAGCCGGCATTTTCAACGGAGCACCGGATTCGGCCCTCAACGACGTCGACAGCAGCTACTCCAAGAGCCTCGCCGGACGGATTTTTCTGCAACCCTTTGCGCCGGATTCCCTGCGCTGGCTCGGCCGGCTCGGCGTGGGCTTCGCTGCCGAAACCGGCTCGGAGAAAGGCAGCGCGGTCCCCGGAGCCGCCAGCGGCACCTGGCTCGGCTCGTTCAAGTCCATAGGCCAGAACACTATTTTCACGTACCTCGTCAGCAGCTCGACGGACACGACGCAGACCGTGACCGCACTCCACCGCCATACGCGCCTCAACCCGCAGTTCTATTACTACTTCGGTCCGGTCGGACTCGAAGCCGAATACCTTCAGGAGAAGCAAGCTGTCGTCAAGAACGTTACCGAGTCTACCGCCACGAACTCGGCTGGACACGTCACCCTCGCCTATGTCATCGGCGGCGACCGCACTTACGAAGGCCCCCGCGTCCATCACGCCTTCAATCCGGCGACGGGTGGCTGGGGCGCGCTCGAGCTTGGCGCACGCTACAACTGGCTCACCATCGACGGTGGAGCTTTCCCAACGCTCGCCGATCCCACGAAGTCCGTCGCCAAAGCGAAGGCCTTCGGTTTCGTGACCAGCTGGTATCTCACGCAGAACCTGCGCTTTGCCGCAAGTTACGACCAGACCGCCTTCACCGGCGGGATCAAGAGTGGAAGCACGGTGGCGGACCGCAAAACCGAACGGATCCTGATTGGGCGTTTGCAGGTCGGCTACTAGTCGGAAAGTCTATCTTGCCAATAGACACCAAGGAACAGTCATGAGAAACGCTCTGATTTTCGTTCTCACCTTTGCCGTGTCCACCTCCCTCGTCGCAGGTAGCGCTCACGCCAAAGACATCACGCTCCTCAACGTCTCCTACGACCCCACGCGCGAGCTCTACCAGGCCTACAACCCGGCCTTCGCCACGTACTGGAAAGCCAAGACCGGCGATGACGTCAAGGTCAGCCAGTCGCACGGTGGCTCGGGCAAACAAGCGCGATCGGTTATCGACGGGCTGGAAGCCGATGTCGTCACGCTTGCCTTGGCCTACGACATCGACGCCATCGCCGAGCAGAGTGGACGACTAGACAAGGACTGGCAGAAACAACTCCCTGAGAGATCTTCGCCGTACACCTCGACCATCGTCTTGGTCGTGCGGAAGGGCAACCCCAAGGGAATCAAGGACTGGGACGACCTCGTTCGTCCGGACGTCAAGGTGATCACGCCCAACCCCAAGACCTCGGGTGGGGCGCGCTGGAACTATCTCGGCGCTTGGGCTTATGCCCAACAGAAGCTGAAGGATGAAGCGAAGGTGCGAGACTTCGTCGGACGCCTTTACAAGAACGTGGTCGTCCTCGATTCCGGCGCGCGCGGTTCGACCACGACGTTCGCACAGCGTGGGCTGGGGGACGTGCTCATCGCATGGGAAAACGAGGCCTTCCTGCTGGTCGCCGAATTGGGCAAGGACAAATTCGAGATCGTGGCGCCGTCCTTCAGTATCCTGGCCGAGCCGCCCGTGGCGGTAGTGGGCAAGAACGTAGCGAAACATGGCACGACGGCCGTGGCCAAGGCGTATCTCGAATACTTGTACAGCGAGCGGGCACAGGAAATCATCGCCCAGAATCACTACCGCCCACGCAATCAAAAAATCGCAGCGAAATACGCCGCCAGCTTCCCCACGTTGCGTCTCGTGACGATCGACGAGCAATTCGGCGGTTGGCAAAAGGCGCAAAAGACGCATTTCGCCGACGGCGGTACGTTCGACCAACTCTACGGGAAGTAATCCGGCTAAAGGATTTCCCTCGCGCTACCGTTCTTTGCTTGACGGGTCTTGGGGGCTGCCCGACAGCCCCTTATGGCAGGAGGTCAGCTTGGGAAAACTGGCGCGAAGTGTCTTTTCCGATGAGCCGGAATCGCAGGATGCAGCTCGGAGTGCGGGAGAGGCACTCCTTGCGCAGTTTGGCGCCGAGGTGCCGAAAGTGGTGCTCGTCTACGCCACTATGAACCATGACCAGCCAGCGGTGCTGACCGGCCTACGCGACGTGCTCGGCGCGGACGTTCCGTTGCTGGGCTGCTCTGTGCAAGGGGTCGTGTCCAACGATTGCCTGACCGAGGATGGCTTCGCGCTCGGAGTTATGGGACTGGGTGGTCGCGATCTGGCCTGTGCCGCCGCGGTCGAGCAAGAGATTCAGGATGGCACCAAGGAAAAGGGCCGCCGGCTCGGACAAACGCTCAAGCGCAACCTGGGTGGAGAGCCCAAGGTCGTCGTTCTGCTTTACGATCCCTTGTGCGGGGCCGATATCGAAGCGCTCCTGGAAGGGGTGCAGCTCGAGGTTGCCTGCCCGCTCGTCGGCGGTGCTGCAGGCCAACCCTGGGGCCATCCGCGGGAAACATTTCAGTACTGGGATAGGGAAGTCATCTCGCACGGGGTCGTGGGGATGGCGCTCTCTGGCCCCTTCGCGCTCGAAATAGGCCTCTGCCACGGCACCGCTCCAAGTGGAATTGCCAGCGTCGTCACCAAAGCCGCAGGCAATCAGGTTCTGGAGATGGACGGACGCCCAGCCGCCGACGTTTGGCGTGAAACGACGGGTTGTCGCACCGAGGATTTAGCTCACCAGAGCCATTTTGCGACATGGGCTCTCGGCGTAGAACGAACGGGACGCGGAGGTCAAGTCGAGCGTCTGATTCGCGGGGCGTTCGGTTTCGATCCGCAGACCGGCGCCATCATCCTTCAGGCCGCGGTGCCGGAAGGAACGCGGGTCATGTTGCATCACAGGACCATCGAGAACGTCCTGGGCGGCACGGAAGCCATGGCCCGCGATCTGGCCGTCCGCCTTGGAGCGCGCCGGCCCTGGGCCGTGCTTGGCTTCGAGTGCGCGGCCCGAACCTTTCCGTTCCTGGGAGAGACCAACACGTGCAAAGAGCACGAGCGCTTGCGCCTCGCCGTGGCACCCGAGGCCCATTGGCTGGGCATGATGGCTTGGGGCGAGATCTGCCCCTGCGCGGGCGAGCCGGCCTTTCACAACTACAGCTACCCGCTGCTGCTCTTGACCGACGAGAAGCCATAAACAGTTGACCAGACTTAGAGCGAATCGTTACCTTCGCTAGGTGGGTGCACTCGTGGAAGCCGAGGAGCAGCTTCTGAAAGAAAAAGCCAAGCTGTTGCTTCAGCGCGAGCGGGAGCTGTTCGAGTTGCGCCTGAGGCTCGATCAACTCACCTCGTGGTTGAGCTTCGGACAAACGCTGTCCGAAATGTTCCTCAATCGGAGCTGTTCGCCGGAGGAGGTGTGGAACCGCCTCCGCAAGAGCCTGGTCTCCAAGCTGCGGCTCCAGCGCGTGCTGCTGCTCGAGGTTCGCGCGGCGAGCCTGTACTCTCTCGCACCCATCGGCCCGGAACGTGCCTTGTCGAGCGCGGCGCGCTCGCTACTCGACGCGCAGCCTTGGGGCTTGTGCAACGATCCCGAGGCAGACTCGACTTCTCCTGCCGTGGCCGCGTTGGCGCAAACCCTCGGCCTGCATCAATTCATGTGGACCCGAATCGCTTGTCCTGGGCGGGCGCCAATCTTGATGGCGGCGGGCTTCGACCACACCAAGGCGGCCTTTCATTCACCGTTCCTGGACAACGACACCGCACACTTCAACAATGCGGCCCAATACGTGGAATCGCTGCTGGCGAATGCGCTCTTGGTCGCTGAGCTGGAAGCGGAAAAGAATCAGCTCCACCAGGCCTATGCGACCCTCGAGCAGCGGGACCGGGCTCTGCAAGAAGCCGCCGAACAGCTGCGCGCCGCCAACGAAACGCTGGAGGAGCGGGTCCGCGAGCGCACCCGAGCGCTAGCCGACAAGAACCGCGAGCTGCGCGAGCTTCCGCGACGTATTCAGACGTCGATCTTGCCGAAATCGACGACCGCCGCTCCGGCGATTACGGTCTCGTCACGGATGACGACCGCCGAAGAGGTCGGCGGTGACTACTACGACGTGCTGCCAGTCGCCGACGGGGCATGGATTGCCGTCGGCGACGTGTCGGGGCATGGGCTCGAGGCCGGTCTCATCACCTTCATGCTCCAAAGTGCGGTGGCGACGCTGACAGCAGCGCGCCCAGCTGCCACGCCGAGCGAGCTTTTGACGTTGCTGAACACCGTGATGTACAAAAACATTCGCGAGCGGCTCAAGAGCGACGATCACGTGACCTTCGTGCTTCTTCGAGTGTTCGAAGACGGGCGTGTTCTCTTTGCAGGCAGTCACGAAGACTTGCTCGTCTATAGAGCGAAAACCGGGGCCTGCGAGATTGTTCCGACACGAGGCACCTGGCTGGGCGCGGTGCCCAACATCAAGTCGCCCACCGTCGATGAGCAAATCCGCCTCGATCCGGGCGATCTGCTGGTGGCCTTCACCGACGGTCTCATCGAATCGAGAAACGCGGCAGGCGATATGTTCGGTCTCGAACGTCTGTGCAGCGAGATTGTCAGGTGGGGCGAGCGCTCGACGGACGAACTATGTGACCGGGTGTGGACGACGGTGGAGGCCTGGTGCCCCTGCCCCGAAGATGATCTTTCCTTGCTCGCAATTCGCTTCCACGGTGTTGCCTAGTTCGTTCGCGCCCGAGCGCTGAAGTGCTACCATGCGTGCTCCGGGCGCGGCCGCCGCGGCCGATACTGGGAGAGATGGCGCCATGAAGGAGCAAGCGTTGCGACGGTTTACGGCCAAGCTGACCAAGCGGCCGTTCGCGGCGCTGGCGCGACTACTTCTCGACTACCTGACGTACGTGGGCATGGTCGTCTTCTGGCTCTTCCTGGTCATCAGCAAACGTCCGCTCGCGTGGCTCGAACGGCGATCGCGCCGGCCCATCCGGGATCGCATCATCGCCTGGGTCGCCCGTCTGTCGCAGGGTTGATCGTGGATCCGTTCAGCTTCCTCGCCTGGCGCTTCTGGTACTTCTTCCGCGATCCAGTACGACGGCCACCAACCGGCCAGAACGTGGTCTCACCGGCCGACGGGCGCGTGCTGTACGTGCGTCACGTCGAGGCGGGCACACTGCCCCATCCGGTGAAAGCGGGGGTCGAGGTTCCGCTCGACGATTGGCTCGGCACTTCGGTCGGCGCGGAGAGTGGAACCTTGGCCAAGGGTGGAACCTTGATCGGAATCTACATGACTCCGGTTTCCGTGCACTACAACCGTGCGCCCATCGCGGGCCGAATCTCGGCGGTCGCCGGCCGACCGGCGCGTGGCGAGAACCTGTCCATGGTGCGCGCCTTCATGCGCCTCGCCTGGGACATGCCGCCGTTCGAGCAAGACAGCCGCCACATCCTGGACAACGCGCGCAACACCATCGTCATCGCCGGCGATTTTCCCGTGGTCGTGATCCAGATGGCCGACCGATTCGTGAGCGAGGTGGACTGCTACGTCAGCCCCGGTCAGCAGGTGCAAAAAGGCGACAAGATCGGCTTCATCCGCATGGGCTCGCAATGCGATTTGTTCATCCCCGCGGTCGCGCGACCGAGCCTGCGCTGCCAGCCCGGCGACCGCGTGCGGGCCGGAGAGAGCATCTTGGCCGTTTACTGATGGCTCAAGCTTGCACGGCGCCCACCAGGAACTCGTGCATCATGGCGTGATCGTCGAGCGACAGCCGCTTTTCGAGATCGGGATCGCGATGGATGTGCGCGGCGTACTCGCCGGGCAACGGGCGGTGGACGAAGATACCGCGCGAACACAGGCGCGCAGAGGGCCGCGCGGTTCGCATGATCTGATCCATGAGTGCGCCGAAGTCGGTCTCGCTCAGGTACGACGACACATCCGCGATCGAATAGGCGTCGAAGCTGCCGTCAGCAGCGGTGGCCAGGGCCGCGGTGATGGGAGCCGTGACAGGCGTGATCCGGGTCGTCGCGAGCGCCTGCCGGATGCGCTCGTAGTGCTCCGCCTGCAAATAGATCGGCATGGCGGGCTCGTAGACGTAGCGGGCGAAGAAGACCAACTGCAGCAGGTGATTTTCGCGCGCGACGTGGTTGCTCAGGTAACGGTGGATGGAATCGAAGATGCGGCTGTGAAGCGGAACCTCGGGCGGAACGAATCGCCAAAAGCCCGGGTCGCGAGAGAACAGCTCGAGGAAACTGCGGCGACACAAGGTCTCGACGACGAAGCGCCAGATCTTGGTGTCCCAGCCTTCGATGAAACGGCGTTGCTCGGCGATGTCCTCGCAACTGAACAGCCGATTGACCCAGAACGGTCGCACGACGTGCACAATTCGCGCGACGTGCACGAGGAAACGTTCGAGGCTGCCCTGAAAGAGGACTCCTCGCCGAACCATCTTCGGGTGGTTATCGAAGTAGTCCCGCGCCGCGCTCGACAACGACGACCGGAGGCCTTGGTAGACGGCCAGGCGATCGCGCGCCTGGCGGACGCCCAGGAAGGCCAGGTAGGGCTCGTAGTCGAGCGCGCGCATGGCCGCGATCTTGAGCTCGAGCAGGTGAGTCTGCGTCGGGTTCACGTCGACCGCCACGATCTCCCGGGGCCGGTCGTAAAGCAGGTTGAGCACGCGTCCGCCGCCCGCGGTGACGCAAAGGACGCGCTTGTCCGGCCCCAGGCGAAGGGCTGCGAGCTCGCTGTGCGAGTCCTCGTTGCACGACGAGTAGCTGATACGCCCGCTGTACTGTCGCCACGGAATAGGCGCCGGCTCCTGCGCGGTTGCTTCGGGTCGCACGGCCTTGGAGGACACGGGTTGGGAGATCTGGGCCGACGGGCTGGTACTTTCACATTCCATGAGGTCTTTCCTTGCGTCTTTCTCTTCTAGCCGCGCTTGCTCGTGCCCGGTTCGGACTCGGCCGTCAGACCGAACTTCCGCATGCGGCGCAAGAGCTGAAAGCGACTGATACCGAGCAACCTTGCCGCCTGGGCGCGCACGTTGCCGACACTGCTCATCGCCTGCCGGATCATCTGCTCTTCGACATCGAGCAACGAACCCATCGGCACGCTCGCCGGCGCCGATGAAGAGGGCGCCAGCTCGTCGTGCCCCGGGGCGAGCAGCCGTGCCGGCAGGTGCTTGAGCTCGATGTGGGGCGTCTCGGCCAGGATCACGGCCCGCTCGATGATGTTCTTGAGCTCGCGGACGTTGCCGGGATAGGCATACGCGCCGAGCGCTCGGCACACTTCGCCCGCCAGTGGCTCGGTGGTCTTCTGCATGCGCACGCTGAACAGAACGCGAAAGTGCTCGGCGAGCAGCAGGATGTCGTCGCCGCGTTCCCGCAGCGGAGGAATATGGACAGGGAAGACAGCAAGCCGCTGAAAGAGATCCAGCCGAAAACGGCCGGCCTTTACCAGACTCGGCAGGTCCTGATTGGTGGCCGCGACCACCCGAGCGCGCAAGGGTAGCTCCCGGGTCGAGCCGAGGCGACGGAAAGTGCGGCTCTCGAGCACCCGCAGCAGTTTACCCTGGCCATGCTCCATGTCGCCGATCTCGTCGAGGAAGACCGTGCCGTCACGCGCCTCTTCGAAGGCGCCTGCCCGCATCTCGTGAGCGCCCGTAAACGCCCCCCGCTCGTGCCCGAACAGCAAGCTCTCGGCCAGGTGCTCGGGCAGCGCGAGGCAATCGACCACCACGAAGGGCGAGCCCGCCGGCCGGGACAGCGAATGGACGAAACGAGTCGCCACTTCCTTGCCCACCCCGGTCTCGCCGGTGAGGAGCAAGGTCGTGTCGGGTGCCGCGGCGACCTTCTTGAGTTGCTCGATCACCATCGCCATGGCGCTCGAATGCCCGAGGAGCCCGCAGGCCTTCGCGTCGGCCGGGCCCTGCGCTTCCTCGCGCAGCTGCGCGCGCCGGTGCAGCTCGAGCACGCGTTCGAGGATGGGGGCGGCGCTCGCCTCTTTGACGATGTAGTCCTCGGCACCGTGCCGGATCGCCTGCACCGCATTGGGAACCGTCTGAAAGGCGGTCATCATCACGACGGCGGCGCTGGGCTGCTTGACCAGCAGCTGCGGAATGATGCGAATGCCGTCATCGTCGGGCAGACGATGATCGAGCAAGATGACGCCGTACTGATGCTTGGCCACGAGCTGGAGAGCTTCGCGGCAGCTATACGCCACATCGCAACCGATCCCTTGCCGCCCGATTTCGCGTCCAATCGTCTGGGCGTAAAGCTCCTCATCATCGACCACCAAGGCGCGGAACGAATCGGTCATCTCAGTCATGGGGCACCCTCCATCACGCAGAGGCTCGCGGGGAGAACGATGGTCGCACGACATCCGCCGCCGTCGCGATTCCGCAGCTCGAGAAAACCTCCATGGGCATGGGCGATCTTCTGGCACACTGCCAATCCCAAGCCAGTCCCGTTTTTCTTGGTGGTGAAGAACGGGCGCAAGCATTCGGCCGGACTGGCCGGCAAGCCCGGACCCCGGTCCTCGACCGTGATGGCGACCTGCTGGCCATTGCGAGCGGCGCCGCAAACGACCTCGCCGTCGTCCGGCGAGGCTTCGAGAGCATTGAGCAAGAGGTTGAACACGACCTGTTTCATGCCTTCGCGGTCGACGGCGATGGTCAGCTCGGGATCCAGCCGGCAGCGAATCGTCTTGCCGTTCGGTCGGTGCGCGCCTTCGAGCAGTCGGCGGACATCGTCGACCAGCTCCCCTACCCGGACACGGGTGACCGCCACCTCGCGACGAGCGGCCAGGTAGTCCTTGAGGGTCATGTCCATGCGCAGGATCTCTTTCACGAGTGCTGCCAGGATCGGCTGCTGGCTGCGCGGTGTCTCGGGATCCGATCGCAAGCTCTCGAGGGTTGCACCGATCGCGACCAGCGGATTGCGAATCTCGTGCGCCAGGTGCGCCGCCATTTCGCTCATGGTAGCGAGACGTTCCTGCTGCTCGAGATGATCGCCGTCGCGTTTCGCCGCGACCCGGAGCACGAGCAGGAAGCCCACCACTTGGTGAGAATCGTCGGCCAGCAGCAGCGCTTCGACGCGAACCGCGACCAGCGATCCGTCCCGCCGGCGGACCACGGTCGCCCGCTCCGAATAGGCGCGCTGGGGATCGACGACCTGATGGCTGAGGATGTCCATCACTTCATCGGGAGTCGAGAACAGTATGCTGATCGGCTGGCCGGACAAGTCGGCGGTGCCTACCAGCTGGGCCGTGGCCGGATTGCACGAGGTGATGCGGAAATTGGGATCAACGAAGAGCGCGGGCGCCGGATCACCGAGGGTCAAGCGCACCAGCTGATTTTCGAGCGAGCCCGTGCTCTGCGGCGAACAGGCCAGCAAGCAGAGCGCGCCGTGACGACCGTCGAGATCGAGGCGCGACAGCGTGCCGCGGAGCTGTCCGTCGATTTCGAAGCTCCGTTCCTCGAAGGTCGGCTCGCGCTCCCCAGCGTCGAGAAAAGCGCGGGCGTGGGCCGAGATGGTCTGCAGCAGCTCGGGCGAGCGTAGGGCGCGCTCGATGGCCGCTCCGCCGCGCGGTCCATGGCCCCGCAGCTCGCCCTTGTCATCGAGCCACAGACTATCCTGCCGGTCGCTCGGCAGTTGATCGAAGAGCGACTGGCCCTGGCCCATGAGGTCGTTCTCGAGAATCTCGCCGATCCGCTTGGCATAGCGGATCAGCACCTCACGCTGCTGGCGATTGAAGGCAGCCGCCCCTTCCTTCTCGAACAAGAGGACGCCGTAATTGCGCGTGCTGCTCAGCGCTGG